>SKEM01000004.1_pt1 | contig 302524 bp, 278 predicted proteins | sample 4826731 | NCBI WGS metagenome assembly SKEM01 (sample SAMN11008809, study PRJNA524170) | human gut metagenome | biome: Human fecal sample; material: Feces; isolation source: fecal sample from pouch patient p37 | host: Homo sapiens | place: Israel: Tel-Aviv | collected 2015-07-27 | reverse complement strand
ATGGAAGGGCCATCGCTCAACGGATAAAAGCTACCCTGGGGATAACAGGCTTATCTCCCCCAAGAGTTCACATCGACGGGGAGGTTTGGCACCTCGATGTCGGCTCGTCGCATCCTGGGGCTGTAGTCGGTCCCAAGGGTTGGGCTGTTCGCCCATTAAAGCGGCACGCGAGCTGGGTTCAGAACGTCGTGAGACAGTTCGGTCCCTATCCGTCGCGGGCGTAGGAAATTTGAGAGGATCTGCTCCTAGTACGAGAGGACCAGAGTGGACTTACCGCTGGTGTACCAGTTGTTCTGCCAAGAGCATCGCTGGGTAGCTATGTAGGGAAGGGATAAACGCTGAAAGCATCTAAGTGTGAAGCCCACCTCAAGATGAGATTTCCCATGATTTTATATCAGTAAGAGCCCTGAGAGATGATCAGGTTGATAGGTTAGAAGTGGAAGTGTGGTGACACATGTAGCGGACTAATACTAATAGCTCGAGGACTTATCCAAAGAAAGTAACTGAGACATATTGACAACGATTTGGTTTCTTGATACAGTATAGATATTCAATTTTGAGTTGAGAATACTCAGAGTTAAGTGACGATAGCCTAGGAGATACACCTGTTCCCATGCCGAACACAGAAGTTAAGCCCTAGTACGCCTGATGTAGTTGGGGGTTGCCCCCTGTTAGATACGGTAGTCGCTTAGCGCATAGGGAGTTTAGCTCAGCTGGGAGAGCATCTGCCTTACAAGCAGAGGGTCAGCGGTTCGATCCCGTTAACTCCCATAGGTCCCGTGGTGTAGCGGTTATCACGTCGCCCTGTCACGGCGAAGATCGCGGGTTCGATTCCCGTCGGGACCGTCAAGTAGAAATATTTGAGACTCGTTAGCTCAGTTGGTAGAGCAATTGACTTTTAATCAATGGGTCACTGGTTCGAGCCCAGTACGGGTCATATATGCGGGTGTGGCGGAATTGGCAGACGCACCAGATTTAGGATCTGGCGCTTAACGGCGTGGGGGTTCAAGTCCCTTCACCCGCATTAGAAAAGTTAGCCGGCTTAGCTCAGTTGGTAGAGCATCTGATTTGTAATCAGAGGGTCGCGTGTTCAAGTCATGTAGCCGGCATAAAGATGGTCCGTTGGTCAAGGGGTTAAGACACCGCCTTTTCACGGCGGTAACACGGGTTCGAATCCCGTACGGACTATATTTCGAGTAACTTAGGTTACTCTTTTTATTTTGTTTCTTTTTTTTATATGTTATAATAGCTTATAATACTATTTTGAGGTGAATTTATGTCTAAAGTTTTTGTTTTTGGTCATCAAAACCCTGATTCTGATGCAATCGGGTCTTCTTATGGATACGCTTATTTGAAACGTCAACTTGGTGTTGATGCTGAAGCTGTTGCTTTGGGTACTCCTAACGAGGAAACTGCTTTTGTTCTTGATTATTTTGGTGTTGAAGCACCACGAGTGGTTGAGTCTGCTCAATCAGAGGGAGTTAATCAAGTTATTCTTACAGACCATAATGAGTTTCAACAATCTATTTCAGATATTAAGGACGTTGAAGTTATTGAGGTAGTCGACCATCACCGTGTGGCTAACTTTGAAACTGCTAATCCATTAATGATGCGATTGGAACCTGTTGGATCTGCATCTTCAATTGTTTTTCGTATGTTTAAAGAAAACAATGTTGAAGTTCCTAAGGAAGTTGCTGGTTTGCTTTTGTCAGGTTTGATTTCAGATACTCTTCTTCTTAAATCTCCAACTACACATGCTTCAGATCCTGCAGTTGCAGCTGAACTTGCAGAAATTGCTGGTGTTAATCTAGAAGAATATGGTCTTGCTATGCTTAAAGCTGGTACTAATCTTTCTTCAAAATCTGCTGAAGAACTCATTGACATTGATGCAAAAACATTTGAATTGAATGGTAATCAAGTTCGTGTTGCACAAGTTAATACAGTTGATATTTCTGATGTTCTTTCTCGTCAAGCGGAAATTGAAGAAGCTATTAATAACTCAATTAAAAACAATGGTTACTCTGACTTTGTCTTAATGATTACTGATATTCTTAATTCTAATTCAGAAATTCTTGCACTTGGTTCAAATACTGATAAGGTTGAAGCTGCTTTTAATTTTGTTTTAGAAAATAATCATGCTTTCCTTGAAGGAGCTGTTTCTCGTAAGAAACAGGTAGTTCCTCAGTTGACTGAAAGCTTTAATGCTTAAAATTAGGCCATAAGGCCTTTTTTTAGTCCTCTGATTAATGGTATAATACTTCTTATGATAATACAATTTAACCCAAACAAACTATGTAAGCAACCTTTTTTTATGGAAATAGTGAATTATCTATATCTTAATCAGCCTGTGACCCTGAGAGCAATAAAAAGGCAGTTTCCTTTTCAAAAGAATATCGATAAATTAATTGAGGAGTTTGTAAAAGAAGGCTATATCGAACGATTCGAGAAACGTTACCGTTTATTAATTAGTCTTGTGTCGGATTCTTCTAAAATTGATTTAGAACAGCATTTTTTTATTAATGATGATTCTACTTGTTATTTAGAACTATTAAATCGTAGATTTGTTACTGAGATAAGTAATTCTACTAATGAAGTTGTTATTATTGAACAAACGAGTATTACGAGAGACGATCTTACGATTTCAAATTATTTCTATAAATTAAGAGAAAATCTACCATTATTGGAAGAGCAGAATAGATTATATGATATATTAGGGGATGTTAATCCCGAATATTTTTTGAAACATGTTACGACTTTTCTTTTAAAATACGTTAGGAAGGAATATGCACTTCAAAAAAGGAGGAATATTTTTGTTGATGCTTTAGAATTATTAGGGTATCTTGTTCAAGTAGAAGAAGGGCGTTATCTTTTGAATATGGATTTAGATTCCGAAGCATTAGTTTTTAGTGCAAAAAAAGACTAGTATCATTACTAGTCTTTTTTATGACAACTTTAACGATTCCTTAGTTCAAGATAACGTTTGTACCAGATGTTAACATAAGATTGTGAAAATGGCCCCTTACCATTGTTAATCCAATCTACCAAGATTTTAACATGTTCCTTTAAGATATAGTCAATATCAGGAGAGTAATGCATTTCTTTTTTATGTGTTTCATACTCATCTACATCTAGCAATTTTTTTTCACCATCAGCGAAGACTTTGACATCTAGGTCATAGTCAATATATTTTAGTGCTTCTTGGTCCAAAATATATGGACTAGCTAAATTGCAGTAGTAGGAAATGCCGTTATCCCTAATCATGGCTATAATATTAAACCAGTATTTTTTGTGGAAATAAACAATAGCAGGTTCACGTGTTACCCATCGTCTTCCGTCTGCTTCAGTAACGAGGGTGTGGTCGTTAACGCCAATAACAGCATTCTCAGTTGTCTTTAGTACCATAGTATCGCGCCAAGTACGGTGCAAACTACCATCATGCTTATAACTTTGAATTGTGATAAAGTCGCCTTCTTTTGGTAATTTCATGGCGTCCTCTTTCTACAATAAGGGTTATCCTCTTTATTGTATCATAATTTTTTGAAAAGAGGGGGAATACCTATAAATATTCTCTTAGAGCGGATGCTATCGCATCAAAGTCATAACCTTTTCGGGCTAAAGCTTGTGTCAAGCGTTGCTTAAGCTCATAACCGTCGTATTTTTTACTAAATTTTTGATATTGCTTATCAATTTCGTTATAAAGGAGAGCTTGTTCATTTTCTTCATCTGCTTCAAGTTCTAGATGATCGATTGCTAGTTTACTTTCTTGAAATGAAAAACCTTTATTGATAAGGCTTTGAGTTAATTTATCTTTTAGGGCTTTAGATGGTAGTTTTCCCTGATATTTTCGTAACAGTTTTGAAGCTACTTTAATGGCTATTTCTGAGAAATCAAATTGGCTTAAAACATCGTCAATGATTTGTTTGTTACAACCTTTTTGAAGCCATTTTTGCTTCAGCACATAGGCCCCTTTATCTCCTGAATTCAGATTTTGTTGAGCTAGACTCTCTAGGAGTTTGTAATCATCAATCCAATGATCTTTTTTTAGATTATCAATAATTTTAGGAATTATATGAGGGTTTATTTCATGTTTAAAAAGGTAATCTTTTACCTCTTTCTCAGTACGTTGTTTAAATGAAATAAAATAGAGAGCTAGGTTTTTACCATACGAGAACTGAGCAAAGGATTTAATATCCTCTAGTTGATCTTTTTCCAGTATCATTTCTTTAGTCAACATGTATTTAACGATGGTATCTTCTGTAACGTAGAGACTCTCTTTTTTATCTATCTCAAGGAGATAAAGTCTCTTTTTCTTCTCGATTTTTGTGATTTTCATAGTTATTATTATATCAAAATGTTAGAATGGTAGTATGAATTTACAAGTGAAACAGCGTATCCCGCTTAAGATAAAACGCATGGGAATCAATGGCGAAGGCATTGGTTTTTATAAGAAAACTTTAGTTTTTGTACCAGGGGCTTTGAAGGGTGAAGAGGTGTTTTGTCAGGTTGTTTCTGTTAAGAGAAACTTTGTTCAGGCGAAATTATTAAAGATCAATAAACCTTCTAAGTTTCGTGTCGAACCTGCATGTAATATTTATGAAGACTGTGGTGGTTGCCAATTAATGCATCTTCGTTATGATAAGCAATTAGAGTTTAAAACTGACTTGTTAGGACAAGCCTTGAAGAAGTTTAAACCGGCTAATTTTGAGTCATACGACATTCGTCCAACAATAGGGATGGAGCAACCACAACATTACCGAGCTAAACTACAATTTCAAACCCGTTCTTTTGGTGGCTCAGTTAAATCTGGCTTATTTGCGGAAGGGAGTCATCGCCTCATTAATATTGATGATTGCCTAGTTCAGGATGAGCTAACTCAAGCCATTATGAATAAGGTGACAAATTTGTTAGATAAATACAAGTTACCAATTTATAATGAGCGCAAAATTGCTGGAATTCGTACTGTTATGATACGACGTGCTTTGGGTTCAAATCAGGTCCAGTTAATTTTTGTAACCTCTAAATCAGTTTCTTTCACAAAATTAGTTAAGGAATTGACGGAAAGTTTTCCAGAAATCGTAACAATCGCTGTCAATTATAACTATTCGAAATCTAGTGAAATTTATGGACAGGATACTGAGATTATTTGGGGACAAGACACGATTCAAGAAGAGGTACTGGACTATAACTTCGCTCTCTCTCCTCGTGCATTTTACCAGTTGAATCCTCAACAAACAGAGGTACTCTATGGTCAGGCTGTTGAAGCTTTGGATGTGGATAAGGCTGAACATCTTATTGATGCTTATTGTGGGGTTGGTACTATTGGACTTGCTTTTGCAAATAAGGTAAAGAGTATTCGAGGTATGGATATTATTCCTGAGGCTATTGAGGATGCTAGGAAGAATGCCAAATCACTTGGACTGGAAAATGCTCACTATGAGGTGGGTAAAGCAGAAGATATCATTCCACGTTGGTACAAGGAAGGGTATCGAGCAGATGCTCTTATTGTGGATCCCCCTAGAACTGGTTTAGATGATAAGCTACTTAAAACGATACTGGACTACACTCCTGAAAAAATGGTATATGTTTCATGTAATGTATCTACTTTGGCTAGAGACCTAGTTTCTTTGGCTAAAGTTTATGATGTTAATTATATCCAGTCAGTAGATATGTTTCCTCATACGGCTCGAACAGAAGCAGTTGTGAAGCTAACTAAGAAAATGTGATAAAACCTAACATAAAAAACAAGAAATTTTCAAAATTGTTGGAAAATTTCTTTATTTTTCTGAAAAATAGGAGTATAATAGGCTTATCGATTTTTTAAAGGAGGAGCGTATGAAAAAGAGCTTCATTCATCAACAAGAGGAAATTTCTTTTGTGAAGAATACTTTTACACAGTATTTGATTGATAAACTTGACGTCGTTGAAGTGCAAGGGCCTATTTTGAGTAAGGTCGGGGATGGTATGCAGGATAATTTGAGCGGTATTGAGAATCCTGTAACTGTTAATGTGCTTCAGATTCCAGACGCGACATACGAAGTTGTTCACTCATTAGCAAAATGGAAACGCCATACTTTGGCTCGTTTTGGTTTCAATGAAGGTGAAGGGCTTGTGGTTAATATGAAGGCTCTTCGTCCAGATGAAGATTCATTGGATGCAACGCACTCTGTTTACGTTGACCAATGGGACTGGGAAAAAGTTATTCCAGACGGACATCGTAATATCGCTTATTTGAAAGAAACTGTTGAAACCATTTATAAGGTCATTCGTTTGACTGAGCTAGCAGTTGAAGCACGTTACGATATTGAAGCAATTTTACCTAAGAAAATTACCTTCATCCATTCAGAAGAGCTTGTTGAGAAGTACCCTGATTTGACACCAAAAGAGCGTGAAGATGCTATTACCAAGGAATATGGTGCTGTATTCTTGATTGGTATCGGTGGTGTTCTTCCTGATGGAAAACCACATGATGGTCGTGCACCTGACTATGATGACTGGACAACTGAGTCTGAGAATGGTTACCGTGGTTTGAATGGAGATATCTTGGTTTGGAATGAACAATTAGGACATGCTTTTGAATTGTCATCAATGGGTATTCGTGTTGATGAAGATGCCCTTAAACGTCAGGTTGAAATTACTGGCGATCAAGATCGTTTGAAATTGGATTGGCACCAAGCTTTGTTACATGGCCTTTTCCCACTAACAATTGGTGGAGGTATTGGTCAATCACGTATGGCTATGTTCTTGCTTCGTAAGAAACATATTGGTGAGGTTCAAACTTCAGTTTGGCCAGATGCCGTTCGTGAAACTTACGAAAACATCTTGTAAAAAAAGCACTAACGAAAGTTAGTGTTTTTTGGTTTGCAATAGCTATGCATAATTGATTAATGAATTGGCTATTGGAGTAGATATGATAAGAGCTGGCTTAGTTTTTCTCATAAAGAAAAAACCTTTCCCCTGAAGGAGATAGGTTTTTAGATTAGTCGTCACTACGGAAAAAGGCATCATAAAGAGCTCTGACGGCTGCTTTTTCTTGCTCAGTTTCAATTACAAACATAACAGAAACCTCACTAGAACCTTGAGAAATCATTTCTAGGTTAATATGTTTTTCAGAGAGCGCTTTAGCTGCTGTCGCTGTAACACCGATGTGGTCTTTCATATTTTCACCAACAATCATGAGAATTGAAAGGCCATGTTCAATTTCAACTTCATCAACACCGAGTTCACGAGTCAAGTATGAAAGGATTTCTTGTTCTTTGATTGGGGTAAGTTCACGTTCTCGAATAATGATTGAAAGATCATCGATTCCAGAAGGCATGTGTTCCCAACGGATGTTTAAATCTTCCAAGATTTGAAGCACCTTACGTCCAAAACCGACCTCACGGTTCATAAGGTATTTGCTCATATTAATACTTACAAATTTGTCATCACTAGCAATACCAACGACAGGAACTGTTGCACCCTTGTGCTCAAGAATAATACGAGTACCAGGATGAGATGGGTTATTTGTGTTTTTAATAACGAGTGGAATCTTACCACGGTAGGCAGGGAGGAGGGCTTCATCATGAAGTACAGAGAAGCCAGCATAAGCCAATTCACGCATTTCTTTGTAAGTCAACTCTGGAATTGAATGTGGTTCATGGACAACCCCAGGATGGGCTGCGAAAATACCATCTACATCCGTAAAGTTTTCGTATAAATCAGCTTTCACACCCGCTGCAACGATAGATCCTGTGATATCAGAGCCTCCACGCGAGAAAGTACAAATTTGATTATCAGGGGTAACACCAAAGAAACCAGGGATTACAAGAACCTCATCTGATTCACGAAGCTCCTCCAACTTGTCATAGGCTCCTGGAAGGATACGAGCATTCCCAGGTTCGCTTGAGACAAAAATACCAGCTTGGCGAGGGTGAACGTAACGTGCTTCAATACCGTTATTACGGAAATATTCAGCAATCAATTTTGCGTTATTATCTTCCCCTGCAGCTAGGAAAGTATCATAAAGGAAATCATTATCTTCAATCGGAAGAGTGGCAAGATCGTTGATAGATTTGGCAATCTTCGCCATTTCTGTTGATTTGAAGCCTAGCTCATCGACCATAGCTTGGTAGCGGTTAATAATCCATTCTTGGTCAGCTTTGACATCAACACCCTTTGTGTAGTGTTTATAGTATTTAATCAAGGCATCTGTGACTTTGGTATCTTCATCGTTACGTTTACCTGGGGCAGAGACAACGACAAAGCGACGTTCAGGGTCAGATTTTACAATGTTTAAGACTTTTTCTAATTGTGTGGCTGAAGCAAGTGAGCTTCCACCGAATTTGATGACTTTCATAGTTACTCCAAAAATTTTAAATTACTCTACAATTATAGCAAAATTCTGACAATTTGTCACATTGTTTTTAAAAGCGAGTAAGATTTAGAATGATTATGGTACAATAAAGTAAGAAAGAGGAGGATATCCCGTGGTAGAGGCAATTATTTTTGATATGGATGGTGTCCTTTTTGACACTGAAAAATATTATTATGATCGACGTGCAAGTTTCTTAGCTCAAAAGGGAATTTCAATCGACCATTTACCCCCGTCTTTCTTTATAGGTGGAAATACTAAGCAAGTTTGGGAAAATATTCTCAGAGATGACTATGATAACTGGGATGTGCCAACTTTACAAGAAGAGTATAATGCCTATAAACAAGACAACCCCTTACCCTACAAAGAATTAATCTTTCCTGATGTTTTGAAAGTCTTGAATGAAGTGAAATCTCGAGGGCTGAAAATAGGTTTGGCTTCTAGCTCAGTGAAGGCAGATATCCTTAGAGCTTTGAAGGAAAATCATTTGGATGGTTTCTTTGATGTGGTTCTTTCAGGAGAAGAATTTAAAGAGAGTAAACCCAATCCAGAGATTTATCTGACAGCATTGAAGCATTTGAACGTGGAAGCAAATCAGGCTTTGATTATCGAAGATAGCGAAAAGGGGATTGCTGCTGGAGTCGCTGCAGGTGTTGAGGTTTGGGCCATTAAAGATAATCGTTTTGGCATGGATCAAGGTGCAGCCAAAGGCTTGTTGGATAACCTTATAGATGTTTTAGATTTATTAAAATAGAAGAGACACCGAGTTGTAGAACTCGGTGTTTTGATATATCAAATTAAAAAACTCTAAGTTTCTGTTGACCTTTAGATGGACTATGGTATACTAGAAAATAACGATGAATGATTTGATAATCAAATTATCTATTCATCAAATAAAATTGTGATAAAAATATAAAGAACATACAGTTTTCATATAGGAACTAGTTATCGGAGGAATGCAAAAAATGGCTTACGAAACAATTCTTTATAGTGTTGAAGATGGAGTAGCAACTTTAACACTTAATCGTCCAGAAGTGCAAAATGGGTTTAATATTCCAGTTTGTGATGAGATTATGGCTGCAATTGAAGAAGCTAATCAAGATGCGTCAGTAAAATTCTTGGTAATCAATGCTAATGGGAAAGTCTTTTCTGTTGGTGGAGACCTTGATCAAATGCAAAAAGCGGTTGCTGTAGATGATGTGCAGTCTTTGGTTCGTATTGCTGAGCAGGTAAATGAAATTTCATTTGCTCTTAAAAAATTGCCTAAGCCAGTTATTATGGTTGTTGATGGACCTTGTGCTGGTGCTGCAGCTAACTTAGCTGTTGCAGCAGACTTTACCATTGCATCTGATAAGGCTAAATTCATCCAAGCTTTTGTAGGTGTTGGTTTGGCACCTGACGCTGGAGGTCTTTACCTTTTGACACGTTCAATTGGTATCAACCGTGCGACTCAAATTACCATGACAGGAGAGCCAGTATCAGCTGAAAAAGCCTTGGACTGGGGAATTGCCTATAAGGTTGTCGAATCAGAAAAACTTGAAAAAACAGTTAGTCAGCTGATTAAAAAATTGAACCGTTCTTCAGTGAACTCCTTCAAAGCTATTAAAGAAATGGTTTGGGAATCTGAATTTGCAGGATGGGAAAATTACGCTAAGTTGGAACTTGATTTGCAAAAATCTCTTGCCTTCACTGAGGACTTCAAAGAAGGGGTACGTGCTTATAGTGAGCGTCGTCGACCTAAATTCCAAGGGAAATAACCACATTTTCTAAAAGAAAAACTAAAGTTTTTTAATCGGGCTTGCGAATTTAGTTTGAGTCTGATATAATTTGAAAGTCAAAGTTTTATTGAAAGGAGTCTGGTGTGAATTACGACAAAATTGATGGCTATCTTGTTGATATTTTTAATAACGTAGTTATTATCGAAGAAGCAAGTTTAAAGAATTCAAAATTTAACGATGTTTCCCTCAAGGAAATGCATACCATTGATGTGATCGGTACACATCCAGATACGACACCAAGTGCAGTAGCTAAAGAACTCATGCTAACTCTTGGTACTGTAACAACTTCTCTCAATAAACTTGAAAAGAAAGGGTATATTGTCCGTACGCGTTCATCAGTTGACCGTCGTGTGGTCCATCTATCGCTTTCTAAAAAGGGCCGTTTGGTATATCGTCTTCACCGTCGTTTTCATAAATCAATGGTGATGAGGATTACAGAAGGCTTTAACGACGAGGAATTGAAGGTTATGAGCAAGGGATTGGAAAATCTCCACGCCTTTCTTGAGGAGTTGAAATAATGGCATTTGCAAAAATCAGTCAGGTTGCCCATTATGCACCTGCTCAGGTCGTGACCAATGATGACCTATCTAAAATTATGGATACTAGTGATGAATGGATCCGTACTCGTACAGGTATCCAAGAACGTCGCATTTCAGTTAATGAGAATACGAGTGATCTAGCAATCAATGTTGCTAAGCAACTTATAGAGAAGTCAGGGGTATCTCCCGATGAGCTAGATTTTGTCCTAGTGGCAACAATTTCTCCAGATAGCAATATGCCATCAGTGGCAGCCCTTGTTCAAGGAGCTGTCGGAGCTGTAAATGCATTTGCTTTTGACATTACTGCGGCATGTAGTGGTTTTGTTTTTGCTTTAGCAACTGCAGAAAAATTGATTCGTTCAGGTGTTTACAAAAAAGGTATAGTGATTGGTGCAGAAGTTCTTTCTAAAACTTTGGACTGGTCAGATCGTACAACAGCTGTTCTCTTTGGTGATGGTGCAGGTGGTGTCCTTTTGGAGGAATCGGAAGAAGAACATTTCTTCGGAGAATCTTTGAATACCGATGGTAGCAAGGGTGGTCTTGAATCAGGAGCCTCTGCAGTTATCTCGCCTTATTCAGATGAGTCTGATCAGCCTAATCCCTATATGCAAATGGATGGGAAAGCGATCTTTGATTTTGCCGTTAAGACAGTTTCAAAGAGCATTAAGGCCTTGGTTGAAGAAAAAGGTGAACCTGATTACTTCCTTCTTCATCAAGCTAACATTCGTATTTTGGATATTATGGCTAAGAAAATCGATGTCAGTCGTGATAAATTCTTGGCAAACATGATGTCTTACGGTAATACCAGTGCGGCAAGTATCCCAATTTTGCTTTCTGAAAACGTGGCAAATGGGACCTTAAAATTAGACAGCGGTCAAACAATTCTTTTATCAGGTTTTGGTGGGGGTTTGACATGGGGCAGTCTTATTGTTAAAATCTAGTTATATAAATTATGCACCAGCATAGATTATAAGAAATATATTTATCTTAAAGGAGAAATTAAAATGGCAGTATTTGAAAAAGTACAAGAAATCATCGTTGAAGAACTTGGGAAAGACGCAGAAGAAGTAAAAGTAGAAACTACTTTTGACGAACTTGATGCTGACTCACTTGATGTATTCCAAGTTATCTCAGAAATCGAAGATGAATTCGATATCCAAATCGAAACTGAAGAAGGTCTTAACACTGTTGGTGACCTTGTTGCTTACGTAGAAGAAAAAACTAAATAAGCAGGGCATAGAGAATATTCTTATTTGGGATATTCTCCTTTGTTTATACAATTACTTTGAATATTAAACTATTTATTTGATTAGAAAATCGAAAAAAAGGTGAAAAATGAAATCTCGTATTACAGAACTGTTAGGAATTAAATATCCAATCTTCCAAGGTGGTATGGCTTGGGTCGCTGATGGTGATCTAGCAGGTGCCGTTTCAAATGCTGGTGGACTCGGAATTATTGGTGGTGGTAATGCCCCTAAAGAAGTGGTAAAAGCTAATATCGATAGAGTGAAACAAATCACTGACAAACCATTCGGTGTTAATATCATGCTTTTGTCACCATTTGCAGATGACATCGTTGACCTCGTTATCGAAGAGGGTGTTAAGGTTGTTACAACAGGTGCTGGAAACCCAAGTAAATACATGGAACGCTTCCACGAAGCAGGTATCACAGTTATTCCAGTTATTCCATCAGTTGCACTTGCTAAGCGTATGGAAAAACTTGGTGCTGATGCTGTTGTCGCAGAAGGTATGGAAGCTGGTGGTCACATCGGTAAATTGACAACTATGGCTCTTGTTCGCCAAGTTGCTGATGCTGTATCTATTCCAGTTATTGGTGCTGGTGGTATTGCGGATGGACGTGGTATGGCTGCTGTTCTTATGCTTGGGGCAGATGCTGTTCAGGTTGGTACACGTTTTGCTGTTGCTAAGGAATCTAATGCACACCAAAATTTCAAAGATAAGATTTTGAAGGCTAAAGATATTGATACTGTTATTTCAGCCTCAGTTGTTGGACACCCTGTTCGTGCGATTAAGAATAAATTGGCTACAGAATATAACCAAGCTGAAAAAGATTTCTTGGCTGGTAAGAAGACTCAAGAGGAAATTGAAGAGCTTGGTGCAGGTGCCCTTCGTAACGCGGTTGTTGATGGAGATGTGGAATATGGTTCAGTTATGGCTGGACAAATTGCAGGTCTTGTTCGTAAAGAAGAAACATGTGCAGAAATCTTGGAAGACCTTTACACTGGTGCTGCCAAGGTTATTAAAGAAGAAGCTGCTCGTTGGGCAGATGTAAACGTCTAAAAACGTCGAAAGGATTAGGATAGTGACAAAACGTGCGTTCTTATTTGCTGGTCAAGGGGCTCAGAAATTGGGCATGGCGAGCGATTTGTATGCGACTTATCCCGTTGTCAAAGAGACATTTGATACGGCTAGTCGTATTCTAGGTTATGATTTGCGTGAATTGATTGATTCTAACGAAGAAAAACTTAATCAGACACGCTATACTCAACCAGCTATTTTGACAACGTCAGTAGCCATTTATCGCCTTTTGGCAGAAAATGGTATCACTCCTGATATTGTTGCCGGTCTCTCTTTGGGTGAATATTCTGCCCTAGTTGCGGCTGGAGCACTCTCATTTGAGGATGCGGTAGCCTTGGTTGCTAAACGTGGAGAATTCATGGAAACAGCGGCTCCTGCTGGAAGTGGGAAAATGGTTGCAGTCATGAATACAGATCCAAGTTTGATTGAAGAAATCTGTCAAAAAGCATCTGAAAAGGGTGTAGTAACGCCTGCTAACTATAATACTCCAGCACAAATTGTTATTGGTGGTGAAGTTGAGGCTGTTGATTATGCTGTGGAATTGCTTAAAGAAGCTGGTGCTAAACGTCTGATTCCTCTTAATGTTTCAGGACCGTTCCATACAGCTTTACTTGAATCAGCTAGTCAAAAATTGGCAGCAGAACTTGAGAAAGTGTCATTCAATGACTTTACGCTTCCTTTAGTAGGTAATACTGAGGCTCAAATCATGAAGTCAGAAGACGTCAAAGCACTTTTGGCTCGTCAGGTGATGGAACCTGTACGTTTTTATGATTCGATTGCCACTATCCAAGAATTTGGTGTAGATGAAGTGATTGAGATTGGTCCAGGAAAAGTCTTGTCAGGTTTCTTGAAGAAAATTGATAAAACCCTACCAACTCAAAATGTTGAAGATCAAGCTAGTCTTGATGCCCTTCTTAATGCGTAAAACGAGGTAAACATGGAACTTAAGAATAAAAATGTTTTTGTAACAGGTTCAACACGTGGAATTGGATTAGCTGTGGCACACAAATTTGCTAGTCTTGGTGCCAACGTTGTCCTAAATGGACGTTCTGAGATCTCTGAGGACTTGCTTGCACAGTTTGCAGATTATGGTGTAACTGTTGTTGGTATCTCAGGTGATATTTCTAATGGCGAAGATGCTAAACGTATGGTTGCGGAAGCTATTGAAAAGCTTGGTAGTGTTGACGTGCTAGTTAATAATGCTGGTATCACTAACGATAAGTTGATGTTGAAGATGACTGAAGAAGATTTTGAACGTGTCTTGAAAATCAACTTGACTGGTGCCTTCAATATGACACAAGCTGTCATGAAACCAATGTCTAAGGCGCGTCAAGGTGCCATCATCAATATGTCATCTGTTGTAGGTCTTATGGGGAATATTGGTCAAGCTAACTATGCAGCTTCAAAAGCTGGTTTGATTGGTTTCACTAAATCAGTAGCGCGTGAAGTTGCGGCCCGTGGTGTCCGTGTCAATGCTATCGCTCCTGGTTTCATTGAATCAGATATGACTGACGCTATTCCAGAGAAAATGAAAGATGCTATGATTGCTCAAGTACCAATGAAACGTATTGGTCAAGCAGAAGAAGTGGCAGAAGTTGCAGCATTCTTGGCTAGTCAAGAATATCTCACAGGTCAAACCATCGCTATTGATGGTGGTATGACTATGCAATAATTGATTTTCAATATCAAAAAATCATTTACTAGAATATCCATCCGACAAAAGGAGAATATATATGTCTACAAATCGTGTTGTTGTTACAGGTTACGGCGTAACCTCACCAATCGGTAATACACCAGAAGAATTTTGGAACAGTCTTCATGACGGTAAAATTGGTATCAAGCCAATTACTAAGTTTGATGCTTCTGAAATTCCAGTCTTTAACGCTGGTGAAATCCAAGATTTCCCGTTTGATAAATACTTTGTGAAAAAAGATACTAACCGTATGGACACTTACTCACTTTATGCGATTTATGCTGCTATGGAAGCTCTTGAAAATTCAGGACTTAACATGGAAGAAGAAGATCGTGATCGTGTTGGTGTTATCGTGTCATCTGGTATCGGTGGTCTCCAAGAACTTGAAGATCAAATCATTCGTATGCACGAACGTGGTATGAAACGTATCAAACCAATGTTTATCCCTAAAGCACTCTCAAACATGGGTGCTGGTAACATTGCTCTTAAAATTGGTGCTCAAGGGGTATGTAAATCAGTGACGACTGCTTGTGCCTCTGCCAATGATGCAATCGGTGAGGCCTTCCGTGAAATTAAATTCGGTTTGCATGATGTTGTCTTGGCTGGTGGTGCTGAAGCTTCAATCACTAAGATTGGTATCGGTGGTTTCAATGCTCTTACAGCACTTTCAACAACAGAGGATCCAGAACGTTCATCAATTCCATTTGATAAAGACCGTAATGGTTTTGTTATGGGTGAAGGTGCAGGGGTTCTCGTTATCGAAAGCTTGGAACATGCTCAAAAACGTGGTGCTAACATCTTGGCTGAGATTGTTGGTTACGGATCAAATTGTGATGCCTACCACATGACAACACCAACTCCAGACGGTTCTGGTGCTGCTAAAGCAATTAAATTGGCTATCAATGAAGCTGGTATCAAACCTGAAGATGTTGATTATGTTAATGCTCACGGGACATCAACACCTGCCAATGAAAAAGGTGAAAGTGGTGCCATTGTTTCTGTACTTGGTAAAGATGTACCAGTTTCATCTACTAAATCATTTACAGGTCACTTGCTAGGTGCTGCTGGTGCGGTTGAGGCTATTGCAACAATCGAAGCTATTCGTCATAGCTATGTACCAAAAACTGCTGGTACAAAAGAATTGTCTGACTACATCGAAGCTAATGTTGTTTATGGTGAAGGTCAAGAAGCTGATATTGAGTACGCAATTTCAAATACTTTCGGTTTTGGTGGACACAATGCTGTTCTTGCCTTTAAACGTTGGGAGGCTTAATTCATGAATATTTCTGAAATCAAAGATTTGTTGGCTCAATTTGATGCATCAACTTTGCGTGAATTTTCATACAAAAACAATGGTGAAGAATTGAACTTGAGCAAAAATCAAACAAGTTCAGTAACAGCTGCCCCAGTAGCTCCTACAGTTGAAGTAGTTGCGCCAGCTCCTCAGGCTCCGGTTGCTCCATTAGCAGCACCTGCTGCTGTTGAAACTCCAGCAACACCAGTTGAAGAAGCTTCTGCACCAGCTCAAACTGCTGAAGGAGAAGTGGTTGAAAGTCCACTTGTTGGTGTGGCTTACTTGTCTCCATCACCTGAAAAACCAGCCTTTGTTTCTGTTGGCGACACTGTTAAGAAAGGTCAAACTCTTCTTATCGTTGAAGCGATGAAGGTTATGAATGAAGTGCCAGCACCTAAAGATGGTGTTATTACTGAAATCTTGGTAGCGAATGAAGAAGTTGTTGACTACGGAAAAGGATTGGTACGCATCAAATGACAATTGATATTAATGCTATTCGTGAAGCTTTACCACACCGTTATCCAATGCTTTTGGTTGACCGTGTGCTAGAAGTTTCAGAAGACGAAATCACAGCTATTAAAAATGTAACGATCAATGAACCTTTCTTTAATGGACATTTTCCTCAATACCCAGTTATGCCTGGCGTTCTTATCATGGAAGCTCTTGCGCAAACAGCTGGTGTTCTTGAATTGTCTAAACCTGAAAACAAAGGCAAATTAGTCTTTTACGCAGGTATGGATAAGGTTAAATTTAAAAAACAAGTGGTTCCTGGTGACCAACTTGTTATGACAGCTAAGTTTGTTAAACGTCGTGGAACAATTGCTGTTGTTGAAGCTAAGGCTGAAGTCGATGGGAAACTTGCTGCATCAGGTACTTTGACTTTTGCTATTGGAAGCTAATGTTTTGTGAAAATCCTTCTGGCGACAGTCGGAAAGGATTTTTCTTTAGACATTGGTCTATCACATAGAAAGGAAATCAACACAGACTATCAAAAAATGTCTGATGTTATCTTGTTTTATGTTTAAAAAATTATTGATTGCCAATCGTGGTGAAATTGCAGTGCGTATTATCCGTGCAGCGCGTGAATTGGGTATCCAAACGGTTGCTATTTATTCTGAAGCAGATAAGGATTCTCTCCATACTATGCTCGCTGATGAAGCTATTTGTATCGGGCCTGCAAAATCAACGGATTCTTATTTGAATATGAATCGTGTCCTATCAGCTGCTATTGTGACTGAGGCTCAAGCTATTCACCCAGGGTTTGGTTTCTTGAGTGAAAACTCTAAATTTGCCACTCTCTGTGAAGAAATGAACATCAAGTTTATTGGTCCTTCAGGCGAAGTCATGGACAAGATGGGTGACAAAATCAATGCCCGTGCTGAAATGATTAAGGCTAATGTCCCTGTAATTCCTGGTTCAGATGGTGAAGTCTTTACAGCTGAGGAGGCTTTGGAAGTTGCCAACCGTCTTGGTTATCCAGTAATGCTTAAGGCTTCTGCTGGTGGTGGCGGTAAGGGGATTCGTAAGGTTAACACTGAAGAAGAGTTAGCACCTGCCTTCGAATCTGCGTCACAAGAAGCTAAAGCAGCCTTTGGTAATGGGGCAATGTATATTGAAAAAGTTATTTACCCAGCTCGTCATATCGAGGTTCAAATTTTGGGAGATAGCTACGGTAACATTGTTCACCTAGGTGAGCGTGATTGCTCTCTTCAACGTAATAACCAAAAGGTCTTGGAAGAATCACCTTCAGTTGCTATTGGTAAGACTCTTCGTCACGAAATTGGTTCAGCGGCCGTCCGTGCTGCTAAGGCTGTTAATTATGAAAATGCGGGTACTATCGAGTTTCTTCTTGATGAAAAAACAGGTCAGTTCTACTTCATGGAAATGAATACCCGTGTTCAAGTTGAGCACCCAGTTACAGAATTTGTAAGTGGTGTGGATATTGTTAAAGAACAAATCCGTATTGCCGCAGGTGAAAAACTCTCTGTGACCCAAGATGATATTGAAATCAAGGGACATGCTATTGAGTGTCGTATCAATGCAGAAAATCCTAAGTTCAACTTTGCACCTAGTCCAGGGAAAATTAGCAATCTCTACCTACCTAGTGGTGGCGTTGGTCTCCGTGTAGACAGTGCAGTTTATCCTGGCTATACTATTCCACCTTACTATGATTCAATGATTGCTAAAATCATTGTTCATGGAGAGAATCGATTTGAGGCACTCATGAAGATGCAACGTGCTCTTTATGAGCTAGAAATCGATGGTGTTGTGACTAATGCTGACTTCCAGTTGGATTTGATTTCAGATCGTAGCGTTATCGCTGGGGATTATGATACTTCCTTCTTGATGGAGACCTTCCTACCAGATTATCAGAATCGTGAGGAATAAAGTTTATGGGATTATTTGATCGAAAAGAAAAGTATATCCGTATCAATCCTAACCGTTCTGTACGTAATGGGGTTGATCACCAAGTGCCAGAAGTTCCAGATGAACTTTTTGCCAAATGTCCTGGTTGTAAACAAGCTATTTATCAAAAGGACTTGGGACAAGCTAAAATTTGTCCAAATTGTTCTTATACCTTCCGTATTTCAGCTAAAGAACGTCTCGATTTAACGGTTGATGAGGGGTCATTCCAAGAACTTTTTACTGGTATTAAAACTGAAAATCCATTGAATTTCCCAGGTTATATGGAGAAATTAGCAGCGACTAAGGAAAAAACGGGTCTTGATGAAGCTGTTGTAACTGGTGTTGCAAGTATCAAGGGGCAAAAAACAGCCTTGGCCATTATGGATTCTAACTTTATCATGGCTTCAATGGGAACTGTTGTTGGTGAGAAAATCACCAAACTCTTTGAACATGCGATTGAGGAAAAACTTCCAGTTGTTATTTTTACAGCATCTGGTGGTGCCCGTATGCAAGAAGGAATCATGAGTTTGATGCAGATGGCCAAGATTTCAGCCGCTGTAAAACGTCATTCGAATGCTGGCTTGTTGTATTTGACTGTATTGACAGATCCAACAACTGGTGGGGTTACAGCAAGTTTCGCCATGGAAGGTGATATCATCTTAGCTGAGCCACAAACCTTGATTGGTTTCGCAGGTCGTCGTGTCATTGAAAACACAGTTCGCGAAACTTTGCCAGATGATTTCCAAAAGGCTGAGTTCCTTCAAGAACATGGTTTTGTTGATGCCATTGTCAAACGTACAGAGTTGGCTGATACCATTGCCACACTCTTATCATTCCATGGAGGTGTTCAATGAGCGACGTAGCACGTATTTTAAAAGAAGCGCGTGATCAAGGCCGTTTAACTGCTTTGGACTTTGCCCAAGGAATCTTCGATGACTTTATCGAACTTCATGGCGACCGTAATTTCCGAGACGATGGTGCCGTTATTGGTGGTATTGGTCGTTTAAATGGTCAAGCTGTTACTGTAGTGGGTATTCAAAAAGGTAGAAATCTTCAAGATAACCTTAACCGTAACTTTGGGCAACCTCATCCAGAGGGCTATCGTAAGGCTCTTCGACTTATGAAACAGGCTGAAAAGTTTGGTCGTCCAGTTGTTACTTTTATCAATACTGCAGGTGCTTATCCTGGTGTTGGAGCAGAGGAGCGTGGACAAGGTGAGGCAATTGCTCGTAACCTTATGGAAATGAGCGACCTTAAAGTACCTATTATTGCCATTATCATTGGTGAAGGTGGTTCTGGTGGTGCTCTTGCCTTGGCAGTAGCTGATAAGGTTTGGATGCTTGAAAATACCATCTACTCTATCTTGAGTCCAGAAGGATTTGCGACTATTCTCTGGAAAGACGGCTCACGTTCAGAAGAAGCAGCAGAGTTGATGAAGATTACATCAGGTGAGTTGCTTAATATGGGAATCGTTGATAAGGTTATCCCAGAACGTGGTTACTTTACTAGTGAAATTATCGAAGCGATTAAGACAGCAATTGTAGATGAATTGGCCGAATTAAGTCAATTGTCAACAGAAGACTTGCTTGAAGCGCGTTATCAACGTTTCAGAAAATACTAAAAAAACATTGGGTTATGTCCCAATGTTTTTTTAAACGGTATGGCGTTCAAAGGCTTGATCTGAGATACCTTGCTCAAGGATAAGTTTAGCCCATTCCTTAGCTGAATGAAGGCTGTGATCCTTGTAATTTCCACAAGACTCAATGGTAGTCCCTGGAACATCTTCCCAAGTAATCTCGTTAGCAATAGCTTCAAGACTTGATTTAATCACTTTAGCAATTTCTGTAGGATCTTGTTTTCCCCACATAATCATGTGGAAGCCTGTACGGCAACCAAATGGCGAGCAATCAATAAGTCCATCAATACGTTGACGGATCAGTTTAGCGAGTAGGTGTTCAATAGTGTGAAGACCACCTGTATCAATACTATTTTCATTAGGTTGAATCAAACGGATATCGAAGTTTGTGATGATATCTCCTTTAGGTCCAACTTCCTCAGAAATAAGACGCACATAAGGTGCTTTTACAATGGTGTGATCAAGTTCAAAACTTTCAACAGTAACGTCTTTTGGCATGGTAATACCTCCCTATTCTAATAGAGTTATGATACCATAAAATCCGTTTAAAGTTCTACTATATATTTGAGAAATCACTATAAATATGATACACTAGAAGACGGTTTTCTTTAGGGAAACCTTAGAAAAGTTGAGGTAAAGACATGATAAACATGATAATTTTAGTTGTCTTTGCACTCATTGGTTTAGTCGTTGGATATTTAGCAATTTCTATTAAACTTAGCAAAGCTAAGGAACAAGCAGAAACTACCTTGCTAAAGGCAGAACAAGACGCTGTGAACCTTCGCAGTCAGGCGGAACATGATGCAGATCATCTGCGTGTGACTGCTGAACGCGAAAGTAAGGCTCAACGTAAAGAGTTCTTGTTAGAAGCAAAAGAGGAAGCTAGAAAATATCGAGAAGATATTGAAAAAGAATTCAAATCTGAACGTCAAGAGCTTAAACAAATGGAAAATCGTTTAACAGAACGTGCCACTAGCCTTGATCGTAAGGATGAAAATCTATCAAGTAAAGAACTTGCCCTCGAGAAGAAAGAGCAGAGTCTTGCTGACAAATCTAAACATCTTAATGAGCGTGAAGAGAATGTGACTCAGTTGGAGGCTGAGAAGCAAGCTGAACTTGAACGTGTTGGTCAGATGACCATTGCAGAGGCGCGTGAGGTAATCTTAACGGAGACTGAGAATAATCTGACTCATGAGATTGCAACACGTATCAAAGATGCAGAAGCACAGGTTAAAGATACTGTTGATAAGAAGGCCAAAAATGTGTTGGCGCAAGCTATGCAACGCTTGGCTGGAGATTATGTTACTGAACAAACAGTAACTACTGTTCACCTTCCAGATGACAATATGAAAGGTCGTATCATTGGACGTGAGGGTCGTAACATCCGTACGCTTGAAAGTCTAACAGGTATTGACGTTATTATTGATGATACTCCAGAAGTGGTTGTCCTTTCTGGTTTCGATCCCGTTCGTCGTGAAATTGCACGTATGACTCTCGAAGCCTTGATTAAGGATGGACGCATCCATCCAGCTCGTATTGAAGAGTTGGTTGAGAAGAGCCGTCAGGAAATGGATAACCGTATCCGTGAGTATGGTGAGGAAGCAGCCTACGAAATTGGCGCTATGAATCTTCACCCTGATTTGATCAAGATTATGGGACGCTTGCAGTTCCGTACGTCGTATGGTCAAAACGTACTTCGTCACTCAGTTGAAGTTGGTAAACTAGCAGGTATCATGGCTGGTGAATTGGGTGAAAATGTTGCCCTCGCTCGTCGAGCTGGTTTCCTTCATGATATGGGGAAAGCCATTGACAAAGAAGTCGAAGGTAGCCACGTAGAGATTGGTGCTGAGTTTGCACGTAAGTACAAAGAACATCCAGTTGTGGTTAACGCTATCGCTAGCCACCATGGCGATGTAGAACCTGAGAGCGTCATTGCAGTTATTGTAGCTGCGGCAGATGCTTTGAGTTCGGCTCGTCCAGGAGCTCGTAATGAATCTGTTGAGAATTACGTCAAACGCCTTCGTGATTTGGAAGAAATTGCATCAAGCTTTGACGGTGTTCAAACAAGCTTCGCCCTTCAAGCTGGTCGTGAGATTCGTATTATGGTTCATCCAAACAAAATCTCAGATGATGAAGTTACGATCTTGTCTCACAAGGTACGTGAACAAATTGAGAAGAATTTGGATTACCCAGGAAATATTAAGGTTACAGTCATTCGTGAATTCCGTGCGGTTGACTATGCCAAATAAGATAAGAGAGCCGCAAGGCTTTTTTATTTTGCACTTATACTGAAAGGTTGTATTCTTTTTGAAAATGTAAGAACTTTCTTATCAAATTGCGTCATTTTGGTAGATTAGTGTTTTGTAATGAAATATTTTGATTTTTTTTGACTGTTTTTAGTTGACAGTTATTAAAAATTGAGTATAATAGATTTTGTAAACGATTACAGAAGGAGAGATTATGCTAAAGTCTGAACGTAAGCAGATTATCTTGTCTCAGTTGAAACAAGATGGTTTTGTCACTTTGGAAAACCTAACTGTTTTGTTAAGTGATACTTCCGAGTCGACGATTCGTCGTGACTTGGACGAGTTAGCGGCAGATGGCCAACTTAAACGTGTTCATGGTGGTGCTGAAAGCATTCATGGTCTAAAGGAAGAAATTGCCAATAGTCAAAAAGCTATTAGAAACGTTCAAGAAAAGGCTCAGTTAGCTGGTTATGCTGCCGATTTGATTAAGGAAGGTGATGTCGTCTTTCTTGAGGCTAGTACAACAAATGAACTTTTGATTCCACATTTGGCCAATCGTCAGGTAACGGTTGTGACTAATTCTATCCATCATGCGGTTAAGTTGGTAGATCTTGGTGTTAGCACTAGGATTGTTGGAGGAAAGGTTAAACATTCAACGGATGCCTCTATTGGAAGTACTGCTCAAGAGCAAATCAGACAACTGAATTTTGATTGTGCTTTCATTGGTGCTAATGGCGTTGATGCTAATTATTTCACCACACCAGACATGGAAGAGGCAGTTATCAAACGGACGGTTATAGCTAATGCGCAAAAAGCCTATGTTCTAGCTGATGCCTCTAAACTTGGTCAGATTACCTATGCAAAGGTAGCTGAGGTTGAAAAAGTAACCATAATTACAAATGCTTCGGAAGAAGAGCTCCTAAAAGAATTAAAAGAGAAAACGAGGGTTATTGAAGTATGATTTATACTGTAACGCTGAATCCATCAATCGACTTCATTGTTCGTATCGATAAAGTAGAGATTGGTGAAGTTAACCGTATGGAGAGTGATGATAAGTTCGCTGGCGGTAAGGGCATTAATGTTAGTCGTATTTTGCAACGCTTAGGTGTTGATAATACTGCAACGGGCTTCATCGGTGGTTTTACAGGACGTTTTGTGACAGATGGTTTGGATGCAGAGGGCATTAAAACCAAGTTTGTAGCTGTGGATCAAGACACACGTATTAATGTTAAAATCAAGGCTGACCAAGAAACTGAAATTAACGGTGCAGGGCCTGTCATTAACGAGTATCAATTGGCTGAATTGGAAGCAGTTCTTTCAAGTGTAAGTGCCGATGATGTGGTTGTTTTTGCTGGATCAGCACCGAGCAATCTTGGAAATAAGGTCTATAACAAATTGATTCCACTAGTGCGTGAAACGGGTGCACAGGTTGTCTGTGACTTTGAAGGACAAACCTTGCTTGATTCCTTGGCTTACCAACCACTCTTGGTTAAACCAAATAACCATGAGTTAGAAGCTATTTTCAATGTCAAACTTAATGGTTTGGCTGATGTTGAAAAATATGCGCGTGAAATCCTTGCTAAGGGGGCACAGAACGTTATCATCTCAATGGCAGGTGATGGAGCGCTGCTTGTCACACCAGAGGCTGCTTATTTTGCCAAACCAATCAAGGGAACAGTTAAAAACTCTGTTGGTGCGGGTGACTCGATGGTTGCTGGTTTCACTGGTGAGTTTGTTAAATCTGGTGATCCGATTGAGGCTCTCAAGTGGGGAGTAGCGTGTGGAACATCTACAGCTTTCTCAGATGACTTAGCGACAATTGAATTTATTAAAGAAACATACAATAAAGTAGAGGTAGAAAAACTATGAAAATTCAGGATTTACTGAACAAAAAAGTAATGTTGCTTGACCTTCAAGCAACTACAAAAGAAGCTGCTATCGATGAAATGATTAACAGCTTGGTTGACAACGGTGTTGTGACTGACTTTGATGTTTTCAAAGCAGGTATTATGGCTCGTGAAGCACAAACATCAACTGGTTTGGGTGATGGAATTGCTATGCCACACAGCAAAAATGCTGCAGTAAAAGAAGCAACAGTACTTTTTGCTAAATCTAATAAAGGTGTAGATTACGAATCACTTGATGGTCAACCTACAGACCTCTTCTTTATGATTGCTGCTCCAGAGGGAGCAAATGACACTCACTTGGCAGCTCTTGCTGAGTTGTCAAAATACCTTATGCAAGATGGTTTTGCAGATCGTTTGCGTAAGGTGACTTCTCCAGATGAAGTGATTGCTGCTTTCAATACGGGTGAAGAAGAAGCACAAGCTGAGGAAGCTAAGAAAGCACAGGCTGTTAAAGAAGCAGCTTCAAGCGATAAACCACTTATCGTAGCTGTAACAGCTTGTACAACTGGTATTGCTCACACTTACATGGCTGAAGAATCACTAATTAAAACAGGTGAAGAAATGGGTGTCAATGTTCGTGTTGAAACTAATGGTGCTTCAGGTGTTGGAACACCTTTGACTGCCGAAGAAATCAGTAAGGCTGTAGGTGTTATCGTAGCAGCAGACAAGGCAGTTGAAACAGCACGCTTTGATGGTAAAAAATTGCTTTCTAAACCAGTCGCTGCAGGTATTCGTCAACCACAAGAATTAATCCAAAACATCTTGGATGGTAAAGCTGAAGTTTTCCATGCTGAAAATGCTGGAGCTGCTCAAGAATCAAGTGAGAAATTGAGCCTCGGTGGTGCCTTCTATAAACACTTGATGAGTGGGGTATCACAAATGCTTCCATTCGTTATCGGTGGTGGTATCATGATTGCGCTTGCCTTCTTGCTTGACCAAATCATGGGTGTTCCTAAAGATCAATTGTCACAACTTGGTTCTTACCATGAAATTGCCGCTCAATTCAAAGCAATTGGTGGCGCTGCCTTTGGCTTCATGCTTCCAGTACTTGCAGGTTACATTGCTTACTCTATCGCTGAGAAACCAGGTTTGGTATCAGGTTTCGTAGCTGGTGCTATTGCTTCAAGTGGTGCAGCCTTTGGTGGTGTTCCATTTGCTTCAGGTGGTAAAGCAACCCTTGCCCTTGCTGGCGTATCTTCAGGTTTCCTTGGAGCTCTTGTTGGTGGTTTCCTTGCAGGTGGTGTTATCCTTGTTCTTCGTAAACTATTGGCGGGTATTCCACGTGCCCTTGAAGGAATCCGTTCTATCTTGCTCTTGCCACTTCTTGGTGTATTTGCTACTGGTTTCTTGATGTTGGCAGTAAATATCCCAATGGCAGCAATCAATACTGGTCTTAATAACTTCTTGTCAAGCTTGTCAGGAAGCTCAGCAGTATTACTTGGTCTCCTTGTTGGTGGTATGATGGCAGTGGATATGGGTGGACCAGTCAACAAAGCAGCTTATGTCTTTGGTACAGGTACTCTCGCAGCAACAGTAACTTCAGGTGGTTCAGTTGTTATGGCAGCAGTTATGGCGGCTGGTATGGTTCCTCCGTTGGCAGTATTTGTAGCAACACTCTTGTTTAAAGATAAATTCACTGAAGAAGAACGCAACTCTGGTTTGACAAACATCGTTATGGGACTTTCATTCATCACTGAAGGTGCGATCCCATTTGGTGCAGCTGACCCAGCACGCGCTATCCCAAGCTTTATCGTCGGTTCAGCTCTTACAGGTGCTCTTGTAGGTATGGCAGGAATCAAATTGATGGCACCACACGGAGGTATCTTCGTAATTGCCCTCACATCAAATGCCCTTCTCTACCTTCTCTTCATCTTGATTGGTGCTGTGGTATCAGGTATCCTCTTCGGATTCCTTCGCAAACCACTTGATAAATAAGATATGACAAAACAATCTCGTTGTGACGGGGTTGTTTTTTGTGTCGTAGCAGATTTTTGTCAGGGTACCTATTTTATGATAAAGTATAGGCAGAAATGGCTTATCTAGTAGCCAGTACGCTGTATAAAGAAACATAAGAGGTAAAATATGGTAAAAGAATACGATTATATTGTCATTGGTGGTGGTTCTGGTGGTATTGCCAGTGCCAATCGTGCTGCCATGCATGGTGCTAAGGTTATTCTCTTTGAAGGAAAAGAGGTCGGTGGTACCTGTGTCAATGTAGGTTGTGTGCCTAAAAAGGTCATGTGGTATGGTGCTCAGGTTGCTGAAACCCTTCACCGTTATGCAGGCGAGTATGGTTTTGATGTGACAATTAATAAGTTTGATTTTGCAACGCTTAAGGCCAATCGTCAGGCTTATATCGATCGTATCCATGGTTCTTATGAGCGTGGTTTTGATAGCAATGGCGTTGAACGTGTATACGAGTATGCAAGATTTGTTGACCCTCATACGGTTGAAGTAGCGGGTGAGCGTTATACAGCACCCCATATCCTTATTGCGACTGGTGGTCACGCCCTTTATCCAAACATCCCAGGTAGTGAATATGGGATTACCTCAGATGGTTTCTTTGAACTAGATGAGGTGCCAAAACGTACAGCTGTTATTGGTGCTGGCTACATCGCCGTTGAGGTTGCTGGTGTTCTCAATGCTCTTGGAAGTGATACACACCTCTTTGTGCGTAAAGATCGTCCATTGCGTACCTTTGATAAGGATATCGTTGATGTTTTAGTTGACGAGATGGCCAAATCTGGTCCGACCCTCCATACACATGCAAATGCTACGGAAGTAGTGAAAAATGCCGATGATTCCTTAACCATTAGCTTTGATAATGGAGAAACGATTACTGTTGATTGCCTCATCTGGGCTATTGGACGCGCAGCCAACACCTCTGGTTTTGGACTTGAAAAGACAGGTGTTAAACTGACTGAAAAAGGAACAATCTATTCGGATGAGTTTGAAAATACATCTGTTCCTGGAATCTATGCCCTTGGCGATGTGACTGGTAAACTTGATTTGACACCAGTTGCAGTCAAGGCTGGACGTCAATTGTCAGAGCGACTCTTCAATAATAAAGCTGATGCTAAGCTTGATTACACTGATGTAGCCACTGTGGTCTTTAGCCATCCAGTTATTGGTTCTGTTGGCTTGACTGAAGAAAAAGCAATCGCCAAATATGGTGCGGAGAATATTAAGGTTTATAAATCTAGTTTCACTCCAATGTATACAGCTCTTGGAGACAATCGTCAGCCTTCAACCATGAAATTAGTAACGCTTGGTGAGGATGAAAAAATCATTGGCCTTCACGGTATTGGCTATGGTGTTGATGAGATGATTCAAGGTTTCTCTGTGGCTATTAAGATGGGAGCAACTAAGGCTGATTTTGATAATACGGTTGCCATTCATCCAACAGGTTCAGAAGAATTTGTAACGATGCGATAGAAAAGTGAAGTCTGTTAACTGAGAGTTTCAGACTTTTCTTTGTGTCTGGATGGCTTCAATTGAAACCATTCACTCAACGGGTTCAGAAGAATTTGTGACGATGAGGTAGAAAGGTGAAGTCTGTTAACCGAGAGTTTCAGATTTTTCTTTGTGTTCAAATAGCAGCCTACACTTTGTGTAAAACTATAGACTGTCTAAATAAAAAAAGGCCTTCAGGCCTTTCTTTCGTTAATTAAGTAGTTTCTTACTTCTGAGATAAAGTAAAGAGATCCAGTGACAACAAATAGGTCATCAGAATTTGATGATTCAGCTTGTGCTAGCCAGTCCCTATAGTCGGCTGTACGTTTGAAGTCTTTGGGATAGTCGTCCAAGGGCAGTGCCTCAAAAAAGTCAAAGCTGGTTACCGTTATATCATAATCTTTCAATTCCTCTAGTAAGTCTGCCAAAGGCTTTCGTCTAAGTCCTGCAAAGAGGATATGTACCCTACGATTAGCGAAGTTATCTTTTAGTACCTGCTTTAAGCTGGCAATTCCTTGAGGGTTATGGGCACCATCTAGATAAATGTTATTTCCTATCCACTCACTACGACCAGGCCAATGCGTCTCTTCGATTCCTTCTTGGATGCTCTTATCGGTAATCTTAGAAAATGTTTGAGCTAAGAGATGGGCAGCAGTGACAGCTAGCCCAGCATTGTTTTCTTGATGCTGCCCTAACATTGGAAGTTTAAGATTTGGACTTTCCCAATGGTCATAAGAAATTTGGATCGTTTGATTGTCCTTTGGAAGCAGCTGAATTTCCCTATCAATGATAGCTAAAGGTGCTTGTAGGTCATGTGATTTTTGGTTGAAGAAATGTTCAACTTCTGCAGAGACACGCCCAAGTAAGATAGGTGTGTTTTCTCGCATGACGCCTGCTTTATGATTGGCAATGTCCAAAAGGCTATTGCCCAAGGTCTCAGTGTGATCAAAGCCAATCGAAGTACAGATGGCAAGCTCTGGCGAAAGAACATTGGTAGAATCAAGTCGTCCCCCAATCCCAGCTTCAATGATAGCCATATCAACCTGTTTAAGGTCGAAGTAGAGGAACATGAGTAAGGTGACCAATTCAAATTCCGTTGGTCTGCCAAAATCAGTGTGCTCTTCTAAATCATTGAGAAGAACTTGAGCTTTCGCGACAAGGCTAATCAAGTCCTTATCAGGAATTTCTGTGCCGTTAATACTAATACGTTCGTTGAAGCGAGTGATATAAGGGGAGGTGAAAGTCCCGACCTGATAGCCCGACTTTGTTAGGATATTTTGTAGGTAGCTAGTTGTTGATCCCTTACCATTGGTCCCGACAATATGTACCGTTGGATAGTGAGACTGAGGCTCTCCAGCTTGTCTCAAGAGCCAACGCATACGTTCGAGTTGAGGGCGACGGCCATTGCCCTTGAAAGAATGGATAAAATTTAGAGTTTCTGTATAGTTCATAGGATTATAGAAAAAAGGCAGGGTTTCCTAGCCTTTTACATGTCTTAGTTAGAAGCGGCGTCATCAGTTGTTGCGCCACCAGTAGTCGCATTGCCAGATGTTGTGTCTGCAGTAGCTGCTGATGAAGAGGTAGTCGTATTGCCACCCGTTGTTGTATCTGCAGATGACGAATAGGTGTGAGTTCCTGCTTGACTACTTGTTTCTGTTTCTGAATTAGTCGCATTGCCATAACTAGATGAGGCAGCACTTGATTCTTGCGTCTTATTATTGCCTTCTTTGATGACTACAGTTGATTGATTGGCTGATGAATCAGAAGTGTCCTTATTTTTAGAGGCTGTGAAATTCATGATAGTAATTGAAGCCACGATGATTGACAAAATTGTCCCGACGGCAGTAAGGACTTTTTGGAAGGCAGTGAAGCCTTTTGTAACGTGTTCAGTCACCTTTGGGGCAGATTTTTTTTCTTCTTTTGATGAATGATTACGGCGTGAGTAATTTTCAGACATGATGCTCTCCTTAAAAATATTTCGTACTTTCTATTATATGATTTTCTCGCAAAAATTGCTAAAAAAATTATGCTATAATAAATAGTAAATAAAAATCGAGGAAAAATCATGATTTATTTTGATAATTCAGCCACGACGGTGCCTTATCCAGAGGCACTTAGAACCTATCAAGAAGTGGCTACTAAAATTTTTGGGAACCCATCCAGCCTACACCAATTAGGAACATCTGCGACACGTATTTTGGAGGCTTCTCGTAAGCAAGTTGCGGAACTCATTGGAAAATCAGCCGATGAGATTTTCTTTACGTCTGGAGGAACCGAAGGTGATAACTGGGTCATCAAAGGTGTAGCTTTCGAAAAAGAGCCTTACGGCAAACACATCATTGTTTCTGATATTGAACACCCTGCGGTAAAAGAATCTGCCAAATGGCTTTCAGAGCATGGTTTCGAGGTGTCTTATGCACCAGTAAATGAGCAAGGGTTTGTGGATGTTGAAGCTCTTGCTGGATTATTACGCCCTGACACAATCTTGGTTTCGGTTATGGCTGTTAATAATGAAATCGGCTCAATTCAACCTATTCAAGCCATCTCAGATCTCTTGGCTAATGAGCCTACCATATCTTTCCATGTGGATGCTGTTCAGGCTATTGGGAAGATTCCAGTATCGTCCTATTTAACTGACCGTGTAGATTTTGCGACATTTTCTGGTCACAAGTTTCATGCTGTTCGTGGTGTCGGTTTTGTCTACAAAAAGGCAGGGAAAAAGATTACGCCACTCTTAACCGGTGGTGGTCAAGAAAAAGATTTTCGTTCAACTACTGAAAATGTTGCTGGGGTTGCGAGTATGGCCAAGGCCTTGCGCTTGGTAACTGACAAAGAGGAATTTTCTCTTCCTAAAATTGCCAAGATGAAAAAGATTATCTTTGACGAATTGGCTAAGTACGAGGATATTACTATTTTCTCAGGTGAGGGTGAAGACTTTGCTCCCAATATTTTGACCTTTGGAATCAAGGGTGTTCGTGGTGAAGTTATTGTCCATGCTTTTGAAGAGCATCAAATCTATATTTCAACGACATCAGCATGTTCATCTAAGGCGGGTAAACCAGCGGGAACCCTCATTTCTATGGGTGTACCGACTAAGTTAGCCCAAACAGCTGTTCGTATCAGTCTTGATGATGACAATGATATGGGACAGGTGGAACAGTTCCTCACGATTTTCAAGCAGGTCTACGCCAAGACACAAAAAGTGAGATAGCAAGATTTAATCGATTAAACAATAAAACTAAATTCACATTTAAAAGGAAAAGGAATGACACTAACATATTCAGAAATTATGGTACGTTATGGTGAATTGTCTACCAAGGGCAAAAACCGTATGCGCTTTATCAATAAACTTAGAAATAATATTAAAGATGTCCTATCCATCTATCCAGAAGTTAAAGTGACTTTTGATCGAGACCGTGGACATATCTACCTCAATGGTACAGACTACGAGCCAGTAGCAGAGTCTTTGAAGCAAATTTTTGGTATTCAAGCCTTTAGTCCTGTTTACAAGTTTGAAAAAGATGTCGAGGTTTTGAAAAAAGCTGTTCAAGACATTATGACTGGACTCTATCGTGATGGTCTCACTTTTAAAGTAACTGCCAAACGTAGTGACCATGACTTTGTTCTCGACAGTCGCGAGCTCAATCTTACTTTAGGAAATGCAGTCTTTGATGTATTGCCTGACATTAAGGCTCAGATGAAGGGACCAGATGTCAATCTTAAGGTAGAAATTCGTGCCGAGGCGGCTTATATTTCTCACGAGGAAATCAAAGGAGCAGGCGGGCTACCTGTAGGTACTGCTGGTAAAGGAATGCTCATGCTTTCAGGTGGGATTGACTCACCAGTGGCAGGTTATCTTGCGCTTAAACGTGGCGTGGATATTGAAGCTGTCCACTTTGCAAGTCCTCCTTACACTAGTCCTGGAGCTCTTAAAAAGGCTCAAGATTTGACCCGTAAGTTGACTAAATTTGGTGGTAATATTCAGTTCATCGAAGTACCATTTACTGAAATTCAAGAGGAAATCAAAGAAAAAGCGCCTGAGGCTTATTTGATGACCTTGACGCGTCGTTTTATGATGCGTATTACTGACCGCATTCGAGAAGAACGTCGAGGTCTTGTGATTATCAATGGTGAGAGTCTTGGTCAGGTTGCTAGTCAGACTATGGAGTCTATGCAGGCGATTAATGCTGTTACATGTACGCCAGTGATTCGCCCAGTTGTCACTATGGACAAGTTGGAAATTATTGATTTAGCACAAAAAATTGATACCTTTGACATTTCCATCCAACCTTTTGAGGATTGCTGTACTATCTTTGCACCTGACCGTCCAAAGACTAATCCAAAAATCAAAAACGTTGAACAATATGAACGTCGTATGGATGTTGAAGCCTTGGTTGAACGTGCGGTTGCGGGAATCATGGTGACTGAAATCACACCTATTGAAGAAGCGCAAGACGAAGTGGATACACTTATTGAAGACTTGCTCTAGTCTAGGAGGATATAGTATTAACATAGTAGTATTTAGGTGCTACTAGAGTTAGGTATGTCCAAAAAGAAATGTCGATGTTGAGCTTTTACCCAGAAAGGAAAATACATGACTGTTTATAACATCAATTTAGGAATCGGTTGGGCATCAAGTGGTGTTGAATACGCTCAGGCCTATCGTTCTACAATTTTCAAAAACACAGGTATTAAGGCCAAATTTGTCTTTATGGATATGTTCTTGCAGGACAATCTTTCTGATTTGACCCGTAACATGGGGTTTGCGGATGAAGACATCATCTGGCTCTACAGCTATTTTACAGACCTAAAAATTGCTCCAACGACCTATACTGTCAAGGATTTGGAAAAGGAAATTCCTTATGACATCACGCGTCGTGAGATTAATGGTAAGGTGGTTAAGCTCTTTTGTGCCAAGGAAGATATCTTCTATGCAGCCTACTTGCGTAAAGAAGGTGAAGATATTGTTCACCGTGTGGAAAAAGTATCGCGTGGTTGCTTAATCCGTAAAGATTTTTACTCTTACACTAAGATGTTCACGGAGTACTACACACCGGTAGACAATAAGGCTCACCTCTATCAACGTCGTTTCTTCAATGAGGATGGTAGTGTTGCCTATGATGAAATTGTTGATGGTAAGGATAGTGTCTTCCGTTTTCCAGATAAGATTTTGTCATCTAAGCATGAATTTATCGCCTACTTCATGTCGCAACTTGGTCTAACTGACCAGGACATCGTCATCTTGGACCGTGCCACTGGTACAGGGCAGGCCGTTTTCCGTAATGCCAAACCTGCTAAGCTTGGGGTTGTGGTTCATGCAGAGCACTTTAGTGAAAATGCTGTGACAGATAAGACTATTTTATGGAATAACTTCTACGAGTACCAATTCAGCAATGCAGATAAGGTTGATTTCTTTATCACAGCGACAGAGCGTCAACGTAGCATTATGCTAGATCAGTTCAATAAATACACACCATTTACACCTCATATCGTAACCATCCCTGTGGGAAGTGTGGATAAACTGAGAAAGCCTGAAGGAGAGCGTAAACCATTCTCAATCATCACAGCCTCACGTTTGGCCAATGAAAAACACGTGGACTGGTTGGCCAAGGCTGTCGTTAAGGCTAAAGAAAGTCTGCCACAAGTAAACTTTGATATCTATGGAACAGGTGCTGAAGAAGCCAAGCTTAAGGTAATTATCGAGGAAAATCAAGCTCAGGATTATATCCACCTCAAGGGTCACCAAGACTTGACAGAAGTCTACAAGGACTACGAACTTTACCTATCAGGTTCTAAGAGTGAAGGGTTTGGCTTGACACTTCTAGAAGCTGTGGGATCTGGTCTAGGTATGATTGGTTTTGATGTTCGTTATGGGAACCAAACCTTTATCAAGGATAATGAAAATGGCTACCTCATTCCTCGTTTTGAAAAAGATGATGAGCCTGCTATCGTAGCTGCCTTGGCAGAGAAAATTGTAGCCTTCTTCAATCGCTCAGATTTGGAGCATGTTCATCAAGTTTCTTATGATATCGCCAAAGGATTTTTGACAGAGGAAATCGAGCAGAAGTGGCTTAACTTAGTAAAGGAGATGACTAGTCATGATTAATTTATTTGAAAACTATAGTCAGGGTAGTTGGGATCTCCATTACTCACTGATTGTCGCTGGCTATGTAAATACAACAGTTTGTCTTTCAGATGATGGCTTTCTGCCTAGTGATGTGACCTCACCCTACCTTTATTTCACTGGTTTTGACAAGGTTCAAGGTTCTGCACTTTACTTTAATCAGGTCCCTGTGCCTGACTACTGGGAAATTATAGGAACAAATAGCAATGCGGAAATCTTCCGTTTTGACAAAAAACGTGGTCATATTCATTATGCGCATCCTGCTCACCAACGTCTGGTTAAAGCTGTTGACTGGTATGATGAGTCAGGACGCTTGCGCGTGACTGATCGCTACAATAACAAGGGTTACCGTTTCTCACAAACAACCTATAATGTTAAGCAAGAAGCGACCATTACGAGCTATTTCACTCCAGACAACAAGGAAGTTATCGTCATCAACCATTTGACTAAAGACGTTATCTTGAATTGGAAAGACAAGGTCTACATTTTCAAAAATAAATCTGAATTTGTAGTCTTCTATCTTAAAGAAGCTGGTTATGATTTGAGTCGTATTCTATACAACTCACTGGCGACACCTTTCTTGACAACTATGAATCTTCCAAATTCTGGTCAAGACGTTCTCTTCTGGCAAGAGCCTATCACTGATTCAGTTCCTGGGAATATGCGTCTGCTTCTTGAGAGCAACCATCGTCAGACTAAGATTGTTGTACAAGATTACACAGCTTATACGAATCTTCTAAAGTTGGTTAGTCCAGAGCAGGCTTCTCGCGTGGCCTTCCTTGGATTCATGTATCCATTTGCCCGTCAGAACAACTTCCAAAATCAAGCACTTATCTTGACCAATTCAGATCAGATTGAACATTTGGAAAGCATTGTCAGTGAAGTGCCTACCATGCACTATCATGTTGGGGCAATCACAGAAATGTCAAGTCGCTTGATGGATTTGGCTAAATATAGTAATGTTAGCCTTTATCCTAATATTACGACAGAGCAGGTTAAGCGTCTTTATAAGGAAGCTGATTTCTACTTGGATATTAACCATCAAAATGAAATCTTGTCAGCGACACGTGCTGCCTTTGAAAACAACTTGCTTATCCTTGCCTTTACGAACACTAGCCATGGTCCTGAGTATACCGCGCCAAGTAATATCTTCTCACCAATGAATGCTGGGCAATTTAAGCAAACACTTAAAGAAGCCTTGGGCAACCGTGACTTCCTTAGTCACTTGCTTGATCGCCAACGTGAGCATGCTCATGTAGCAACACCAGAAGATTATAAGAAGGTTATTGGTTAGGAAAATGACATTAGAGGTTCGTAACATTTATCCTCTGACACCAACATTTAAGAAGGTCGCTTCGCTTTATGAAGCGGCTTTTCCTGTGGAGGAGCGTCTCCCACTATGGCAATTATCTTGGAACAGCTTGAAAAGAGGACAATCTTTCTTGGCCTATTTTGATCAGGAAGTCTTCGTTGGCTTGACCTATGCCATTTATACTGACAACCTGGTCTACCTACTTTTTCTTGCAGTTGAGGAAAGTAAACAATCTCAGGGATATGGAAGTCAGATTTTGGCACAAGTTAAGAAAGATGCAGGGGTACGAACGTGTGTGCTTACGATTGAACCCATGGATGAGAAGGAAGCTTCTAATCGTAATCAGCGCCTAAAACGTTTGGCATTCTATGAGCGAAATGGCTATCAGTTATTGAATCACTTCTATTTTGAAGGAAGTGAACGCTATCAAATTTTGACAACGGATAGTAACCTTTATTTAGCTGATTTAGAGCAGGATCTAGCTAAGACCTTCTTAGGAAAATATGGTATAAGGGTTGAGTAGGGGAATCATTACTTGGCTAAATGTCAATGAGCAGAATAAGAATAATCAAAATAACTTTTTCTCTTGTCATTAGAGGGAAAAAATGATAGAATTGTAACGTTGACTAAATGCACGTCCTGTGCAACCGCACGACTACTGTTTGCAAGTGGGTTCGTCCCCGCAGTACTAGGCGAGTCTTCACAGAGGGAAACCTCAGACACATTAAAAATTTTAATAGGAGGTGCATCATGAGCACATACGCAATCATCAAAACTGGTGGAAAACAAGTTAAAGTTGAAGTAGGTCAAGCAATCTACGTTGAAAAAATCAACGCTGAAGCAGGATCAGAAGTAACTTTTAACGAAGTTGTTCTTGTCGGTGGTGATAAAACTGTAGTAGGTACTCCAGTTGTTGAGGGAGCTACTGTTGTCGGAACTATCGAAAAACAAGGTAAACAAAAGAAAGTTGTTACTTTCAAATACAAACCTAAAAAAGGTAGCCACCGTAAACAAGGTCACCGTCAACCTTATACAAAAGTTGTTATCAACGCTATCAACGCGTAAGTTAGCGACTAATCACTAAGAAAGGACACAATCTTATGTTGAAAACTCTTGAAAACTTGCAACTTTTCGCCCACAAAAAAGGTGGGGGTTCTACTTCCAATGGTCGTGATTCACAAGCTAAACGTCTTGGTGCTAAAGCAGCTGATGGACAAACTGTATCAGGTGGATCAATCCTTTACCGTCAACGCGGTACACACATCTACCCAGGTGTAAACGTAGGCCGTGGTGGTGACGATACACTCTTCGCTAAAGTTGAAGGTGTTGTACGTTTCGAACGTAAAGGTCGCGACAAAAAACAAGTATCTGTATACCCAGTTGCTAAATAATTAAGCTAAAGTCTGCACTTTTGTGTAGGCTTTTCTTTATAAAAAAAGGAGAATCCTATGCCTTTAAATCACTACCAACAAGAAGTGGGGCCAAGTCTCGCGGATGCTAGTCCGGGGAAGATGCCAGATGTTGCCCTATTAGAAGGCCGTTATTGCAGCGTTGAACATTTGACGGTGGCAGAGCATTATGAGGACATTTTAGACTTTTATTTTACTAATCAGATTCTTTCTGATTGGACCTATATGTATGCGGAGCCTTTTGAATCTGAAGAAGCTGTACATCAGTGTTTGGAGGATTATGAGCAATCTCAAAATCCTTATTTCTTTGCCATCAGGGATAAGGCTTCAGGTAAGGTTCTGGGAACCTTTTCACTTATGGCTATTACGCCGAAAAATCGTAGTGTCGAGATGGGCCGAGTAATTTTAGCTCCTGCTTTACAAAAGACTAGAGCTGCTACAGAAGCTCAATATCTGCTTATGAAATATGTCTTTGAAGATCTTAACTATCGTCGTTATGAGTGGAAATGTGATAGTCTCAACCGTCCTTCTGCCAATGCTGCCATGCGTTTAGGGTTCACCTATGAGGGACGTTTTCGTAACCATGCTATCTATAAGGGACGTAGCCGTGATACGGACTGGTTCTCGATTATTGATAGTGAGTGGCCAGCACTTAAGAAACGATTTGAGAATTGGCTAGCTCCTGAGAATTTTGATGAAAAGGGACAGCAGAAACATTCTTTGAGGGATTTTTAGCTGGCAATAAAAGGGCTCTCTTCTGATGAAGGAGCCTTATTTTAGTAGTCTTAGTCCTAAATCAAAGCTCCTACTTTTCTAGTGATTATTGTTGCTGTCAAAATCAGTCTAAATACTCATTTTTCTGTCAATAATATTCCCATAATAAAGCATATTTATGCTATAATAAAGAGTAATTGTATCAAGGAGAATATGACTAATGGATTTAATTCGCGAAAAAGTATTTGTTAACCGTTACCACTATGATGTTCGTAACCATGAGTGGGAAAAAGAGAATGGTGTTCCTAAAACAAATGTTGAAGTAACTTTCCAGTTGCACAATAAAGATGAAGAAGCTAACAATACGTCTGTTGTAGCTGTTTTGCAATTTATGATTGTCCGTGATGAGTTTGTTATCTCAGGGATTGTTTCTCAAATGGACCACATTCAAAACCGTATCGTCAACGAACCAAAAGACTTCTCACAAGAAGAAGCAGAAGCCTTGGCTGCACCGCTCTTGGATACGCTTCAACGTTTGACTTATGAAGTAACTGAAATTGCCTTGGATCGTCCAGGTATCAATTTGGAGTTCTAAGATGTCTCTTGCAGTTATTACGGATTCATCGGTTAATCTCCCTGCTGAAATTCAGGGCCATGCTGATGTTTATGTTTTAGATATTCCGGTCATCATTGAGGGGCAGCCTTTTGTTGAAGGAAAAAACTTGGATGTCAGTCAGTTTTATGCGCAAATGGCAAACTCTGAGGAACTGCTCAAGACGTCGCAACCTAATCTAGCTGACTTGGATAACTTGCTTATGGAGTTGGAGGAGGAAGGTTATACCCATGTCATTGGGCTTTTCCTTTCTTCAGGAATCTCTGGTTTTTGGGCTAATAGTCAGTTTTTGATTGAGGACCATGCCAAGTTGAAGATTGCTTTTCCTGATACAAAAATCACAGCAGCTCCTATGGGAGCTATGGTGAGAAACGTTTTGCATTGGTCAACCCAAGGGATGTCTTTTGAGAACATTTTGAAGAAGCTTGAGGAGCAAGTTGACCAAACGACGGCCTATATTCTTGTGGATGATCTTAATCATCTGGTTAAGGGTGGACGTTTGTCGAATGGGTCGGCGATTTTAGGAAATCTTTTGTCTATCAAACCTATTTTGAATTTTAATGAAGAAGGAAAAATCGTTGTTTTTGAAAAGGTACGTACAGAGAAGAAAGCTGTGAAACGTTTGGTTGCCCTAGCTGAGGAAAATCGTGAAATGGAACTTAGTATCCTTCACACGAATGCTCCTGAAAAAGCTGAAGATTTTAAAAGACAGCTAGAAGCACAGGGAATTAGCGTTTCAACAGTGGTATCCTTATGTGCCGTAATTGCGACACACTTGGGTGAAGGAGCACTAGTGTTAGGTCTAACACCTAAATTTACCAAATAAGTACTATCCATCTGGGATGGGGCTTGTCTATGATTAAGATCAATAGAGAGGAAAAATGACATGTCTATTAAAGTTATTGTTGCTGGATTTAAAGGAAGAATGGGTTCAACTGCGGTTGAAATGGTCAAGGGAGATGACGAATTGACTTTGGCTGCCTTGCTTGACCCATTTGCGACAGAAAAAGAAGTGGACGGTGTTCCTGTCTTCACAGATAAAGCGGATTTGGTTGGCTTTGACGCAGATGTCTGGGTGGATTTCACTATGCCAGCCGTTGCCTATGAAAATACTCGTTTTGCTTTGGAGAATGGTTTTGCACCAGTTGTGGGTACCACAGGATTTACTGAAGCACAAATTCAGGAATTGACAGACCTTTCTAAAGACAAGTCTATTGGTGGTTTGATTGCACCTAACTTTGCTATTGGTGCTATCCTTCTTATGAAGTTTGCGGCAGAAGCTAGCAAATATTTTCCAAATCTTGAAATCATTGAGCTTCACCATGACAAGAAAAAAGATGCGCCTTCAGGTACAGCAGTGAAAACAGCTGAACTTATTCGTGAGGTTCGCGAAACGAAACATCAAGGTGCTGAGGATGAGGTGGAAACACTTGCTGGAGCACGTGGTGCTGAGTTTGATGGTTTCCGTATTCACAGTGTACGTTTGCCAGGACTTGTGGCTCACCAAGAGGTTATCTTTGGTGCCCAAGGAGAAGGCTTGACCTTGCGTCATGATTCTTATGACCGTATTTCCTTTATGGGTGGGGTTAACCTCGGAATTAAAGAAGTGGTTAAACGTGATCAGCTTGTTTATGGTTTGGAACATTTACTATGAGATTAAGTTATTTGCCTTCTGAGTTTCAGAAGGCTTTACCAATATTAGAGAAGATTAAGGCTGCGGGTTTTGAGGCTTACTTTGTTGGTGGTTCGGTACGAGATGCCCTTCTTAACCGTCCTATTCATGATGTAGACATTGCCTCATCTTCATATCCTGAAGAGACCAAGCAGATTTTCGAGCGTACGGTGGATATCGGTATTGAGCATGGGACCGTTTTGGTTTTGGAAAATGGCGGTGAGTATGAGGTGACGACCTTCCGAACAGAGGATGTCTATGTAGATTACCGTCGTCCGTCTAGCGTGTCCTTTGTGCGTTCATTGGAAGAAGACCTCAAGCGTCGTGATTTTACAGTCAATGCTTTTGCTCTTAATGAAAATGCTGAGATTATTGACAAGTTCGATGGTCTTGCTGATTTGGACAATCGTGTTTTGAGGGCTGTTGGTAAGGCTGAGGAACGCTTTAACGAGGATGCCCTTCGTATCATGCGAGGGCTACGTTTTGCAGCGAGTTTAGACTTTGATATCGAAGAAAAGACTTTTCAGGCTATGACCAGCCATGCCCCACTTCTGGAAAAGATTTCGATTGAGCGAAGTTTCATCGAGTTCGATAAGTTGCTTTTGGCCCCACATTGGAAAAAGGGAATCAAGGCACTTCTAGCGACTAAGGCTTATCAGTACCTTCCGGATTTTCAAGAAACTGCTGAAGAATGGCAGTCTTTTGTGGCAGACTATGTGGAGGACTTTAGATTTACAAGTTCTGAACAGGCTTGGGCGGCAACTCTTTTGGCTCTCAAGCATGATAATCCACGCTCTTTCCTTAAAAAATGGAAGACGTCTGTTAATTTCCAAAAGACAGTTCAGTCCTTGATTGAGATTTTCAATTTCCGTTTGGAGAGAGCCGTGACTAAACAAGATGTTTATCAGTATGGTAAGGAGCTCTTAGAGGCGGCTGAGACTTTGAGACAGGCTCAGGGCTTGGATGTCAATTATGTGCGTATTGCCGATTTGGATGGTCAGTTGCTCATCCATGATAAGCACGAAATCGTTGTGAATGGTGGCACGCTGATGAAGGAGCTAGGATTCAAACCTGGTCCGGACCTTGGTCGTGCACTTAAAGCCATTGAAAATGCCATCGTTGATGGGAAACTAGCTAATGACAAGGAAGCTATTATGGCCTTTGTTCAAGCGATGAAATAAGTCTACGGACGTTATAAAAATGACACACCGCTACAGAGCATGCGTAGGATCCGTAGCGGTGTAATTTGTAAGAAGGAAGTAAGATGTCAGATTTTATTGTTGAAAAATTAACCAAGTCCGTTGGAGACAAGACGGTTTTTAAAGAGATTTCATTTATTATCCATGATTTGGATCGTATTGGGATTATTGGTGTCAATGGGACAGGTAAGACAACCTTGCTAGATGTTGTCTCTGAGCGTATTGGTTTTGATGGTGATGTGTCACCTTTCACTAAGGCTAATGGCTATAAGATTGCTTATTTGACTCAGGAGCCAGAATTTGATGATAGCAAGACAGTGCTTGATACGGTCTTGTCATCAGACCTTCGTGAGATGGCTTTGATTCGTGAATATGAAACCCTTATGTCAGATTATTCTGAGGAGAATCAGGCTCGCTTGGAGAAGGTTATGGCTGAGATGGATAGTCTAGATGCTTGGTCCATTGAGAGCGAGGTTAAGACAGTTTTGTCTAAGTTGGGATTGTCAGACCTCTCGCAAAAGGTCGGGGACCTCTCAGGTGGTCTTCGTCGTCGTGTGCAGTTGGCTCAGGTTCTCTTGAATGATGCAGATCTCCTGCTCTTGGATGAGCCAACCAACCATTTGGATATTGATACTATTGCTTGGTTGACGAATTTTCTCAAGTCTTCTAAAAAGACGGTACTCTTTATTACCCACGACCGTTATTTCTTGGACAATGTAGCCACACGTATCTTTGAGTTAGACCAGGCTAATCTGATTGAATATCAAGGGAATTATCAAGACTATGTGCGTCTAAAGGCCGAACAAGATGAACGAGATGCAGCAGCCCTTCACAAGAAAAAGCAACTCTATAAGCAGGAGTTGGCATGGATGCGAACGCAACCGCAGGCACGTGCAACCAAACAACAAGCTCGTATCAATCGCTTTAAGGATCTTAAGGGTGAGGTACATCAAACGGTCAATAATGACGATCTTGAGATTAACTTTGAGACTAGCCGTATTGGTAAGAAGGTAGTTAACTTTGAGCATGTCGATTTTGCTTATGAAGATGGCAAGCAAATTCTCAGTGATTTCAATCTTATCATGCAAAATCGTGATCGTATTGGTATTGTTGGGGATAATGGTGTCGGGAAATCGACCTTGCTCAATCTGATTAATGGTGACCTTGTGCCTACAGCTGGTGTCCTAGATATTGGTGAGACGGTACGTATTGGTTATTTCTCACAGCAAATTAAAGATATGGATGAAAGCAAGCGTGTCATTAACTACTTGCAAGAAGTTGCAGATGAAGTTAAGACAACGGTTGGAACAACCAGTATCACAGAGCTCTTGGAGCAATTCCTTTTCCCTCGTTCTACCCATGGGACACAGATTGCCAAGCTCTCTGGTGGGGAAAAGAAACGTCTTTATCTACTTAAGATTCTGATTGAAAAGCCCAACGTTCTGCTCTTGGATGAGCCGACAAATGATTTGGACATTGCAACTTTGACGGTTTTGGAAAACTTCCTTAATGGTTTTGGCGGCCCTGTCGTTACCGTAAGTCACGACCGCTATTTCTTGGACAAGGTAGCTAACAAGATTCTAGCCTTTGAAGAGGGTGGCGTGCGAGAGTTCTTTGGTAACTACACAGACTACCTTGATGAAAAAGCCTTCTTACAAGAGCAATCAGCCCTCCTCGAGAAGGAAAAAGAGCAAGTTAGCGTTAAAGTTGAGAAAGTTAAAGAAGACAAAAAACGCATGAGCTACTTTGAAAAACAAGAGTGGGCGACCATCGAGGACGAGATTGCTGACCTTGAAGCCAAAATCGGAGAGATTGAAGCAGCTATGCTTGAAAATGCTAGCGATTATGGACAGTTAGCTACCCTTCAACGTGATTTGGATGCTGCTAACGAAACCTTACTTGAAAAGTATGAACGCTATGAGTATTTGAGTGAGCTAGAGGGATAAGCTCTTTAGTAATCAAAGTATGACAAAAGCCCTGCATTTGCAAGGCTTTTTTATGTTTATGTAGTGTCTGGTTTCTTCTTACCACAAGCGGAATGAAAAGGAAAGGACTGAAACACCCGTAAAGATAATTAAGGAAGCTACCAAGCGCCCAATAAGAAAGGCTGAGAAAAACGGAGCACTAAAGAGCAAGAGCCCAAATACCAGACAAATTAAGGCGATTGACAGGGCGGGTTGTCCTGAGAAGCCGAATTGACGTTGGCGATGAGCTTGAAAGCCTTGTGTAAAGGCTGAGACAAGAAGCCACCAAGCGATAATGGTTACAGCTACACCTGAGAGCACCCATGCCGATGTTGATAGCAAAATAATCCCAAAAACAATGGAAATGATACTCTGAAGCAGTTGGAAGAAGGAGCGGTTTTCGTTATCTCGTTTAAAATAAACCATGAGACTTGAAACACCAGATACCAGCATCACTAGGGCAAACAGCCAACCAACGATGGCAAGAAGGTTTGTAGGATTAGCGAAGAAAAAGACACCCAAGAGTGTAATGAGAATTCCACTAATCAATGTAAAACTTTTCATAGGATACCTCTTATTAATTTTTTTTAATACTACTAAATAAGTATCAAATTGTCAAACAAAGACCTACTTTAGAGTGGCTTGATGTTATAAGTGTAGGTGGCAGCTTTTCTGGTTCTCGTAGCTACCTGACGACCTGTTTTTTGGAAGAGGTGTTTAAAGCGGCGCAAGAAATTTGTGGAATCCATCTTGAGGTAGTCTTCATTAAAGGTACCAAAAAGTTGACGGTAGGTGGTCAAGGTGTTTTCTTCGGGCATAATGGAAAGGATAGTTGGATAGTATTCGAGTCGTCCCTTGATACGTTTCATAGCTGTTAAGAGAATTTTCCAATGGTCAAAGGCGAGGTCATCGTGTGACAGTGTCTTTTCACCATCAGCAAGTTGCAGTCGACCGTCTACCATGGCGATGTCTAACCAATGCGTAGACGCGGCATCGTCGGCAGCCTTTTCCACTTGAATGTCATTAAAGGTCATAAAACAGAGATAAGCCACTGTAATGGTCCACATTCGAGGATCCCGATAAGGTGTTCCCACTGTAATGAGTTGCTCAATGTGGTCAGGATCGAGTTTAACGGATGTTTCCTCCTGTACCTCACGACAGACAGCTAGATTGAGGTCTTCTTGCACCTGAACGAAGCCCCCACTGAGGGCGTATTTCCCCATGAAGGGATGGTTTTTTCGCTTGATAAGTAAGGTTTGGACTCTTCCTTCATAATAGCGGAAGATGACCGAGTCAACGGTCACTGAGGGTTTAACGTACTTATCCATTTCTTCTCGGCGATAGATGTCCAAAAATTCCTTTTCACTACCAGAGTTTTCGAAGGTTTTAGTCATAGGTTTCCTCCTTTATTTATTGTAAGTTCAAATGATGATTGCTTTACATCAGTCTTCTAAATCTCGATGTGTAAACGTTCCTTGATTGCCTTCTTGGCATTGTGGTAGTTGTCCGCAAAGAAGCTGTCGCTATTACTATTTTCCCCTAAAATAACGATTTTATCCTTGAATGGTGATAGGAGGTCTAAGAGGTGCTGGGTAAACCAGTCACGTGTTTGATTATCAGCCATAGTCATGTCACGGAAACCATCATCTACATAGTTTGATTTTGGCAGAATCACAAAAATCAAATCCCACTTTTCACGGGCCTGGGTTACCTGATAGAGACGATCCAACATGTCGAACTCTTCTTGGGAGATACTTTCTTTCAAATAGTAGTCAATATAGACCTTAGTGACTGTTGAATTGGTATCCGCAAAGATAAGTCCTGAGTGTTGCCCCTTGTCAATGATATCAGAGGTCTGGGCATATTGATCTGTTAGGAGGTGAATATAGTCGTTGGTATCTAACTCGTCATCTCGTACATTATACTTTTCTTGATATTCCCTAGCATATTCCAGAGAGCAGGGAGCATTGTAAGTGCGGGCCAAATCCTTGACAAGAGTAGTCTTTCCACCGCTAGCAGAGCCCACAACAAGGATCTTGCGAGTAAAGTGGCGACGGAAAGGCTTGGTGATAAAACGCCAATTTTCCATCGGATTGTCGCGAATCTCAGTAGCAGAGATATTGATAATAGAACGTTCGATGAGTTCTACCTGAGCTTGAGGGTAATAGCGATTGAGCTCAGTCACATACTCTAGCTCTCCAACATAGAAGGTAATCTTTTCAGAATTATCCGTATTCTTAGCGATAAGCTCTTTGACACGATTAACCCAAGGCACCCAGCCCTCTGGATAGGCTGGCATCCCAGCTTCGTCTAGTTTATCCACAACGACTAATTCATCATCATAGAAGACTTCTCGAACATAACGGAAACGTCGATTGAGTGATAGGCCTGCGCGTGTCCCACGATCTTCTTGTGTGTTGCTGCCACTTACGATGACGAGTACATTGTCATTAGCACGTTTTGCCTTGGTAATGAGGTCAACGTGTCCAACGTGCATTGGAGCGAAAGTTCCAAAAACAATGCCGATGCGCTTTCCTGATAATTGTTTTCTTTTCATAAAAAATGATCCTTTTTGAGATTTAGTAAAATTACTAAATTAATGATAACATAGTTGGGAATCTTTGTAAATGTAAAAATAGTAAATTTACTAAATTGTTTTTTAACCCATTTTAGCCTTAAAGTTCAAAAAAAGTTTAAAAAATTTTGGAGAAAAACCAGAAAAATAGAATCCGCTTACATTGTTGAATTGATAATATTTTAGGATTAACTAAAAAAAGAGAGGTCACTTGCTATGTCACAAAACCTAACATAAAAATCAAAAAAATAGCAGAAAATACTTGACAAGAAGATTCTGAAAATTTATACTATTCATGTAATTAAATTACTAAGGTAATTATTTGAAAGGAAACATTGATATGACAACAGGTAAAGAGTACGTTGCTAGCGTTTTTGAAAAAGTGAAAGCTCAAAATGGCCATGAGGCTGAGTTCCTTCAAGCAGTTGAAGAAGTTTTCGATTCACTTGTTCCTGTCTTCGATAAATATCCTAAATATATTGAAGAAAACCTTTTGGAACGTTTGGTTGAACCAGAACGTATCGTTTCATTCCGTGTGCCATGGGTTGACGATAAAGGACAAGTACAAGTAAACCGTGGTTTCCGTGTACAATTCTCATCAGCTATTGGTCCTTACAAAGGTGGTCTTCGTTTCCACCCATCAGTAAACCAATCAATCATTAAATTCCTTGGTTTCGAACAAATCTTTAAAAACTCATTGACTGGTCAACCAATCGGTGGTGGTAAAGGTGGATCAAACTTCGATCCTAAAGGTAAATCAGATAACGAAATCATGCGTTTCTGCCAAAGCTTCATGACTGAATTGAGCAAACACATTGGTGCAGATACAGACGTACCTGCAGGTGATATCGGTGTTGGTGGACGTGAAATTGGTTACCTCTACGGCCAATACAAACGTCTTCGTAACGAGTATACAGGTGTTCTTACTGGTAAAGGTTTGAACTGGGGTGGATCACTTGCTCGTACAGAAGCAACTGGTTACGGTGCTGTTTACTTTGCAGAACAAATGCTTAATGCACGTGGTGAAAACTTTAACGGTAAAACAGCAGTTGTTTCAGGTGCTGGTAACGTTGCCATCTACGCTATTGAAAAGTTGCAAAGCCTTGGTGCTAAAGCGGTAACATGTTCTGACTCATCTGGTTTTGTTTATGATCCAGACGGAATCGACGTTGACTTGTTGAAAGAAATCAAAGAAGTTAAACGTGAACGTATCGTTAAATATGCGGAAGCTCGTCCAAATGCAACCTTCACACCTGCTGGTGGTGAAAAGACAGTTTGGTCAGTTAAAGCTGACTTGGCATTCCCATGTGCAACTCAAAATGAATTGGATGAAACAGATGCAGAAACACTTGTAGCAAATGGTGTATTGGCTGTTTCAGAAGGTGCTAACATGCCTTCAACTTTGGGAGCTATTGATGTCTTCCTTAAAGCTGGTGTATCATTTGGTCCTGCCAAAGCTGCTAACGCCGGTGGTGTTGCTGTATCAGCTCTTGAAATGGCACAAAACAGCGGACGTACACAATGGACATTCGAAGAAGTTGATGCTAAACTCTACGATATCATGAAAGGTATCTATGAAAATGCTGCAGCAGCTGCTAAAGAATTTGGTCATGAAGGTAACCTTGTTGTGGGTGCCAACATCGCTGGATTCCTTAAAGTTGCAGATGCTATGTCAGCACAAGGTATCGTTTAATTAATAGACTATTACCAATAGCCTCTCGATAAAATAAGAAAAGAAGCCTGCGGGTTTCTTTTTTTGTTTAGACAGACTTAGGAGGAAGAGGAGATTTGTCCTTTTTTGGTATAATGAGCTAGTAAGAAATCTTTTTCTAGAGTAGATTTTTATGAATTAGAATATGAGAGGAATAATCGTGAGTCTTGGAAAGGATCCCTGTGGGGCAAAAGAAAAGAAGTATACTAATCAGACAGTCATTCTAATAAGTTTCTTGATCAGCATAGTGTCAATACTGCCTATGTTCTTTTTTAGGGACAAGCTTTATGGTGATGATATTGTCTTTCACATTAACCGACTGTTATCCTTGGATACTGTCTGGAAGAGTCCTATCAATTTTACAACTAACGGAGGGACCGGACAATTAATCAATACCTTTTATCCCTGGTTAACCTATTATCCTATTTTCATAATCTATAAGCTGACTCAGTCAGTCTTTGTAGCCTGGATGAGTTTTCAATTTCTTGTTCGCTTTGTAACTTGTTTGCTTAGTTTTTACGGATTACGTTTATTGAACTATTCTGATAAACAGGTGATGATATTTGCTACCTTTTATCTTTTTTCGGGTTATTTCTTGCACAATTCTTATTACCGGGCAGCCGTTGGCGAAACGCTGGCTATGATTTTTTTACCCCTAGTTTTCGTTGGCGTTCGTTTGATAACATTTGGAGATTATAAGAAATGGTGGATTTTGACTCTTGGCATGCTTGGTTTAGTCTATTCCCATGTCTTATCTGTCCTTTTGGCTTCTCTTATGATTTTCATAGCAGTGGTAGCTAGTTTTGGGATTTGGGATAATAAAAAAGAACGTATTCTAGGATTTCTTAAGGCCACTCTTGTCACTCTTAGTATGTCTCTAGCTTTCTCTGTTCCTATGATAGAGCAATTCAAGTATGTCAATCTACGAACGACTTTTAAACCACTCCTATCAAAAGCTGCCTTAAGTCTGGCAGACAACTGGGAGTTGATTCTAAAAAGTGATTTAAGGACTCCATCAGTTAATCTTCTCTATCTCCTGGGTCTAGTGCTAAGCCTAATCTTTGCTAAGCGTTTTGTGAAGGATAAGGAAGCTAGAATTTACCTTTTTATTTCTCTTGTTTTGGCTTTTTTAACTTTGAATAATTTTCCTTGGCAGTTATTACAGGAGAGTCCAGTGTCCAATCTACAATTTCCTTGGAGATTATGGAGTTTTGCCTTGCTTTTCTTTGGCTTAGCCTTGGCTAATATCTTGGAAAATATATCTATGAAGGCAGCGAGGATACTTGTCTTGTTTGGTCTTTGTCTGAATATGTTTCAGATTGTTACTGTCCAAGATAAGATGACTAAAGCCAAGAATATATTGCCAAGCAATACAAAAGTCACGAGAGAAATGCTAGCTAAGGGAACTTATAAAAATATAAATGGCGATTACACCAATAAAGAAGTGCCCTTTGGCTTTGTCTTTGACAAACATCTTTTCTTGGATAATCAGGAAATTAAGTCAACCATCAGCCGTTCTCCAAAGAAGCTAGTACTTACAGTAGATAACGAGTCAAAAGAAGCTAAAGTCTTGTCGCTACCAGTTTTCTACTATAAAGGACAAGAAGCGAGAATTGATGGGAAGCGAGTAACTACTTACTTAGCTAAGGAAAAGAATCCAACTAATCTAGTCCTACCATCAGGTAAGCATGGTGTCGTTTTGACCTATAGCTATACCCCAGTTGCCAAATTGGCAATGGGTGTTTCAACTATTAGTCTTTTGGCGTTTATTGGTTATTTGTATAGAGTGAAGAAAGATGACTAAAAAGAAGCCTGCGGGTTTCTTTTTTTGTCTGTTTTACTAGAGGGTAGGCCTTTTGATATAATAGGTCAAGATCATTAATATGAAATTGAAAACCTTTGGTTCCGATAAAAGAAGGGTATATGATTTCATAGTTTAGATAAGAAAAGGGAGTAAATAGATGATAAAAACTATCGTAAAGGATGTCTTTTTCCTTGGACAAAAATCGACAGAAGCGACTAAAGAAGACCTCTATTTGGCTAAAGATTTACGTGATACACTGGAGTTTCATAAGGATGCCTGTGTGGGTATGGCTGCCAATATGATTGGCGTTAAAAAGCGTGTTATTATCGTCAATATCGGTTTTGTTAATCTAGTTATGTTTAATCCTGTTTTAGTCAGCAAGTCCTCACCTTTTCAAACAGAGGAGTCTTGTTTGTCTTTAGAGGGAAGTCGTCCAACCAAACGTTATGAGTCGATTGAGGTTGCTTATTTAGATGAACAATGGATGCCTAAACAGTTAAGTTTTTCTGGCATGCCAGCCCAAATTATTCAACATGAATTGGATCATTTGGAGGGGATTATTATTTAGATAGCCTAGCCCAAGTGGGCTAGGTTTTTGAGTTCAAAGCCTTAATAATCATAGTTATGGGAGTGAGAGTGGAAAGCAATTTTCTTTCTCACTCTTTTTAGTTCTCATAAGAACTTTTTTCTTGACATTAGTTCTCATAAGAACTAAAATAGTTTCCATGAGAATTATTCAAGGAGGGACTTGCGATGCATGGAAAAGATACTTTTAGTGAATTCAGAGAATTCATCAATACTATGGAATCTCGCGTGCAAGAGTTAGGAAAGGTCCATGGGGTTGAGCATTTAGCTGGCCCTCAAGGATTTGCTGTCAAGTATTTGTCTGACAATCAAGATAAAGAAATCTTTATCAAAGACATTGAAAAAAGACTATGTATTTCTAAATCAGTGGCTAGTAATTTGGTCAAACGAATGGAAAAAAATGGTTTTGTTGAGTTGGTGACATCGGACAAGGATAAACGCTACAAGTATGTTCATCTGACAGACTTAGGTAAAAAGAAAGCTCGAGATGTCAAACATTTTCGAGAGGCCATCCATGAACAGCTATTAGAAGGTATTTCCAAAGAAGATGCTGAAACAGCCTTTCGTGTCTTTCACCAAATTCGTATGAATTTAGAAAAAAATAAGGAGTAACTTATGTTTAAAATTTTTAAACGTTTGACGACAAAAGAGTTAATCATGATTGTCTTAGTGGTGATTTTTGTTTGCTTGAACGTCTATCTAAACTTGAAAATTCCAGACTATATGTCTGATATTACGACACTCTTATCAACTAAGGGAACTAAAGCGTCGGATATTTTTGCCTGGAATACAGATGCCCCAGGGATGCGAATGCTTTTAATGTCATTTGCAGGCTTTATGGCCTCTGTAGTGGTTGGTTTCTTAGCTGCCAGAACAGCGGCAAGTTTTACCACCCGTCTTCGTGATGATATCTTCCATCAGGTTCTAGATTTTTCGGATGCAGAGATCAAGAAATTCTCCATTCCTAGTCTTTTGACCCGTACGACAAATGATATTACCCAATTGCAGATGGTACTTACCATGGGGTTACAGGTTATTACACAGGGGCCTATCATGGCCATTTGGGCGATTACAAAGATTGCCGATAAAAATGGGAACTGGCTCCTTGCCTTGCTTGTTGCTGTAGCAGTGATTGCTATTCTTATGCTCTTCCTCTTGATTATGGTTATGCCTAAGCAACGCTTGATTCAAACTCTGACCGATAAACTGAATAGCGTAACGCGTGAATCTCTTACAGGAATTCGTGTGGTGCGTGCCTATAACGCCGAAAGTTATCAAGAGGATAAATTTGAAAAGGCCAATACTGATTTGACCCAAAACAATCTCTTTATTGGTCGTTCTTTTGCCTTACTGACACCTGTGATGACTGCTGTATCAAGTGGTTTGACACTGGCTATTTATTGGATTGGTGCACATTTGATTGAAGATGTTAAGATTCCAACAGATCCAACTAAGATTGCTGGTGCCATGGAAAATAAGATCCATCTTTTTTCAGACATGGTGGTTTATTCATCTTATGCCATGCAGGTTGTTATGGGATTCATGATGATGATTATTGTTTTCTTCCTTCTTCCACGTGCAGTTGTAGCAGCTGGTCGTATCAATGAAGTTCTAGATACCCAATCTTCAGTCTCTTACCCTGAAAATAGTTCTGAAAAGCCTAAAGAGGTGGGTGCTGTCGAATTTGATGATGTTTCCTTCCGTTATTCTGAAACTTCAGAGCCTGTTTTGGAGCATGTTAGCTTCAAAGCTAAAAAAGGTGACACGGTGGCCTTTATTGGTTCGACTGGATCTGGTAAATCAACACTTGTCAACCTTATCCCACGTTTTTATGATGCCACGCAAGGGACGATCAAGGTTTACGGTGTCGATGTGCGACATTATGACCACGAAACCTTGCACAATATAGTCGGTTATATTCCACAGAAGGCAGTGCTTTTCTCAGGTGATATCACGTCAAATATGACGATGGGAACGAGCAATAACAGTCCTCTTGATGATGCTAAGATTTGGGAAGCTCTCGAATTGGCTCAAGGAAAAGACTTTGTTGAAAATAAAGAAGGTCAACTTAAAGCAGAAGTTGCCCAAGCTGGGTCTAACTTCTCAGGTGGACAGAAGCAACGTTTGGCTATTGCGCGTGCTTTGGCACGTAAGCCTGAAATCTTGATTTTCGATGATTCCTTCTCAGCCTTGGATTATAAGACCGATCGTAAGTTACGTCAAGAATTGGCTGAAAAAACACAAGATATGACCAAGTTGATTGTTGCTCAACGTATCTCTACTATTATGGATGCGGACCAAATCTTGGTTCTTGATCAAGGTAAGGTCGTTGGTCAAGGAACCCACAAGGAACTCTTGGCAAATAATGAGGTTTACCAAGAAATTGCCTATTCACAATTGTCTAAGGAGGAGTTAGAAAATGGAAAATAAGCCAAAAACATCATCCTATAAACGCTTAAAACCCTATATTAAAGGTTTCCAAATTCCGTTTGTCCTTGCGATTTTTGGAGCAATTATTTCAGCGGTCATTACAGTTATTGGACCAGATAAACTTAAAGAAATTACCAATACTATTACTGAAGGTATCACACCTACAAAAATGGGGACGATTCCAGGTATTGATTTGGACAAGGTAGCAAGTATTGCTATGACCTTGGCTGTTCTCTATGCCATTTCAGCGATTGTGGGTTACTTACAAAGCTTTACTGTTGCGACGGTTACACAACGCTTTTCACAACGTTTCCGTACAGCTATCCAAAAGAAAATCAACAGTGTTCCTCTTAATTATTTCGATAGTCACTCTCAAGGGGATACCCTCTCTCGTGTGACCAATGACGTTGACCTTTTGGGACAATCGCTTAGCCAAGGCTTAGGTACCTTGATTACTTCAAGTGTTCTCTTGGTGGCAGCCATTATTATGATGTTCTACTCAAATGTCACTATGGCTTTCACTGCGATTGGTTCTGTCTTGATAGGTTTTGTTCTGGTAGCCTTTATCATGGGCTTCTCACAACCCCTTTTCAAGCGCCAACAAGAAAATTTGGCTAATATTAATGGTTATATTGAAGAAATCTACACAGGTCAAGCAGTCGTAACGAGTTACAATGCCGCTCAAGAAAGCAGTCAGGCTTTCAAGGGGCTTAATGATAAACTCTATAAATCGATGTGGCAATCACAGTTTATCTCAGGTATTATGATGCCACTTATGATTTTCATTGGGAACTTTGGTTATGTCATGGTCTGTCTTGTGGGTGCCATCAAAGTTATTGATGGTAGCTTGACGATTGGAGATGTGGTGGCCTTCATGACCTATGTTCGTATCTTCTCCCAACCTCTTTCTCAAATTGCACAAGGGATTACACAACTCCAATCAGCTACTGCAGCCATTGGTCGTATCTTTGAATTTTTGGAAGAAAAAGATATGGACGACGAGTCAGCTAAGACAGCTGAGTTGACAGATACTAAAGGTCAAGTAGTCTTTGACCATGTTTCCTTTGGTTATACTCCTGAAAAGACTATTATTCATGACTTTTCAGCTCTTGCTAAGCCAGGTCAAAAGATTGCGATCGTTGGTCCAACGGGTGCTGGTAAGACGACTATTGTTAACCTGCTTATGAAGTTCTATAACATCGACCAAGGTCGTATCACCATTGACGGTGTGGATACTAATGACATGAAGCGTGAAACCGTTCATGACCAATTCTCTATGGTGCTTCAAGACACTTGGCTCTTTGAAGGTACTATTCGTGATAATTTGATTTACAACCAAGAGAATATTTCTGATGAGCAAGTTATTGCTGCAGCCAAGGCTGTCGGTGTTCACCACTTCATCACCACACTTCCAAAGGGTTATGATACTTATTTGGATGATTCTGTGACCTTGTCAGTTGGTCAGAAACAGCTCTTGACCATTGCGCGTGCGCTTCTTAAGGATGCCCCTCTTCTTATCTTGGATGAAGCGACATCATCAGTTGACACCCGAACAGAAGAGTTGATTCAAAAAGCCATGGACAAGCTTATGGAAGGCCGTACTTCCTTTGTTATTGCCCACCGCTTATCAACCATTCGAAATGCTGACCTTATCCTTGTGATGAAAGATGGTAACATTATTGAACAGGGCAATCATGATGAGCTCATGGCAGCAGATGGTTTCTATGCTGATCTTTATAATAGTCAATTTACAGAAGAAGTTGCCTAAACTTTTCTTATAAAATTATAAGATTTTACAAAAAAACATAGAACGTATGACTGTCAGTCATGCGTTTTGTGTTATACTGAAAAAAACAGACAGATTAGGAGATTAAGATGCAATATCGCAAAGCAAGACTAGACGAAGTTCAGGAAGTTGCACAAGTATGTGCCGATGCCTTTGAAGATTACCCCTATCTTTCAATGATTGCCAGTAATTTAAAGAAGCCTGAACAGTATAAGGAATTTGTCTTAGCCTTGCAGGAAATATTGGTGCGTTTGGCGATTAAACGGGACTCATGTTTGGTGGCTGAAAAGGATGGTCGCATTGTTGCGGCAGCTATTTTACAGCATCAGACGATTTCTATGCTTAATTATCTTCAAAATGGGGCGACCAAGCTTTTCCGTTTTATAAGCATCACTAAGTTGTTCAAGTATTTTAACTTTGTTGAAGAGTCCGAAAGACATCTGGAAGATTCTGCAGAATACGACTGGTACTTGATGATGTTGGCGGTGACTCCAGATTATCAAAGAAAAGGGATAGGGAGTCGTTTCTTGCTTGAAGGGATTGAACCTTTTGTGCGTAGTACAGGAGGTCACAGTCTTGGTTTGATTACCAATCGCGATTACAATGTACCTTTCTATGAGAAAAATGGCTACAAGCAATGTGGTTATAAGGTTTTGACTTATGAAACACACAAACTAGGTAACTGGCCTTTTGTCAAATCGCTTGATGAATAGCCTTGTGCTATTTAACTTAGATAAGCAAAATGAATCTGGCTTCGGCTGGATTTTTTTCTTAGCTTTAGAGTCCTTCTTGTCTGGCTCATTCCTTATTTTTAAGCCTAACTATGCTATAATTAGGAAACGCTATTAGAGGAGGTTTATATGTCAACTCCAAGTATTTATGGGGAATATGCTCAGTATCTCCCCAAGATTTTACAAGAAATAACAGACCCGATTATTGCGGCTAATATTACTAGCAAAAAAGAAACAGGCTTTAAACTCTATGAACATTTTATTTCACGAATTAAAGAAAGCGATTCTATGCGTGAAAAGTGTCGTAGGAAAAATTTGCCTGAAACCAGCCAATCTGCCCTCAAGGAAATTCGTGACAGTATTGGAATTCGAATTGTTTGTGGTTTTGTCGATGATATTTACAAAACTATTGATGTTATCAAGGCTATCCCTGGCGTTTCTATCTATAACGAGAAAGATTACATTTTAAATGCTAAGCCCAATGGCTATCGTTCTTATCATCTCATTTTGGAAATCGAAACCGAGTTTCCAGATGTGCTAGGAAATGAGAGAGGAACCTATTTTGTTGAGGTTCAGCTTCGGACCATTGCTCAGGATTCCTGGGCCAGTTTGGAGCATCAAATGAAGTACAAGCACGACATCAAGAATCCAGAAATGATTACCCGTGAGCTTAAGCGCTGTGCGGATGAATTAGCTTCATGCGATTTGACCATGCAGACCATCCGTAACTTAATTCAAGAAGGAGGGGACTAGAATGGCTTTGAAGATTCTACTAGCTGAGGATGAAGAGGCTCTTTCTCGAGTTTACAAGGCAGCCCTAGAGCATCAGGGTTATGAGGTGGATCAAGCATTCAATGGGCAAGAGGCAGTAGACCTAGCTGCACAGAATGCCTATCAAGTGATGATTATGGATATTATGATGCCCATTAAAACAGGTATTGAGGCCCTAAAAGAGATTCGCTCCTCTGGGGACAGGACGCATGTCATTATGTTGACAGCTATGGCTGAAATTGATGATCGCGTGACTGGGCTTGATGCTGGGGCAGACGATTACTTGACCAAGCCAATCTCCCTTAAAGAACTTTTGGCGCGTCTGCGTTCATTAGAACGTCGTGTGAGTGAGAGCTTCACTGCCAAAATTTTGACTCTTGGTTCTGTTCGTTTGGACCAAGAAGAGCAGGAGTTGGTAGCTGGGAACGCCATTCGACTTTCAAGCAGAGAGACCAAGTTAATGGCCCACTTCATGCTCAATCCTGCCAAGAAATTAACGACTGAGCACCTTTTCAAGACTATCTGGGAGGATGAGGAAGATGTGGACGAGTCTATTGTCTGGGTCTATATTTCCTATCTGCGTCAGAAATTGCAGGCCATCCAGGCTGACATCAGCATTCTTGGTGAAAAAGGAGGCGACTTTTGCCTTCTCACCAATTAGAGAGGAGTAGCTCATGTTTAGACGTTTACGACTTCAATTTATTACGATTGCTTCCTTGGCTATCCTCTTTATCTTGGTCTCTACTGTGGGAATCATCAATACTGTGAGGTCCTTTCAGACGGAGCAGGAAATTAGTAAGGTTCTCAACACACTTACAGAAAATAATGGTAGTTTCGGAAAAACGAAAAAAATTGAGACCAATCAAGGGCGTGAAATTCCATCAGATAGTTTTCGTTTTTTCAGCGTGACCTTGTCTGGTGATAAAGTGGTCAGTCAGGACACCAGTCATACTTCCTTGATAAATGATGAAGAGGCCGCTACTTATGCCCGAGCAGCTAGCCGAATGACGAGTACTCTTGGAACCATTAGAGAAAAAAATATTAATCTCAGTTATCAGGTTAGTAAAGTTAGCAAAAATAAGATCCTTGTGGTCTTTCTGGACACGACCTCTTATTATAATTTTTCCCAAGCCTTGTTAAGTCTTTCTATCCTTTTATCAATGTTTGGCTTTATCTTTTTTGTCATCATTGTCAGTGCCTTATCAGGAATTGTCATTCGTCCCTTCATTCGAAACTACGAAAAGCAGCGACGTTTTATTACCAATGCAGGTCATGAATTAAAGACACCATTGGCCATTATTTCTGCTAATACGGAGCTACAAGAACTCATGACTGGAGAGAATGAGTGGACCAAGTCGACGAACGACCAGGTGGCACGTTTGACCACCCTAATCAATTCTCTGGTAGCCCTATCTCGTCTGGAGGAGCAGCCGGATATTGTTCTTCAAGATGTAGATTTTTCCTATATTACTGAGGATGCAGCAGAGGACTTTAAGGGGCCTGTCGTCCGAGATGGTAAATCTTTCGTTATGGACATCACACCGGATATTCATGTGAAAGCAGAGGAAAAGTCCCTCTTTGAACTTGTAACCCTCCTTGTGGACAATGCTAACAAGTATTGTGATCCAGAAGGGACAGTAACCGTAAGGCTCCGTCAGATTGGAAGAACACGAAAACGGGCTCGTCTAGAAGTGTCAAACACCTATAAAGATGGTAAGGATGTTGACTATAGTAAGTTTTTTGAGCGCTTTTATCGTATTGAAGAATCCCATAATAATAGAGAACACAAGGGTTTTGGTATTGGTCTCTCCATGGCCCAAAGCATGGTCAAATTATTTAAGGGCCGTATCTTTGCCTCTTATAAAAATGACACCATCACTTTTACGGTCATCTTGTAAGGATATTTTTTAAATATTTGACTAGGTGAAAACCCTAATTTATGATAAAATAGTAAGGATGAAGATTTAGTGTTTCCTTTGCAAAAAAGAAACCATTTTCCTATCCTAATCATAAAAAGGAGATGCTCGAATGAGCCCCTTTAACCACCTTAAAAGGCTGGTAATGGACGACTTAGGAAAGATAAATCTCAGCTAAGAATCAAATCATAAAACAAAATAGTTAATAGGGAGAAATCATGGCAGAACCAAAATACAAACGTGTCCTCATTAAGCTTTCAGGTGAAGCTCTAGCTGGTGAACGAGGTGTTGGGATTGATCTTCCAACTGTCCAAGCTATGGCTAAGGAAATTGCTGAAGTAGCGGATTCAGGTATTCAAATTGCTCTAGTTATCGGTGGTGGTAACCTTTGGCGTGGTGAACCTGCAGCTGAAGCAGGAATGGATCGTGTTCAAGCGGACTATACTGGAATGCTTGGAACAACTATGAATGCCCTTGTTATGGCAGATAGTTTGAAACAACTCGGTGTTGATACACGTGTTCAAACAGCGATTGATATGAAATCTGTGGCAGAGCCTTATATTCGTGGTCGTGCCCTTCGTCACCTTGAAAAAGGTCGTATTGTTATCTTTGCAGCAGGTATTGGTTCACCATACTTCTCAACAGATACAACAGCGGCTCTTCGTGCAGCTGAAATCGAAGCTGATGCTATTCTTATGGCTAAAAACGGCGTTGATGGTGTCTACAATGACGACCCTCGTAAAAACGCTGATGCCGTTAAGTTTGACGAGTTGACACACGTGGAAGTTATTAAACGTGGTTTGAAAATCATGGATGCCACAGCTTCTACCCTTTCAATGGATAATGACATTGACCTTGTTGTCTTCAATATGAACGAACCAGGAAACATCAAACGTGTTATCTTTGGTGAACAAATTGGAACAACTGTATCTAACAAAGCAGAATCACACAAGTAAGAAAGAGAGAATTTATGACAAACGCAATTATTGAAAAAGCAAAAGAACGTTTCGCCCACTCACATGAGTCATTGGCCCGTGAATTTGGATCTATCCGTGCAGGTCGTGCCAATGCATCACTTCTTGACCGCATCACTGTAGAATACTATGGTGCCCCAACACCACTTAATCAATTGGCTTCAATCACTGTTCCTGAAGCACGTGTCCTTTTGATTTCACCATTTGATAAAGGATCAATTGCTGATATCGAACGTGCTATCAACGAATCTGACCTTGGAATCAACCCAGCTAACGATGGTTCTGTTGTACGCTTGGTTATCCCAGCACTTACAGAAGAAACACGTAAAGAGTTGGCTAAAGAAGTGAAAAAAGTCGGTGAAAATGCTAAAATCGCTATCCGTAACATCCGCCGTGATGCTATGGATGAAGCTAAGAAGCAAGAAAAAGACAAAGAAATCACAGAAGATCAATTGAAATCTTTGGAAAAAGATATCCAAAAAGCAACTGATGACGCTGTTAAGAAGATTGACAGCATGACAGCAGAAAAGGAAAAAGAACTCCTTACTGTTTAATCAATAGAAAAATAAGGAGAGTGGGACAGAAGCAAAAGAGCATGGACTATGTTAGCTTCCTTGTCCGACTCTCTTTTTAGAGGAAAAAGATGAATACATTACTTGGAACAATTATTACTGCCCTAGTAACAGATGAAAATGACAAATTTTATTTTGTTCAAAAGGACGGTGTGACCTTTGCCTTGTCTAAAGAAGAAGGGGAACACGCCATTGGTGACATGGTGACAGGTTTCGCCTATACAGATAGCAAGCAAAAATCACGTTTGACTCAAAAGGAGATCAAAGCAACTCGTGATTCTTATGATTGGGGAGAGGTCACCGAAGTCCGTAAGGATTTGGGTGTCTTTGTAGATGTGGGAATTCCAGATAAGGAGATTGTTGTCTCTCTTGATGTTTTGCCCGAACTCAAAGAGCTTTGGCCTAAGAAAGGCGACAAGCTTTATATCAAACTCGATGTTGATAAAAAAGACCGTATTTGGGGGCTTCCTGCTGAACCTGAGGTCTTTCAACGTATGGCTGGTCCTGCTTACGATAATATGCAAAACCAAAAATGGCCAGCCATTGCCTACCGTCTCAAACTGTCAGGAACTTTTGTTTATCTACCAGAGAATAACATGCTTGGTTTCATCCATCCATCAGAACGTTATGCAGAGCCACGCTTAGGTCAGGTCCTTGAGGCGCGTGTGATTGGGTTCAGAGAAGTTGACCGTACCCTCAATCTTTCTCTTAAACCACGTTCTTTTGAAATGCTTGAAAATGATGCTCAGATGATTTTGACTTATTTAGAGAGCAATGGTGGCTTTATGACGCTTAATGACAAGTCATCACCAGCAGATATTAAGGAAACCTTCGGTATTTCTAAGGGACAATTTAAGAAAGCCCTAGGTGGTCTGATGAAGGCTAAAAAAGTCAAACAAGACCAGTTTGGAACAGAATTAATCGGTTAGGAGAAGGCATGAGAAAATCCTTTTATACTTGGCTGATGGCCCAGCGTAATCCAAAGTCCAATGAACCAGTAGCAATCTTGGCTGACTTGGCTTTTGAAGATTCAACCTTCCCGAAGCATACTGATGACTTCGAAGAAGTTAGTCGTTACTTGGAAGATCAAGCTAGCTTTTCCTTTAATCTGGGGCAGTTTGACCAGATTTGGGAAGATTATCTGGCTCATTAATAGCGACTAAGTCTACGATAAGCATAATGACTTTTAGCATTTTCTTTAAAAAGTAATTACCATTTGAATTGGTATGAATTGTTACAATTTTTTACAAATATCTCAGCTGTTTTTCAATAAATTAGGCTTGTTACAACTAGTTAGTAATTGCTTTAAAGTGCAGTAAATCACCCCTTTTTTGACAAAAAGTGTGGTATTATTGTAGATGTTAAAATTGTTAAAAAAGGAATGAATTATACATGTTATCAAAATCTAAAACAACAAAGGCACTTCTTTACTCGACCGCAGCACTTTCACTTTTTGCTGCAAGTCACGTACATGCCGATGAAACTTCAAACTGGGCAGCTCGTTCAGTAGATCAAATCAAAGCAGATATTGCTGTAAGTGATAACCAACAAACTTATACAGTTCAATACGGTGATACTTTGGGAAGTATCGCTGAAGCAATGGGTATCGATGTGAACGTTTTGGCTAACATCAATCAAATCACAAACATTGATTTGATTTACCCTGGAACAGTCTTGACAGCAACTTATAATGCTGATAATCAAGCTGTCTCTGTTAAAGTTGAAACTCCAGCTTCAGAAACATCAACTACACCTGTAGTTGCAGAAGCTAATTTGACAACTAACGAAGTGACTGTAAATGGTCAATCTGTAGTTGCAGCGGACTTGACAGCTCCAGTTGAAACAGTAAGCACAACAGCTACTCAAGCACCTGTTACAGAAGAGTCAACTCAAGCTGTTTCAGAAGTAACAGAAGCTATCGCATCAGCATCAGAAGCACCAGCATACGCAGAAACTGAACAACCAGTTGCTGATGCTATTGATCATGTCACTGCGTCAGCAGAGGCTACACCTGAAGCAGAAACTACTCCAGCTGCTGAAACACCAGCACAACCTGAAGTAAAAGAAGAAGCTCCAGCGGCAGAACCAACAGCAACATCAGAAGCGTCTTCAGAAGCACCAGAGGCTTCAGAAGCGCCAGCAGAAGCTCCAGCGGCAGAACCAGCAGCAACATCAGAAGCGTCTTCAGAGGCACCAGCTGCTTCAGAAGCGCCAGCAGAACAGCCAGCGGTAGAACCAGCAGCAACATCAGAAGTGGCATCAGAAGCACCAGTAGCTTCAGAGGCACCAGCAGCACAACCTGCATCAACAAATACACTTCCAACGGATCCACACCTTCAACCACAAGCTGAAGCTTTCCGTCAAGATGTAGCGGCACAATTTGGTCTTACTGATATCGGTGGTTACCGTGAAGGTGATCCACAAGACCATGGTAAAGGACTTGCTGTTGACGTTATGGTACCAGTTGGTTCAGCAGTTGGTGATCAAGTTGCCCAATATGCAGTAGACAATATCTCAAATGCAGGTATTTCGTACATCATCTACAAACAACAATTCTACGCACCAGTAAACAACATCTACGGACCAGCTAACACATGGAACCAAATGCCAGACCGTGGTAGCGTTACTGAAAACCACTATGACCACGTTCACGTGTCATTTAATGAATAAGTCAGAATAATAAAAAGTCACGCCTGGCGTGATTTTTTTGATATAATGGAGAAAAAGACGAAAGAAAGAGGAACTCTATTTGCAAGAGTATTCTGTTGAAATTACCCTAAATCACCCAGATGATGTCTTGTCACTTTTTGGGACCAATGAGCGCCATCTAAAACTTATCGAGGAAAACCTAAATGTTATTATTCATGCTCGAACAGAGCGTGTGCAGATCCTTGGAGATGACGAGGAAAGTATTGAATTGGCTCGTTTGACCATTCAAGCCCTCCTTGTTTTAGTGGAGCGTGGAATGCTAGTCAACACCTCAGATGTTGTTGCAGCCTTAACCATGGCTCAAGATGGTTCGATTGACAAATTTGTTGCTCTTTACGAAGAAGAAATTATTAAGGACAATAGTGGCAAACCAATCCGAGTGAAGACCTTGGGGCAAAAGGTCTATGTTGATAGTATTAAAAATCATGATGTGGTCTTTGGAATTGGTCCAGCTGGTACAGGGAAGACCTTTTTAGCGGTTACCCTTGCAGTTACAGCCCTTAAACGTGGCCAGGTTAAACGTATTGTTCTAACGCGTCCGGCGGTTGAGGCAGGTGAAAGTCTTGGCTTTTTGCCTGGCGATCTCAAGGAAAAGGTAGATCCTTATCTTCGTCCCGTCTATGATGCCTTGTATCAAATTCTTGGTAAGGAGCAAACGACCCGCCTCATGGAACGTGAAATTATTGAGATTGCACCCCTCGCTTATATGCGTGGTCGTACCCTAGAGGATGCCTTTGTTATCCTTGATGAGGCACAAAATACAACCATCATGCAAATGAAGATGTTCTTGACCCGTCTTGGTTTTAATTCTAAGATGATTGTCAATGGGGACATGAGTCAGATTGACTTGCCACGTCGTGTTAAATCAGGCCTTGTCGATGCTATGGAGAAATTGAAGGGAATTAAGGCTATTGATTTTGTTCACTTCTCTGCTAGCGATGTCGTACGTCACCCAGTTGTAGCTGATATCATTAATGCTTATGAAAAAGATGCACCTAAGGTTGACTTTGAGGAAAAACCAGAGGAAACAAACAAGCTTGAAGAAGAAACAGCGTCAGGATTGACTGAATACCCAGTTATTGGTGCTGAGGATCTTAAAAAATAAATAGCTGAAAAGAGGTTTGAGAGTCTGTGTTCTCAACCTCTTTTCCTTTGCAGTCGTGTCATTAGCTTTTCCCCTATTTTTGGTAAAATAGTATTGAATCATAGGCCAGTAAGGAGGGGAGAGGCATGACTAAAGCAAAAAAATGGAAGATTGTTATCATTGTATTGCTTGGACTTGTTGCGACAGTCTTGATAGCCATAGGAGAGGGAAGATTTCGGAAGTATCAACAGAACTATATTCCAGACGGCACTTATCAGATGATAAAATATGAGGCTAAATCGGCATATTCCAATGAATTGATAAATTGGACTGAGCGAGGAGAGAATAATGATAGCTTATATGAGGATTTTATAGTTGTTGAGAATATGCAATCTCAATTTTATTATGTTTTTGTGGGGGATGGGGAACCTTTTGTCTCACCATTTGAGCATGATGAAAAGCTCCCACAGACTTTTGACCCACGTACAGGGACTTTGAAACAGGATCTAACAGTCTCTGAATATGAAGCTCTAGTGATTTCTCATATAGATAAGATTTCTAAAAAGGGAGAGGAGTATTCAAGAGTAAAAGAAGTATCTGTTCAAAGGTGTGTAGACGATTATAAAAAAATGTTGAAGCAAAAAAGAACTTATGAAAAGCGCCCTAATGGTCTCGTTCTGACTGTTTATGCTAATGATGGACATATTGAGTCGCGTAGAACTTTTAAACGATTGAGCTCAGAGGAAGCCAAAGGGGTCAAAAGTGGTTATGATAGGGATTATGAGTATGCCTTGAAGTATTATAATTATTCAAGGCATGATGGGGATTATCTCATCTGGCGTTGAACCACTTACCGAGCAAGCAGCTCTTTTCTATCGAGAATCATAGCCTAACGTTTTATTAAAGAACCTTACAGTCTTTATGATAATTGTCAAATACTATTTCACCATTTATTTTGGTACAATAGAACAGTAGACCAATAAAAAAGGAGATTATTATGAACCAGCAAGAGTGGATTGAGTACTTTGAATTAGTCAACGGTCGTAAACCAACTCCCGCAGAGTTATCTCAAGCTCAAGCAGCAGGCGAGTTTATCCTTGAACGACCTAATGTCTTTGGAGCAACTGGACAGGCTAATGAGCCAAGAAATATTAAACCAGCTGAACCTGTTATTTCTATGACGCAACAGCCTCAGTTTGCCCAAACAACAGCAACCTTCCAACAAGTCGTACCTGCTAAAAAAGGAATGTCAAAAAAAGCCAAGATTATTCTAGCATCAGTCTTGGGTGCTGTGGCAGTGATTTTACTTTCTGTTGGTGGCTATTCATTATGGCGTTATCAGTCAGGTAAGATTGCGGATGGAACATACGAGATAGTTTCTTTCTCTCGTTATGATGAAGACAAAGATAAAATGGTTGATGCCATAGATGAATACAAGGACGAAGATTTGGACCTTCAGTCTTTTGTAGTTGTAAAGAATAATCAATCTAGAACCTACAATTTAGTAGAGAGTGACAATAAATCATATGTTAGTTTGCTGGACCATGAGATAGATGTTCCTCAGGTATTGGATCCGTGGAATAGAACAGAGAGTCAAGTTTTAGATGCGGATCAAGTCGAAGATCTCACAAAAGACTTCATGAAAAAGATGAGAAAAGACTATTCGTTCTATACCAAAGAGGAAGCTGACAAAGTCGTTAAAAAAACAACAAGAGAATATAAAGATACCTTGAAGGAAAAACGCACCTATGTCAAGCATGGTGATGAATACACTCTAACTACTTATGATAAAAAAGGGAAGCTTCAATCACGTATTACTTATAAACGTATGAGTAAGGGAGACGCTGAGGAGCGCTGGGATGACTATAAGGATGCCATCAAAGATTATAAGAAAGATTTGAAGACTTATAGTGATCAATATGATGACTTCAAGGATTACTATGATTATGGTTATGGCTACAATTACGGCTATGGTTATGGTAATGACTATGGCTATGGTAATAGCGATGACTATGGTAGTGGTTCTAAATCAGGCTCTGACGATAGTAAAAGTAGTAAAAAATCTAGTGATAAAATCTAATCACCCAATGATGTAAATGAGTAAAGTGGTACGAGAAGGAGAGCCAAAACTCCATTCTGGTATCGCTTTTCTTTATATGGAAATAATCAAATAGCCTTGGAGTCTTTTTTCTGTTAGAATGGAAGTATCAATGAAAAAGGGGACTTTTATGAACGAAAAAGAGTGGTTAGATTATTTCGAAACAATCAATAATCGTAAGCCGACAGAGGAAGAAATCCAACAAGCAAAAGCTAATGGGGAATTTATTTCTCAAGAGGCTAAGGACGAGGGTGTTAATCCACAGCAAGCTCAGTTGAGTGATCAAGTGACACAAGCCGTTTCACAAGTTGCTCCTGCTAAGACAGGCTTGTCTAAGAAAGCTAAAATTATTATTGCTTCTGTAGTTGGAGCGGTTGTCCTAGTGGCGCTTTCATTTGGTGGCTATGCATTTATGCACCTGCAAAGCGGTAAAATACCTGAAGGAACCTATCTACTTGAAACTTATCGCTTTTACCATAAAGATAAGAAGAAAATGGTTGATGGTATGGAATCTTTCAAGGAAAGTGGCCTAGAGGCTCATGATTTTGTTAAAGTCAAAGGTAACAATGTTAAATTTTATTTTTATACCTTAGCTGGCGGGAACAATCTGGTTGACTTTACAGACTATGATACTGACGAAGCATACCGTCCAGATGCTTGGTCTAGAACGCTTAAACCAACCATGTCACTATCTGAATATACCAAAGTCATTGACCAAGCGGTAGATAATCAATACAAAATAAGTGAATATCGAACTAAGGCTGATAACGATGAAAGTAAAAAGATTTACGTTAAATCCTACAAAGAATCTCTTGAAGAAACCGTTCGATACAAGGTTAAGGGTGATAAATTGATTGTCACTACTTATAATAAGAAAGGCAAACTTATTGAAGAAAGAAGTTTTAAACGCCTATCAGGGGATGACGTGAAGAAATTAGATTATGACTATGAACGTGATGTTAGAGCTGATAAAAAGCGCTTCCAAAACTAGTGATATTTAAAACCAGCCTAGCTGGTTTTTTTAGTGTCCAAAACGTGCTATAATAAGATGTTATATCATCAGTGTTAGCCCATTTGTTAACACATGAAAGGAAATTAAAATGACAAAAACATTCTACATCACAACACCTATCTATTACCCATCTGGTAAATTACATATTGGTTCTGCTTATACAACTATTGCTTGTGACGTCTTGGCACGTTACAAACGTATGATGAACTATGATGTCTTCTACCTTACTGGGCTTGATGAACACGGCCAAAAGATTCAACAAAAGGCTGAAGAAGCAGGTATTACACCACAAGAGTATGTGGATGGTATGGCTGTTGGTGTTAAGGACCTCTGGCAACTTTTGGATATCTCATACGATAAATTCATCCGTACGACTGATGATTACCATGAAAAAGTTGTTGCTCAAGTTTTCGAGCGTCTCTTGGAACAAGGAGATATCTACCTTGGTGAATACTCAGGTTGGTATTCAGTTTCAGATGAAGAATTCTTCACTGAAAGTCAGTTGGCAGAAGTTTACCGTGATGAGCAAGGTAATGTCATTGGTGGGGTAGCTCCATCAGGACATGAAGTAGAGTTGGTTTCTGAAGAATCATATTTCTTTAAACTCAGCAACTACGCAGACCGTTTGACTGCCTTCTTTAAAGAACACCCAGAATTTATCCAACCTGATGGTCGTATGAATGAAATGCTTAAAAACTTCATCGAGCCAGGCTTGGAAGACTTGGCCGTGTCACGTACAACCTTCACTTGGGGAGTAAAAGTACCATCAGATCCAAAACATGTGGTTTATGTCTGGATTGATGCCCTTATCAACTATATCACTGCCCTTGGTTATGGTCAGGATGAGCATGGTAACTTTGATTTATTCTGGCAAAATGATGAAAACCACGAAATCATCCACATGATTGGTAAGGATATCCTTCGTTTCCACTCTATCTACTGGCCAATCATCCTTATGGCTCTTGATTTGCCATTGCCTACACGTCTTGTTGCCCACGGTTGGTTCGTCATGAAAGACGGTAAGATGTCTAAGTCTAAAGGAAACGTGATTTATCCAGAAATGTTGGTAGAGCGTTTTGGTCTTGATCCACTCCGTTACTACCTCATGCGTAGTCTTCCAGTCGGTTCAGATGGCACCTTCACTCCAGAAGACTATGTGGCTCGTATTAACTACGAATTGGCTAACGACCTTGGAAACCTCCTCAACCGTACAGTTGCCATGATTAACAAGTATTTCGGTGGTCAAGTGCCTGCCTATGTTGAGAACGTTACAGACTTTGATGCTGATTTGGCTAAGGTTGTGGCTGAAAATATCGAAGAGTTCCACAAACAAATGAACGCTGTAGATTTCCCACGTGCCTTGGACGCCGTTTGGAACATCATTTCACGTACCAATAAGTATATTGATGAAACAGCTCCATGGGTCCTTGCCAAAGAAGAAGGTGACAAGGAACAATTGGCAGCGGTCATGGCTCACTTGGCAGCTAGTCTTCGTGTGGTAGCCCACCTCATCCAACCATTTATGATGACAACTTCAAATGCCATCATGGAACAACTTGGTTTACCAGTAACATTTGACCTTGAAAATCTTGAACTTTCAGGCTTCCCAGAGAATGTGACAGTCGTTTCAAAAGGAACTCCAATCTTTCCACGTCTGGACATGGATGAAGAGATTGCCTACATCCAATCTCAAATGAACGCAGGCAAACCTCAAGAGAAGGAATGGAACCCAGAAGAGGTTGAACTTAAGTCTGAAAAAGACCAAATCAAATTTGATGACTTTGACAAGGTTGAAATCCGTGTCGCTGAAGTTAAAGAAGTAGAAAAAGTCGAAGGTTCAGACAAATTGCTTCGCTTCCGTCTTGACGCTGGTGACGGTGAAGATCGTCAAATTCTCTCAGGTATCGCTAAATTCTATCCAAACGAACAAGAGTTGGTCGGCAAGAAACTTCAAGTCGTGGCTAATCTCAAACCACGTAAGATGATGAAAAAATATGTCAGCCAAGGTATGATTCTTTCCGCAGAACATGACGGAAAACTCACTGTCTTGACAGTAGATCCATCGGTTCCAAACGGAAGTGTGATTGGGTAAAATATCATAAAAAATAGTTTTTCAATTTTTTGAATTGGGAAACTGTTTTTTACTAATCTTCAGTTGTGAGTAAAGCGCTTGAAACAGATCTTTGTTGAGTGATCGAAAGTTTTGCTTCCTTAAAACCGGAAATCATCTACTCTTAAGGAAAGTCTTAAGAGGACTTGTTGTATAAGAAAACGAGTTCAGTCGAACTCGTTTTTTTTATACACTATATTTCAATAAATGTTTAATGCGTTCCACACTTTCATCAGGTCCATAAGCATTTGGGTATCGGTCTAGTTTACTGATAGCGTCAAGGTCTGCTTGGTCTAGGTGGAAGTCGAAGCTATTAAAGTTTTCTTTCATCCGTTCGATATGGGTACTCTTAGGGATGGTCAAAATGCCTTGTTGTGTTTGCCATCTGAGAATGACCTGGGCAACTGTCTTGCCATGTTTTTCAGCAATAGCAGTTAGAGTTGGGTCCTGAAAAATACCATCCTCTCCTCTATGAAAAGGAGCCCAGGCTTGCGTTAGGGTGCCAAATTCCTTATCAGCTTTCTGGATTAGTTTATGTTGTTTATAGGGATGCAACTCGATTTGATTGACCGCTGGAATAACAGGAGTCTGCAAGGCAAAATCCGCCAAACGCCCTGTTGAGAAGTTAGAAACACCAATGGCTCTAATAAGTTCTTCATGCTTAAGCTCAATCATAGCACGCCAGGCACCATGTAAGTCGCCAAAAGGTTGATGAATCAAATATAAATCAAGATAGTCAGTATCTAGTTTGCGAAGTGTTTCTTTTAGGGCTAATTTGGTATCTTCGTAGCCAAGCTGGCTAATCCAGGCCTTACTAGTCAGGAAAATATCCTCGCGAGGGATACCAGATGCCTTAATAGCACGTCCCACGGCTTCCTCGTTACGGTAAAGACTGGCTGTATCAATCAGACGATAGCCTACAGAAAGAGCATCTTCAACGGCTTTTTGACATTCTTTTTGATCGAAAATTTGCCAGACACCAAAACCAAGGACAGGTATTTTGATGCCATTATTAAGTGTTTGAAATTCCATTTTCTTCTCCTTAGTGGTGGGGTAGTAAGCTATCCTGAATTTCCTCGATAAATGCTTGAATAATTGCGGATTGTTTCTGTTTATTATTGGTCACAAAACCCAAGGTGTGCTTTGGACTGTTCTTCAGTGGAAGTAAAACAATTTGGTCCTTAATGAAACTATTAACAATACCGAGACCAGAAGCGTAACTATCTGAGGCACAGAGCAGATTCATGACACTGCCTCGGTCATTACTGTAAATTACTTGTTGGTCAGGCAGAACCTCGAGAGGATCTTCGTCAAAATGGATTCCAGAGCTTTCTTGACGAAAGCGGACCTGTGGGTATCCCTCTAAATCTTTGAGATTGAGGGATTTTTTGTGAGCTAGGGGATGTTGGCGACCTAAGAAAATCTTAGTTTCAAACTCTCCAAGTGGGGTGAAAGTCAGATCCATGTGTTGGAAACTGCGTTCAAGGATATGGTCATTGTCTTCATCTAGATAAATAATCCCCAGGTCACTTTCGAAGCTCTCAACGCTTTTGAGAATCTTCCTAGTCGTTGTTTCAATCAGTTGAAATTCTTGATAATCACTACGAAAACGTTGGGCAATGTGAGCCATTGGAAGTGATAAGAAATCGTAGTGGTGACTGGCAACAGTGAATGATTTCTTGAATGATTTACGGTAACGTCCTTCTAGGAGATCTAACTCTCCAAGAATACGTTTGGCGTATTTGAGAAAATCATGACCGTCATCAGTTAGTTTAGCTCCTGTATTGGAACGTTCAAAGAGTTGGACACCAAGTTCTTCCTCTAAGTCACGGATGGATGCTGAGAGATTAGGCTGAGTCAAAAAGAGTTTTTTAGCAGCTTTACTAAAAGACCCTGTTTCAGCGATAGTCTGAACATAGCGACATTGTTGAAAATTCATAAGCAACCCCTTTGAAAAATATGATTGTAGGTCATATTATAACAAAATGAGAAGTCTAAAATCAGCAAAATTCTGATAGGAATAGATGAAGACCTGATATGAAATTTCTATGATTAAATCGTTTTAGGAGTAATAATGGAAATTGAGATAAGTTGTAAGAATGTGGTGCTGATAAATGAAAAACTGCATCCCCAGATTAGACACCAAAAATCTAACTTATGGGATGCAGTTTGAAATATTAATCATTAAGATATCTAATGGCTTTCAATTTTTTAGGACGAATAAGGAAGAGTCCTAGGGCAATTAAAGGTAGCCAGAAAATGAAATTCCAGATACTTGTAGCTGGTGCAGCCTGTGTTGATTGCGAGATAAGGACACTGCCAAAATCAATCAAAAAGTGCAGAATAATAGTCCACCAGAGGCTACCGGTACGTAGGTAAATAGCAGCAAAGAATATGCCATAAGCTGTTGCATAATAAACTTGGAACAGGGTAGCGTTCAAGGGCTGATGAGTCAGATTTCCGAGATGGGCCAATCCAAAAAATATGGCAGACAAGAAAACGACTCCTAAAACCTGTTTTGAAGATCTAATACCATCTTGAAAGGCGAGCTTAAGGAAAAGTCCACGAAAAAAATATTCCTCAAAAAAACCGGCTCCTAAGGCAATAATCAAGGCAGTTCCTATCATGTGAGGTGCTTTACTGATACCCAAAGCAACCGCAGAAAGAAAGAAAAAATCTGCCAAAAGAACCAACCAACAAACACTTAGGGTTTCAGACCAACTTATCTTTTTTGTCGATTTGATCTTTAATCCGAGGCGTCTCTGTACGATGAAATAGTACACACACATAAGGCCAAGCGTTTTAATGAGATAAGCTATATTCTCAGGCAGAGGCCTAAGAATCAAACGAAGTACAAGGTTCGCTAAAATAATACTAATCCCAAGAAGGATCAGCAATCTCATTTCTTTTTTTGTCATTGAAAAGTCCCCCAACTTTCTTAACATTTTTTTCAAGCATACGACGAAAAACGCTTAAAGTCAAGGTCTTGAAGGTATTTTTTATGTGTTTTTAGTTATGAAGAGGCCAGTTCTTGATGACCTGCTTCTAATAGAAAGCCTATTCTATCGTTGAAACAGTTTATTATGAGAAATAAATGAACAGTTATAAGAAAGTATTAAGTAAAAACTCTGTAAAATCCTTACGAATTACTCTTTATTGTAAAGAAATGATTAAAATATAACAAAAGTGTGTCAAATTTTAAAAACATGTAGCAAATATATAATATTTTTTTCAGAAAGCTATTGCCAAATTTTGAAAATCACGGTAGTATATTAAACGGTGAAGAAAATAGGTTAATAAAATGTTAACCAAGAAGGAGAAAGTGTAAATGAAAGTCAATCCATTTAAAACAACATTGTATTCAAGCGTATTGCTTGCAGGACTCGCGGCTACAAGCGTAGCAGCTGCAGATGAAGCTAAAGATGTAACAGCAACTACTGATACTGATGCAACCGTATCAAATACGGCTGCAGAATCAAGTGCTAATCTTGTTAAAACAACAGGTGATGCAGCAGTTGTTACTACAGTACCTGGAACAGAAGAAAAAACTACTACTGAAACAGATACTACTGTAAAAACAACAACTAAAGCTATTGCTGAAGTTTCAAATCCTGACTTCGATAACGCTGTTGAAGCTGCAACAACGACTGCAGCAGCATCAAAAGATTCTGCTGATGTTAAAGCTGTTCAAGATCAAGCAGCTAAAGATGCTCAAGAAGCTTCAAATACAGTTGTTTCTGAAAATAAATTGACTCGTGAAGAAGCTGATGCAGCTCTTACATCTGCTAAAGCAAATGTTGTTGCAACAGGGGGATTCACGGCTACAGAAGAAGCAGGTGTTAAACACACTAGTGTAGAAGCTGCTAACAATGACAATAAAGTTCAAACAACAGCTTTGACAACTGCGGTTTCAGACTACAAACAAAAACTTGCAGACTACAAGACACAATTGGATAAATACTACCAAGACGTTCTTGCTTATGCTGCTTGGGAAAAATCATACAAAGAGTACACTGGTGGAACAACAGCTCGTCTTTTGACAAAAGGCTTGGCTGAAAATGCTACTGGCTTGATTTATAAAACAGAATCTGATGCTACTATGACTGTTGAAAATTCAGCAGGTTCTGTTGACTACTTGGATAAAACAATCCAATCAGGTCACTCAGTAGATGAAATCCTTGAACAATTCAACACATCTCGTTACATTCCAAGTGACTTTAGTGCAGCTAACGGTACACAGTACACTATCAATGCTGACGGTGAATACACTGAAGATGTATGGTTGAAGATGGCTACAGGTCAAACATTGACTGTAACATACAACAACCTAAACGGAACATCATTCAATGGTACTCCAGTTAAGAAAATCGTTGCAACTTACACTTTGGTAGAAACACCAAGTGCAGATGGTTCAGCCATTGTTAAGTTGTACCACGATCCAACTAAGACACTTTTCATTGGTTCACAAACTGACGACACTAACAAAAAACTTCACGTTAAGATGAACTTGAACTTCTTTGATTCTGAGTCATCAGTGAAACCACTTGATTTGTCTAAGAACGGATCAGTTTTGAGTATCTCATCACTTAACCACTGGAACACTGAGCTTGGAAACCACATTGAAAAAGTTGGTTTGAATGGTAATGAATACGTTCAAATTCCTGGTTCATCTATCACTTTGCATGAAGATGGTTATGCTTATGCAACAAACGATAACGAATTTGTGGCTAACGGTTCACGCTTTAACAGTGACCCAACAGTGGATCCAACAACTGGTGAAGTTACAGATGAAGGTTGGGATGCGATTAACCCAGACGGAACACCTCGTACGAAGAATGCCTACTATGGTGCTGCTGCAACAATCTTCAAGGGTGAACCAATGGACTTCATCGTAAGCGGAAATAACCTTAACGTTCCAACTGCTTACTGGTTCGCAACTAACTCAACAGTTGTTGTTCCTGAATTGCCAGAAGAACCAAACAAACCAGTTCTTCCAAACACTGTTTCAGCAAAAGTTACTTACCACAAAAACTTTGTATCTGTTGAAGAAACAACTGAGAAACCAAAACCTCAAGTACCAACAACTCCAACAGAACCTACACCAGGTAAACCTGTAACACCAACATCAGTACCTGTAAAAGAAGAAGCTCCAGCTCTTCCATCTACTGGTGAAAAATCAACAGCAGCTTCTGCAGCAGCAGGTGCAGCTATGGTGACATCAGCTTTGGCCTTGTTCGGCATTTCAACTTACAAACGTAAACACTAAGATAATACATAAGAAAGCTAGGAAATTTCCTAGTTTTTTTGGTTTGGAAAAATTAAATTAACTAGAAATAATAAAAATGAAATTTTCTGACATTTCCTGGGGTTACTTGATTTAGACTGAAAAAAGAAAAATAGACATACATTTTCTAATTTTTTCAAAATCGCAACTAAAGCCTATATTATAAGCTTTTTTCTATAGTTAACTATGTATAAAACAAGGGTGTAAATATTATTTTCAAAAAATATGAAATAAATTAATTGACAAAAAATTATAATACAGTATAATAGATTGTGTTAGGAAGAGTTTGTTTTTTTGGCAGGGTGACTCCCTAGTCAAAAAGGACTAGCTTAGAATCTGGAATTCTAAGTTATCAAATTCCAATGTTTCATTGTGATGATTTAAAAAAGAGAAGATTTAAACAGCAAAAAATTAGATTAATCGATTTAAAACATCAGCATCATCGTAGCGGGAGCTAGCGGTATTTTTAATCCGTGTAGAGCAAACGACAGATTCAAAAACAGCAGAATCGGTAGAGACTAATCGTCAAAAGCGAAGAGGGAAAGAAAATAAAGCAGTAACTGCTAATATACCTATCAGAAGGTGGACTAAACCTAATGACTGATAGGTGGTATGTTTTGAGAGTGGCGTTTTAGCCAATACTCTTCTAGGAAATAGTATCTTGTAAGTAGTATGACGTTCTACGTAAAGAAGCTAGAGGGAAAGTTCTTCAGATTGACTGACTATCAATCACAAGATACTCTTAACTAGAAACCATTTTGAACCAACACGATTTTGCGTTTGTTGGTATTGAACTGCACCTAGGGAAATGGTGGTTCAATGTTAGTAAATAAAGACTTTAACTTGTAAAAGTCTAAAAATTGTTTTATCTCATTATCAACTCAAGGATTAAGTTTTTATTGGGATTGCGGAACAAAAGGGTGATAAGCATATTGGGATGATGCTTCAGTGACGGAATTTGACCAGATGTTTGTGAGAGCATCTGTCTATGCTACATTAGCTATTTTTAATGGTTATGTGGGATAGAAACTGTTTTCAAAATCCTGATTCCTAGGAAAATTGGGGGATTTTCCTTGAAGAATTGAGATTTTTGAAAAGAGATCAAATGGACTGAGCGGCACTTGTATCCCAAGGTAAGCAATACACCTATAAACCTAAGTTTCCATACAGCAGGGAGCAAGTTTCAGTTTGAATGGGGGACGCATCTAGAGTAATCTAGATGTTTTTTTATTTTGTGAATTCTTTTACGAATAAGTAAGAGAGTGCACGAAGGAGAGAGTCATGTTAATTGCAAGAAATCAGGAGGGGAAGCTCATTTCAGCTCTAGAAACCAGTTTGCAACGTAAGGAATCCTATAGCTGTCCTGGTTGCCAGGGAGTTGTTCTTCTGAGACATGGCCAGGTAATGTGTCCACATTTTGCTCATAAGTCTTTGCAAGATTGTCAGTTCTTCTCGGAGAATGAATCGGCCCAACATTTATCCCTTAAGGCAGCTTTGTATAAATCTTTGGTTAATCATGGTGAAAAAGTAAGTATTGAAAAAGTTTTGTCTGAGATGGGACAAATTGCAGATTTATTTGTTGGCGATTCCCTGGCTCTAGAAGTTCAGTGTTCTCGGTTATCCCAGCAACGTTTGAGAGAGAGGACACGTGCCTATCAACAAGCAGGTTACGAAGTGCGTTGGCTTTTGGGTGAGGAACTCTGGTTGAATGGTCGTTTAACAGATTTACAGAGGGACTTTCTCTATTTTACGGCTAAGATTGGATTTCACCTATGGGAGCTTGATTGGAAGCGTGAGGAAATTAGACTTAAGTATCTCATCTATGAGGATATTTTTGGGAAAGTCTATTATTTAACTAAGGCTTGGTCGTTAACCGAAAATCTCATGACAGTTTTACGTTTTCCTTATCAAGCAGAGCAGGTTGAGACTTATCAAGTAACTCAGCGAAAGAAGGTCTCACATGTGATTCAACGAGAATTAATGGGGAAAAATCCAAGGTGGATGAGAAGGCAGGAAGAAGCCTATCTTAAGGGAATGAATTTGTTATGCCTGTCTGATCAGGATTTTTTTCCACAAGTGAGATTTCCAGAATCTAAGCAGGGTTTTGTACAAATTAGACAGTCACTTGAAGGTTTTGAAAAGCTTTTTAAGCAATATTATCGAAAAAGGCATTTTTCTTATCGACAAACTCTCTACCCTCCCACCTTTTATGCTAAAATAGTAAAGAATAGATACAATTAAGGAGAATATTATGTCAGACAATCGTGCTCATTTAGAAGAGAAATACACATGGGATTTGACGACCATTTTTGCGACAGATGCAGATTGGGAGACTGAATATGAAAGCACTGTTCAGGATTTGAAGAAGGCTAGTGCTTATGCAGGTCATCTCTTAGATTCTGCTAAGAACTTGCTTGAGGCAACAGAACTTTATATGAGCCTTATGCGTCGCTTGGAGAAAATCTATGTGTATGCGTCAATGAAAAATGACCAAGACACAACGGTAGGGCTTTACCAAGAGTACCAAGCTAAGGCCTCAAACCTTTACTCACAGTTGAGTGAAGCCTTTGCTTACTTTGAGCCTGAATTTATGGCCTTGGATGATAAGAAATTAGCTGAATTTAAAGAGCAAGAGCCAGGTCTTGGACTTTATGACCACTATTTCGAACGCCTTTTGGCAAACAAGGACCACGTTCTTTCCCAAGAAGCTGAGGAGCTCTTGGCAGCAGCCGGTGATATCTTCAACGGTCCAACGGATACCTTCAATGTCTTGGATAATGCTGATATCCTTTTCCCATGGGTATCAGATGGTCAAGGAGATGTGGTTGAGTTGACACATGGTAACTTTATCACCCTCATGGAATCTAAGGACCGTGACATTCGTAAGGGAGCCTATGAAGCGATGTATGGGACTTACGAACAGTTCCAACATACATATGCACAAACACTCCAAGGCGTTGTCAAGGTTCACAATTACCAAGCCAAAGTTCGTCACTATAATTCAGCACGTCATGCAGCACTTGCGGCTAACTTTATTCCAGAGAGTGTTTATGATTCACTCTTGGAATCAGTGAACAAGCATTTGCCACTTTTGCACCGTTACCTTGATTTGCGTAAGAAGGTTTTGGGGCTTGATGAGCTTAAGATGTATGACGTCTATACACCACTTTCTGAGACTGAAACTGCTCTTACTTATGAAGAATCCCTCAAGAAAGCAGAAGAAGTCTTGGCAATCTTTGGTGAAGAGTATAGTAAAGGGGTTCATGCAGCCTTTACGGAACGTTGGATTGACGTTCACCCTAACAAAGGAAAACGTTCAGGTGCTTACTCAGGTGGTGCCTATGATACCAATGCTTTCATGCTTTTGAACTGGCAAGATACTTTGGACAACCTCTTTACCTTGGTTCACGAGACTGGCCACAGCTTGCACTCAACTTTCACACGTCAGACTCAACCGTATGTTTACGGAGATTACCCAATCTTCTTGGCAGAAATTGCGTCTACAACCAATGAAAATATCTTGACAGAAACGCTTCTTAAAGAGGTTAAAGATGACAAGACACGTTTTGCTATTCTTAACCACTATTTGGATGGTTTCAAGGGAACTGTCTTCCGTCAAACACAATTTGCCGAGTTTGAACATGCTATCCATGAGGCAGATGCATCTGGTCAAATCTTGACAGCGGACTTCATGAATAAGCTTTACGCAGACCTCAATGAGAAATACTATAACCTTAAAGCTGAGGATAACTACGAAATTCAGTTTGAGTGGGAACGTATTCCGCATTTCTACATGAATTACTATGTCTACCAATACGCTACAGGGTTTGCGGCAGCAAGCTACTTGGCTGAAAAAATTGTTCATGGTACCGAAGAAGATAAGGAAGCCTACCTTACTTACCTTAAGGCGGGAAGCTCAGACTATCCTTTGGAAGTTATCAAGAAAGCTGGTGTTGATATGACCAATACCGACTACTTGGATGCTGCCTTCAAAGTTTTTGAAGACCGTCTCGTTGAGTTGGAAGCCTTGGTTGAAAAAGGTGTTCACCTTTCTTAAAAAGAAGTCACTATAAGAGAGAATCATTCTGAATCAGGATGATTCTTTTTATGTCTAAAAACGAACATTTACTAGAATTTAAGTTATAATTGATATGGAAATATATGGATAAGCATATTTATAGCCCCTAGTTTATATTCATGATAGACTAAAAACCTAATGTTTTATGTTTTATAAGTGAACAATGTTCAGAAATAGAAAGTAGGTTTTTGTGAAAACAACCAATCGTTATCTTGTAGCAACGTGTGGTGTCTTACTCCATCTCATGTTGGGGTCTACCTATGCTTGGAGTATCTATCGTAATCCTATTATGGCCCAGACTGGCTGGGATCAATCTTCAGTTTCTTTTGCCTTTTCATTGGCTATATTTTGTCTAGGGCTTTCTGCAGCTTTCATGGGGCGTCTGGTTGAAAAATTTGGTCCGAGAGTGACTGGAAGTATGTCAGCTGTTCTCTATGCTGGGGGAAATATTCTGACAGGAGTTGCCATTGCTCATGGAGAGCTGTGGATGCTTTATCTTGGTTATGGTATTCTTGGTGGTCTAGGACTGGGTGTGGGTTACATTACGCCTGTTTCAACCATTATTAAGTGGTTTCCTGATAAGCGTGGCCTTGCGACTGGCCTTGCCATTATGGGCTTTGGCTTTGCCTCGCTGTTAACCAGTCCCATTGCTCAATATCTGATTCAGGCACGTGGCGTTGAACAGACCTTTTATATCTTGGGAGTTGTTTATTTTGTTGTTATGCTTTTTGTCTCACAATTCATTAAACGACCAAGTGTAGAGGAGGCACAACTGTTGGCTGACAAGAGTCCAAACCGTCAGGCTGCTGATTTGAGCAAGGGAGTTACGGCTAATGAGGCTCTGAAATCGTCAACGTTTTACTGGTTATGGCTTATTCTGTTTATCAATATTTCTTGTGGCTTAGCCCTTGTCTCTGCTATTTCTCCAATGGCTCAAGATATGGTTGGTATGTCAGCGGAATCAGCGGCAGTTGTTGTAGGTGTTATGGGAATCTTTAATGGTTTTGGTCGCCTTCTGTGGGCAGGTTTGTCGGATTATATTGGGCGTCCGAAGACCTTTATCCTCCTCTTTGTGGTTAATATTGTTATGGCCGTCCTCCTAATTGTCCTGCAAGTTCCACTTGTCTTTGTGGTTGCGATGGCTGTTCTGATGACTTGCTACGGGGCAGGATTCTCCTTGATTCCTCCCTACCTTAGCGATATCTTTGGGGCGAAGGAGTTGGCTACCCTTCATGGTTATATTTTGACTGCCTGGGCGATGGCGGCCTTAGTGGGGCCAATGCTCTTATCCGTAACCTACGAATTGACAAAATCATACCAGATGACCTTGCTTGTTTTTATCGCTCTTTACGTGGTGGCTTTGGTCGTTTCCTACCTCTTGAAAAAGAGGGGGTTACGTCAAGTAGCTTAATGATGACGATTTGATTTATAGATAAGAAAAATCTCTAGCACTCGCTAGGGATTTTTTATATAATAAAACACATGGTTAAATCATATAGTAAAAATGCAAATCACAACATGCGACGTCCTGTAGTCAACAAGGATATTGTGGACTACATGCGAACGCATCTTCAGGAAAATAAAGGGCATTTGGCTGAACTGGAGGCCTTTGCTCGTAAGGAAAATATTCCAATTATCCAGCACGAAGTTGTTGCTTATTTCCGATTTTTATTGCAGACCTTGCAGCCTAAGAAAATCCTTGAGGTAGGAACAGCTATTGGTTTTTCAGCCCTTCTTATGGCTGAATATGCGCCTGATGCTCAGATTACAACGGTTGATCGTAATGAAGAAATGATTGGATTTGCCAAGGAAAATCTAGCCAAGTATGACAGTCGCAAACAAATTACCTTGGTCGAAGGAGATGCAGCGGAAGTTTTGAAAGATTTGGACACTGATTATGATTTTGTCTTTATGGACTCAGCCAAGTCTAAATATATCGTCTTTCTGCCTGAAATCCTAAAACGTCTCAAGGTAGGTGGTGTCATCGTCTTTGATGATATCTTCCAAGGTGGGGACATTGCCAAAGACATCATGGAGGTTCGCCGTGGTCAGCGTACGATTTACCGTGGCTTGCATCGTCTTTTCGATGCGACCTTAGATAACCCTGGATTGACTGCTAGTTTGGTCCCTATGAGTGACGGACTTCTTATGCTTCGGAAAAATTCTGAAAATATTATCTTACCAGATTAAGCATTATTTAAGTAAGTGTGGTATAATAACAGAGATATTGACAATTTAAGGAGTAGATAGAATGGCTAAAGAAAATGAAAACCTTGAGTCAACAGAAGAAACTGTTGAAGAGGTTGTAGCAGACAAAGACGCAGAACAAGAGCATCTTGATCGCCAAAAAGAAGAAGAGGAAAGCATCGCCCTCGCCAGTGAAAAAGCGAAAGAAAAAGCTAAACGTGCTAAAACTAAAAAGACACGTGATGCTGGTAAACCAAGCTCAGGTGGTCGCTTCCTTGGGGGTCTTGCCCTTGTAGCTGTTTCAGCTCTCGTTGGTGCAGGTGCTATGTATGTTTCTCTAGGTAACAAAACAACTGAAGAAACAACTTTGGTATCTATGAAAGGTGATACTGTTACTGTTGGTGATGTTTTTGATTCACTTAAAGGTAGCAGCCAAACACAACAAAGTGTTTTGAGTGCAACTTTGCAAAAGGCTCTTGAAAAAGAATATGGTAGCAAGGTCAGCAAAGAAGACGTTGACAAAGCTTATAAGCAAGCTTCAGAACAATACGGAGATCAATTCTCACAAGTACTTGCAGCCTATGGTCAAACAGAAGAGTCATACCGTAATCAAATCCGTACACAAAAATTGGTTGAGTATGCTGTTAACCAAGCCGCACAAAAAGATTTGACGGAAGCAAATTACAAGGCTGCCTATGATAACTACACACCAAATACAGAGGTGCAAGTGGTTTCAACTACTGATAAAGCAGTTGCAGATAAAGTAGACTCTGAAGCTAAGGCAGAAGGAGCAGATTTCTCACAAGTAGCTAAAGATAACAGCTTGGAAGTGACTTCTAAGACAGTTAACTCAGCTTCTCAAGACTTCCCAGCAGATGTTTTGACAGCAGCCTTCAAACAAGATGCTAATGCCGTCTCTGACGTGGTGACTGTTTCAAACAGCTCAACTGGTGCTGCAACTTACTACATCGTCAAAACTGTTTCAAAATCTGAGAAAAATGCAGATTGGAAAAACTATAAGGATGATTTGACTAAGGTCATCATCAATGGTAAGAAAGCTGATACTAACTTCACTAACTCAGTGATTGCTAAGGTCCTTAAGAAATATAATGTTAAAGTTGTAGACAAGGCCTTTAGCGCAATTCTTGACCAGTATGTGACTGGTTCTGGAGCTTCATCAAGTTCATCATCAAGCTCTAGCAAATAAATCACAAGATAGAGTTGATAATGCCATTATCAGCTTGACCTAAGACCTAAAACACGTTAAAATGGAGAGTGGCTGAAAGTTCTAATATCATGACATTTTTAGCCTTCCCTTTGAGATTGGTAATCATCGCTTCTGATACAGAAAAATGGCGGTCGCTGCGAGCCATGGACGAATCTGGTTACTTGCTACTCAAAGTTCACAATTAAAGACAAATAAGAATGACAAGTTCATTGAATGAAGGTGGTACCGCGGTTCACGTCGCCCTTCGTTTAGTGGTCTTGTCTTTTATTCTTTGGGTATTTTCTGAATGAAATGTATGGCAATATTGGAGGTGGCGTATGAAAACCTATTTTGTCAAACAGAAGTTTCGATTGGGTGGCGAACGCTTTGATATTAAGGATGATCAAGGTAGAGTTGCCTATCAGGTTGAAGGGTCCTTTTTTAAGATTCCAAAGACCTTTACGATTTTTGGTGAGGACGGTCGTGAGATTAGTCATATCACCAAGGAGCCGCTTAGTCTCTTGCCTAAGTTTACAGTAGACTTGCGGGATGGTTCGAGTTTTTACATCCGAAAAAAATTAACCTTTCTTCGTGATAAGTATGATGTCGATAATCTTGGCTTGCGAATAGAGGGTAATATTTGGGATTTGGATTTTCAACTGCTTAATAGTCAAAATCAGGTAGTTGCTAGGATTCAAAAGGAGCTCTTCCATCTGACATCGACCTATACTGTTACTGTTTATGAAAATACTTACGCCGATTTGGCCATTTCCCTATGTGTTGCTATTGACTATGTGGAAATGCTTGAGAATAACTCAAAATAAAAAACAATTAATTAAGGAGAAACAATGAAACAACTTACTTCAGCACAAATTCGTCAAATGTGGCTTGATTTCTGGAAATCAAAAGGTCACGCTGTTGAACCATCAGCTAACTTGGTTCCAGTTAACGATCCAACCCTTCTTTGGATTAACTCAGGGGTTGCCACTTTGAAAAAATACTTTGATGGCTCTGTGATTCCTGAAAATCCACGTATTACTAACTCACAAAAGGCTATCCGTACCAACGATATCGAAAACGTTGGTAAGACAGCTCGTCACCACACAATGTTTGAAATGCTTGGTAACTTCTCAGTTGGTGATTACTTCCGTGATGAAGCTATCGAATGGGGTTATGAGCTTTTGACAAGCCCAGAGTGGTTTGATTTTCCAAAAGACAAACTTTACATGACTTACTATCCAGATGATAAAGATTCATACAACCGTTGGATTTCTTGTGGTGTTGAACCTAGTCATTTGATTCCAATTGAAGATAACTTCTGGGAAATCGGTGCTGGACCTTCAGGACCAGATACTGAAATCTTCTTTGACCGTGGCGAAGACTTTGACCCTGACAATATTGGTATCCGTTTGCTTGAAGAAGATATTGAAAACGACCGTTACATTGAAATTTGGAACATCGTTTTGTCACAATTCAATGCAGATCCAGCTGTTCCACGTTCAGAATACAAAGAACTTCCTAATAAAAACATTGATACGGGCGCAGGTCTTGAACGTCTTGTAGCCGTAATGCAAGGGGCTAAAACAAACTTTGAAACAGACCTCTTCATGCCTATCATTCGTGAAATCGAAAAAATGTCTGGTAAAACTTATGATCCAGATGGTGACACAATGAGCTTCAAGGTTATCGCTGACCACATCCGTTCATTGGCATTTGCCATTGGTGATGGTGCCCTTCCAGGTAATGAAGGTCGTGGTTATGTCCTTCGTCGTCTTCTCCGTCGTGCCGTAATGCACGGCCGTCGTCTCGGTATTTCTGATGCTTTCTTGTACAAACTTGTTCCAACTGTTGGTCAAATCATGGAAAGCTATTACCCAGAAGTTCTTGAGAAGAAAGACTTTATCGAAAAAATCGTTAAACGTGAAGAAGAAACCTTTGCTCGTACCATCGATGCAGGTTCAAGCATGCTTGACGAGCTTCTTGCTAACCTTAAGAAATCTGGTAAAGATACGCTTGAAGGTAAAGACATCTTTAAACTTTACGATACTTATGGATTCCCAGTGGAATTGACAGAAGAGTTGGCTGAAGATGAAGGCTTCAAGATTGACCATGAAGGTTTCAAAGCTGCCATGAAAGAACAACAAGAACGTGCGCGTGCTAGCGTGGTTAAAGGTGGTTCTATGGGTATGCAAAATGAAACACTCGCCAACATCACTGAACCATCTGAGTTCTTGTATGAGGCTGAAACAACAGAAAGCCGTTTGAGCGTAATCGTTGCTGATGATGCTCGTCATGATAGTGTTAACTCTGGTCAAGCACTCCTTGTCTTTGAACAAACACCATTCTACGCTGAAATGGGTGGACAAGTAGCAGACCACGGTACGATCTCAGATGCAGCTGGTACAGTCGTTGCGCGTGTTGTTGATGTTCAACGTGCACCAAATGGACAAGCGCTTCACACTGTTGAGGTTGAAGGTGAACTTGTTGTAGGTGCTAACTACAAACTTGAAATTGACCACACACGTCGTCACCGTGTTATGAAGAACCACACAGCGACTCACCTCTTGCATGCTGCCCTTCATAATATCGTTGGTGATCATGCTGTTCAAGCTGGTTCTCTTAATGAACAAGAATTCTTGCGTTTCGACTTCACTCACTTTGAGGCTGTAACTCCAGAAGAATTGCGTGCTATCGAAGAACAAGTCAACGAAGAAATCTGGAAAGCCACTCCAGTAACAACTATTGAAACAGACATTGACACTGCTAAATCAATGGGAGCTATGGCCCTCTTTGGTGAAAAATATGGTAAGAATGTTCGTGTCGTTTCAATCGGTGATTACTCTGTTGAGCTTTGTGGTGGTACGCACGTTGCCAACACTGCTGAAATCGGTATGTTCAAGATTGTCAAAGAAGAAGGTATCGGTTCAGGAACACGTCGTATCTTGGCAGTGACATCACGTGAAGCTTACCTTGCTTACCGTGAAGAAGAAGATGCCCTTAAAGCAATCGCAGCAACACTTAAGGCACCACAATTGAAAGAAGTACCTAACAAGGTTGCTAGCCTTCAAGAGCAGTTGCATGCTCTTCAAAAAGAAAATGCTGCTCTTAAAGAAAAAGCAGCAGCTGCAGCAGCTGGTGATGTCTTCAAAGACGTTAAAGAAGCTAACGGTGTTCGTTACATCGCTAGCCAAGTAGAAGTTTCTGACGCAGGTGCTCTTCGTACCTTTGCTGACCAATGGAAACAAGCAGACTACTCTGACGTACTTGTCCTTGCAGCTCACATTGGCGAAAAAGTTAATGTCCTTGTAGCAAGCAAGTCTAAAGATGTTCACGCAGGTAATGTTATCAAGGTTCTCGCACCAATCGTATCAGGTCGTGGTGGTGGTAAACCAGATATGGCCATGGCCGGTGGTAGCGATGCCAATGGTATCCAAGATCTTCTTTCAGCAGTAGCAGAACAGCTTTAAGATGTGATACAATAAAAGAAACTTGAAAAGGTAGGATGAAAATCCTATCTTTTTCTTTGTAAGTGGTGTTGAAAGTAATGATTGTTTTCATCTCACGATTGAAATAGTGAATATTGGGTGGTATACTATTACAAATCATAAAAATTATAATAGTTTCAAGTAATAGGGAGCTAGCAATGTTTGGACAAGACTTTGGTCATCGGTTAAGAGAGTTGAGATTAGCACAAGGACTCACTAAAGAAAAATTTTGTGAAGGGGATGAGGTTTTATCAGTACGGCAATTGACACGTATAGAAACAGGGAAGTCTCAACCTAAACTAGAAACCTTAGAGCACTTGGCAAGACGTCTGAATATATCTTTATCGGAATTGCTTGGAGAGAGAGCTGTAGGCTCAAAGTTGCCGGTAGAATACCTCAATCTCAAATATCAATTGATGCATGCGACTAGTTTAGATAAGCCAAATAATCTAATGAAACTAGACGAAAAGCTGGGTAAAATTATTGATAGCTATTATGATGATTTGCCAGCTGATGAACAGAGGGTTGTTGATATCTTACAGTCAAAACTTTACTCTTATACTTCAAAGACACATCAAAAATTTGGCATGAGCATATTGGAGAAGAGTTTACCATCATTATGTGAGAAAAGGGTATACACTATCAATGATCTACTACTTATAGAACTATATCAAATCTCGTTAGGAGATGGTGATAGTATGAGGTCAGATGGGTTTAGTGAAGGGACTTTTTATACTATTTGTAGAAATCTAATAAATAGTTATGATAATATTCCCACGGAGTATTTATTTTTACTTAGGGATGCCTTATTAGTGGTTCCAATAGTTGAATATGAACGAAAAAAGTTTCATTTATCGGAAGTAGCATTCAATCAACTGCATCGCATTATGGAGGAAACTCAAGATTATCAGAAAAAACCAATTTTGAGAATGCTAGAGGGACAGTATCTATATGTTGTAAAGAATGATATTTTTGAGGCTAAAAAGGCTTATCAAGAAGGGATAATCTTGGCTAGATTATTAGGAGATACCACTTTAGCTGACATCATATCAGAGAAAATGAGAGATGTTATGAAAGAATAGAGCAGGACATACGTGTCCTGTTCTTTTTTTCTAATATGCAGTATATTATATTCATAAGAAGAACTAAAGAATATAACTTATTTCATCGAGATTTTTGAAAATGACACAGTCTAAAATAGAGTATTAAGGAGAATTATTATGAAACCTGCTACAAAACGTTTCACAACTTTAACCGCACTCGCTTTAACTTCCGTTCTATTACTTGGTGCATGTGGTAATAACAAGAAGGAAGCCACATTAACATCGAGCTCTAGTAAGGTTAGTCAGAAAGTGAAATCGACAAAACCATCCTCAAAAGAAAAAGCGAAGAAGTCTGAGAAAAAGACAAAATCTTCTAGTTCAGAAGAAGTATCAAAAGCGACCTCTGGAGAAAAGGATTCACAACCATCAGCCGGAAATGTTGCTGGATCTGCTCAACAAGAAGTTGCCCCAACAAATCCTAGTGAAGAAACAGCTGGAGTAAATCAAGGAACTCCTACAGAACAACCAGCTGCTTCAGCGGAACAAACACCAGCTACCACAGTAGTTGATGCTACGGCAATGGCTAATGGTGATTTCTCTAGTGTTGCTGGTACCTATCAAAATGACCTAGGGGACACAATTACAGTATCCCCATCCGGTAGTGTAACCCGTGTTGGTGCTGAAAGTGGTTATAGTGATACAAGTAGTCAGCTGTTTAATGGTTTTGCTCAAGATGGCGGTTATGTAGCAGGATTTGCTCATAATGATGGACCAACCAGTGACCCAATTTTCTTTGATAGTAATGGACAGATTCGTTTCGGTTCTGATGCGATATATGGTCGGATGCATGTTTACAATAAATTAGATTAATGGTATTGTCCCTCGGTACTTAAGAAAAGGAAATTACAAGTAGTAGAAGGAGCACGCTTTAAAAATGTCTCAAAAAGAACATGGAGAAGTGAGAAGTGCTAGTGGTACCTTAAAGGGGACCTATCACTATTTGGATTCTCCCAGTCCCCATTTGTTTCCGTTTGTCTTTATTAGTAACGTAACAGATAGCCTTCAGATGTTTCGCGTGTGTAAGAATGGGAAGCCAATTGCCTTTCCATTACTTCTACCAAATCAGTATAAAATTGTTTACATTAAGGACTTTCAAAATGTTAGCTCCTGCGATGAGATTACAGTGACTGAACATTTAGAAGAATACATCTATGATGAATCATAGTTAGACCAGATTGATACCTATAGTCAAATCAACCCAGAATGAATTAATTAATCTATTCAGATTTGCTTAATGTGTCAAGGAATTAGATGTAGCAAAAGCCCTCAGGTAGCCCTTTGGGCTTTTCTTAATTATAGTTATCTGAAAGAATTAGCTATCAATTTTCTACAAAATAAAGTTTAGTAATATTAATGAAATACTTGTAAAATATTTTTAAAAGAAGTATACTGTAGGTGTGAAAACGGTTCCAAGTTTTATCAAACAGCCTAGAAAGTGAGAGTGATCAAAATGAGAAAGGCATATGTTTTTAAGGAACGTCAACGTTACTCAATACGTAAATATTCTTTTGGAGCTGCATCAGTCTTAATTGGTGCAAGCTTGATGCTTGGTGGACATGCTTTGGCTCAGGAACAAGCCAACAGCACAACTTCCAGCAAGGATTATGAAGTTTTTGTAAATAATTCTGAACCACTTCAAATCGACCAGGCAACTTCAGAAGCTGTTACCGATGTCCTCAATCAACCAGCTTCAAGATCTGAAGCGCCAAGACCAAAGCTTGCTAGCAGTGAAGTTGCTTCTTCTGAAGCTAGTAGTGTAGTAGCTAGCGAGGCTGCTTCTTTGGAAGTACCGGCAGAGGTTGCTCATTCTGCATCTGCTGTCGCTTCTGTTTCTAGATCAGAAGTGGCTACTCCACGTTCTGAAGTGTCATCAGTAGCTAGCTCTGAAGCAGCAAGTGAGACTAACCGTTCAGCAACTTCAGAAGTAGCAGAAACTAGAGTTACTGACCGTGAAGCTGTAGATACTCCTCAACCTGGTGTGGATGGTCCTGTGACTGCTGATGGTTCTCTTGATATTCCATCAAACGGTACTTTCTATTTCCGTCGTACAACTGAAATTCGTACAGCGCCTATCATGGATATCAAACCTACCTTTGTCTTTAGTGCGGGCGACCATGTTATCTATGATAAGGTCTTGAAGAGAGACAATCATCAATGGATTTCTTATATTGGTTATGACTATGAACGCTACTACGCTGATATCGCAGCATTGAAGGCTGAAAACACTAATAGCACCACTGAAGCAACTAGAGATGAAACTATCCCTGAACGTGGTACTTATTATTTCACTAAACCTGCAGATGTGAAGAACCAACCTAGCTTGACTGCTAAGACTGAGTTCAATTTTGATCCTGGTATGTCAGTCAACTACGATAGATCTTTGCTTGCGGACAACCACCGTTGGATTTCTTATACTTCGTACAGTGGTACTCGTCGTTATGTCGACCTAGGTGCTGTTGCAGAGGCTGTAGCTAAACCAAGAGGTGATATCGCTATTGAAAGCCATGATAATGGTGACTTTAGTGTGGTTATTAGCAATGTATCAGACCAAAACGGTGTCCTCGGGGTATCTGTTCCAATCTGGTCTGAAAAGAATGGACAAGATGATATCATCTGGTACAATGCGACTCGTCTTAACAATGGTAACTACAAAGTTAACGTCAGTCTGACTGACCATAAGAATGAACGTGGTCTCTACAATGTTCATCTTTACTATGTTGAAACTAATGGTAAATTAGTTGGTGTGGGTGGCACAACTTACACAGTTCCTGCTAAGGTTGAAGAAACTCATACAACAACTAGCTATAGCCTTCCTGACTCAGGAACTTATACTTTCAAAGAACGCTCTAGCATTAAGGCAGAACCTCGTGTGGCAAGTCCAGAGTTGGCCTACTACGATGCTGGTATGTCAGTCAACTATGACAAGATTGTCAGTGGTGATGGTTACCAATGGCTTTCTTACCTCAGCTACAATGGCAACCGACGTTATGTAGCTGTGGCTAAACTTGCTCAACAAGAAAGCAAACCAAGCGGTACTATCAATATTGAAAACCTCTCTAACCTCGGTTTTGACGTTCATATCACTAATGTTTCTGGTGGTGACAAGGCTATCCAAGGCGTAAGTGTTCCAGTTTGGACAGCTAAAGACGGCCAAGACGATCTTGTATGGCACCAAGCTAGCAGACAAAGTGATGGTAGCTACAAGGTTCGCATCAATGTTAGCGACCATAAGGCCGAAGCAGGCGAATACATTGTTCATCTCTACTATGTTCAAGATGGTAAAATGGTAGGTATCGGTGGCACTAGCACAACTGTTCCAGTTCAAAATGCAACCCGCCACAACCTTCCAGCTTCAGGTTCATACACCTTTACCGCTCGTACTGGCATCAAGACCCAACCTTTGGTAGCCAACCCAGATGTTAGCTACTACGATTCAGGCATGTCAGTCAACTATGATAAGGTTGTCAATAATGATGGCTATACATGGCTTTCTTACCTCAGCTATTCAGGACATCGTTTCTATGTGGCTATCGCACCAACAAGTGTGACTAAACCTGTAGAACAACCTGTTCAACCAAGTACACCTTCATCTGGTACCTATACTTTCAAAGAACGCTCTAGCATTAAAGCAGAACCAAGTGTAGCGAGTCCAGAGTTGGCTTACTATGATGCTGGTATGTCCGTTAACTATGACAGATTGGTGACTGCAGATGGTCACACATGGCTCTCTTATGTTAGCCATGGAGGAAACCGTCGTTACATTGCCATTGATGGTAAGGCAACAGCAGTTGCTCAACCAGCAAGTCCAAGCCTAGCTGCGACTGGTACTTATACCTTTACCAAACCTAGCTCTATCAAGGCTCAACCAAGTGTTGCAAGTCCAGAGTTAGCCTACTATGATAAAGGCATGTCCGTTCGATATGACAAGGTCCTTACAGCTGATGGACACACATGGTTGTCTTATGTAACCTATAGCGGTGCAAGACGCTATGTAGATATTTCTTAAGAGTTTTAACATCACTCTCTTTTGAGGGTGGTGTTTTTTTAGTTTCAAGAGTTGAATCAATATATTGTTCAATATGTTTTGAAAATATTTGCCGTAAATTAGCGAAAGTTGTAGAATCAAGATGAAAGTATGGGATTCGTTCTATAAGTAGCTAATTCATCAAGTTATTGAAAGGAAATGTTATAAAACGGAGGTATTGAGCATGTTGGATATTTTTGTTTTAGAAGAAGATTATTTTCAACAAGCTCGTCTTGAGGATGCCATCCACAAGTCTAAACAAATATATATTTTAAGAATTGGGAAGGTTGATTTATACGATAAACCCAATCAATTATTAGAGCGTATTACGGAAAGGGGCTCGCATTTACTGTTTTTTCTAGATATTGGATCTGACAGTGATGTCGAAGGGGGAATATTGGTTGCTCAACAGATTCGTGAGCGAGATCCGTATGCAAGTATTGTTTTCATCACAGCACATCCCGAACTCCTACCTTCAACCTTTCAGTATCGCTTAGCTGCACTTGATTTTATTGACAAGAATTTGCCTGATATTGAATATGAAGATAGGATTATTTCTGATATTGGATTAGCACTTTCTAAAAATGGTCTGAGCCAAATAGAGTGTGCTTTTACTATAGATACAAAGAATGCAACTATACAAGTTCCTTTTCATAAGATACTCTATTTTGAAACATCTCCAACAGTTCATAAGGTGATTCTTCATACAACAGAAGAGCAAATTGAGTTCTATGGTCAATTGTCAAAAATTGTGAAACAAGATTGCAGACTATATAAATGTCATAAATCATTTGTTGTAAATCCCGAAAACATTGTGAGATTGGACAAAGAATTAGGTGTTATTTATTTTGAAAATGGAGAGTCATGCTTGGTTTCAAAAGCTAAACAAAAAGAGATTGTTGCTAAGATGCTTGTTCCAAAAAACATGGCAGTTTGATGTATATAGTATTTTTGTTTTAAAATGTTATTTTCTGATTATGACGAAAAAACGACCGTTTATGACTTCAATGAAAAATTTAGCTGTTTCTGTATTATAATAACCTCGTAAATTATCAGAAAAGGAATCTCACTCATGAAAAATACAAGTAAACTCATTGGTATCCTATCAGCTCTAATTGTAGTTATCCTTGCTGTCTTCTTGGTGACTAAGTTTAATAGTCATGAATCTGCGCGTGTTAGCACAAGTAGTAGCCCGGCTAAGACGGTCAAGAAATCATCTTCAAGTTCAAGTAAAGCTGTTAAGAAGGATAAGAAATCAGGTCAATCATCATCTTCAGAAGTTTCAAATGAAGAAAATAACAATCAGGCTTCAGCAGTATCACCTAAAGCTTCTTCTCAAGCTCAAGCAGGAACTACAGATGGTGGACAAGTGGCTGAATCTACAACACCAGCTTCTCAAGTTGGAGGAGTTGAAGGTGGTCGAGGTGCTTGGACAGCAACTTCTGGGACATTGACACTTGATGAGGAAACACCTGTATATGCTGCACCAGATAAAGATAGCGGAGCAGTTTCTACACTTCCTGCCGGAGATGTTGATTGGGATAAATATGAAATTTTACCTGATGGAAATTGGTATAGCTTTGTCAAAGATGGGCAACGTTATTATATTTCATATTCAGATGTAGGACATTGATAAATGATTAAAAAGAAAACATGATAACTCACATAAAGTTATCATGTTTTTTATGTATCGCTCTCTTTTTTCTAATAAAATTACGAATAAATAAGTATGACTTGCTTTGGCTTCCGATTATGACAAAAATTGGACAGTTTATGATTTAGGTGTGAACAAGTCAAATAAATTTGGTATACTAATGGTCAAGTGAGAAATATTTAGTAATATTCTGTAAAATACTTGTAATATTTGTCACCGAGTGTTACAATCAACCTGTAACATCAATTCGATAGAGAGAATAATTGATATGAAACGAGAAAAATTTTTACACGAACAACAACGTTTTTCCATTCGTAAATATTCATTTGGGGCAGCATCAGTTCTTTTAGGAGCTAGTTTGGTCTTTGTAGGTCAAGCTTTGGCTGATGAGCATCATGAGGTTTCAACATTTTCAGATGCCACTTTGCGTGCTACCTCAGATAGTGATGCTGTGACAGCAGCTGATATTTTCAGTGGCGTAGCAACAGATGGGGCAGCGTCAAGTGAGAAAGCTAGTCAAGTCTCAACAACTAGCCAAACTGCTAGTGAAACTGCTACTAGCGAGGCTACAAGTGAAGTGAGTACTAGTACCTCACAAGCAACAGATAAAACTTCTGAATCAACAGCTGCTAGCTCAGAAGCAACAAGTGCTACAAATGCTTCATCTGAAAAAGCCACTAACCTTGATGTATCTGCCTTAACGAGAGCAGCTGTCAATACTAGTTTGGTGAGCCAACCAGCTACAACTACAGACAGCGACCTTCCAAGCCAAGGAACTTATGTCTACAAGGAACGTACAGAGGTTAAGAATCAACCTAAGGTATCTGCCAAGGCTGAATTTTATGTGAATCCAGGGGATAGCGTCCTTTACGATCAAGTAGTGACAGCTGATGGCTACCAATGGATTAGCTACAAATCATACTCTGGTGTGCGTCGTTATGCGCCGGTGAAACCTGTGGCAGCTGGTAGTGGTAACGGTAATAGTGGTAATGGGGATGGCAAACCTTCTAGTGGTGCTCAAGCCACAACAGGTGCTTTGGATATCCCAGCGACAGGAACTTACTACTTTACACGTGACACAGATATTAAGAAGGAACCAAAAGCAGACCTCAAACCTACTTTTGTTTTCGGTAAGGGTGACCATGTCATCTATGATAAAGTTTTGACAGCTGATAATCACCAATGGATTTCTTACCTTGGTTATGACTATGTTCGCTACTATGCAGACGTTGCGACTTTGACATCTGCCAAAGCTGAAACACCAACTGTTAAACCAACAGAAACTAATCAAGCAAAACCAGAAGTTACTGGTGCTGAAAAGCTTCCAGCAAGTGGCACTTATAATGTGACACGTAGCTTGAATGTTAAAAATGAACCTAAGGCTTCTGCAGAAACGCTTTATACCTTGGAAAAAGGTTACAAAGTGAACTATGACAAGGTATTGACTGCGGATAACCATCAATGGATTTCTTACATTAGTTACAGTGGTACACGTCGTTATGTGGATATTGCGACCTTGAAACCTACTGAGTCTAAGCCACAAGAAAACCGTGTTTCTGGTGACCTTACTATCAACAACCAAACCTCTAATGGCTTTGATGTAGTCGTTACTAATGTTTCAGGTGGTGGCAAAGAAGTTAAAGAAGTCCGAGTCCCAATTTGGTCAGATAAGGATGGTCAAGATGACCTTACATGGTACCATGCCGACAAACAATCAGATGGAAGCTACAAGGTTCATGTAGACACAGCTAGTCATAAGGGCGATGCTGGTACTTATTCTGTGCATCTTTACTATATGTTGGACGGCAAGAGAACCTATATCACCGAAACTAAGGCAACAGTTCCTCAATCTACTGAAACTCAAGTTACAGGGAAATTGACCATCAGCAATCAAACATCTAATGGCTTTGATGTAGTCGTAACCAATGTTTCAGGTGGCGGCAAAGAAGTTAAAGAAGTGCGTGTCCCAATTTGGTCAGATAAGAATGGTCAAGACGACCTTACATGGTATCATGCTGATAAACAGTCAGATGGAAGCTACAAGGTTCATGTAGACACAGCTAGTCATAAGGGCGATGCTGGTACATATTCTGTGCATCTTTACTACATGTTGAATGGTAAGAGGACTTATATCACAGAAACCAAAGCTACAGTGCCTCAAGCCACTGAATCTCAAGTGACTGGAAAATTGACCATCAACAACCAAACGTCTAATGGCTTTGATGTAGTCGTAACCAATGTTTCAGGTGGCGGCAAAGAAGTTAAAGAAGTGCGTGTTCCAATCTGGTCAGATAAGAATGGTCAAGATGATCTTACATGGTATCATGCCGATAAACAGTCAGATGGAAGCTATAAGGTTCATGTAGACACAGCCAGTCATAAGGGCGATGCTGGTACCTATTCTGTGCATCTTTACTACATGTTAGATGGTAAGAGAACCTATATTACAGAAACTAAAGCTACGATCCCTCAATCTACTGAATCCCAAGTTACAGGGAAATTGACCATCAACAACCAAATGTCTAGTGGTTTTGATGTTGTCGTAACCAATGTTTCAGGTGGCGGCAAAGAAGTTAAAGAAGTGCGTGTCCCAATTTGGTCAGATAAGAATGGTCAAGATGATCTTACATGGTATCATGCCGACAAACAATCAGACGGAAGTTACAAGGTTCATGTAGACACAGCTAGCCATAAGGGTGATGCTGGTACCTATTCTGTGCATCTTTACTATATGTTGAATGGTAAGAGAACTTATATTACAGAAACTAAAGCTACAGTCCCTCAAGTCACTGAATCTCAAGTAACTGGAAAATTGACAAATAACGGTTCTTACTACAGTGTTCGTGGTAAATACGATGATATTATCATTGTCAATAAGAAACATGGTCTTTCTAAGGACTATAACCCAGGTGAAAATCCTACAGCTAAGGCAGCCTTTGTTCGTCTTCGTGACGATATGATTAACCAAGGTTTGAATGTTGGACGTTCATACAGTGGTTTCCGTTCTTATGACTATCAAAAGACTCTTTATGACAACTATGTTAGCCGTGATGGTCAGGCAGCTGCGGATCGTTACTCAGCTCGTCCTGGATATAGCGAACACCAAACTGGATTAGTCTTTGATTTGACCGATAAATCTGGTAATTTGCTTGAAGATTCACGTGCTAGTCAATGGCTTAAAGACAATGCACATAACTATGGCTTTATCGTGCGTTTCCAAGCAGGTAAAGAAGCTTCAACTGGCTACATGCCAGAAGCATGGCACATCCGCTATGTGGGTAAAGAAGCTAAAGATATTCACGATTCAGGCTTGAGTTTGGAAGAATACTTCGGTATCGAAGGTGGCGATTATGCTACTAGCAACAAGCCTGCTGAAAGCAAACCAGCCACTACAGGTGCTATCAACCTTCCAGCGACAGGAACTTATACCTTTACAGGTCGTGCGTCAATCAAGGCAGAAGCTAAAGTTTCAAGCCCAGAATTAGCCTACTATGACAAGGGTATGAGTGTAAACTACGATAAGGTTCTCACAGCCGATGGCCGTCAATGGCTTTCATACGTGACCTCAAGTGGTGCTCGTCGTTATGTTGACATTGCAGCAGCCAAGGCAGAGGCTAAGCCAGAAGTTAAACCAGTTGCTAAACCAGCGGATAAACCAAGTCTCCCTGAATCAGGAACTTATACCTTTACAGGTCGTGCGTCAATCAAGGCAGAAGCTAAAGTTTCAAGCCCAGAATTAGCCTACTATGACAAGGGTATGAGTGTAAACTACGATAAGGTTCTCACAGCCGATGGCCGTCAATGGCTTTCATACGTGACCTCAAGTGGTGCTCGTCGTTATGTTGATATTGCAGCGGCTAAGCCAGAAGCAATTCAACCAGCCGCAAAACCAAGTCTCCCAGAGTCAGGTCGTTATACCTTTACAGGTCGTGCGTCAATCAAGGCAGAAGCTAAGGTTTCAAGTCCAGAGTTGGCCTACTATGACAAAGGCATGAGTGTTAACTATGACAAAGTTTTGACAGCCGATGGTCACACATGGCTCTCATACATGACAGTGAGCGGTGCTCGTCGTTACGTTGATATTGCTTAATGAAGTAATGAATCAGGTTGGACAATGTGTCCAGCCTTTTTTGATAGCCTTTCTTTATCATGAGATTGAATTTTTCAATTTTTGTGACGTCTTTTGGAGTGCTATAATGGTTAATATAGAATCGAGGTTACTATGAAAATCGCATTGGTACAGATGGATGTTGCCCACGGACAGCCTGTGGAAAATAAAAAGCACGTGAAAGAGATGTTGGAAAGGGCACTTAGCGAAAAGCCTGACGTCATTGTGCTCCCTGAAATGTGGAATACTGGCTATGCTTTAGATGAACTGGATGGGCTCGCAGACAAGGAAGGTTTGGACTCTCAAGAACTCTTGTCTCATTTTGCTAGGAAACATGCTGTGGCTATTATCGGAGGGTCTGTTGCTATTGAGAAGGACGGCAAATTCTACAACACGACCTACGTCTACAATAAGTCTGGGGACCTAATCAATACTTATAGCAAGGTCCATCTCTTTGGCCTCATGGCAGAGGACCAGTACATGTCTTCTGGGTCTTCGGAGTCTGTATTTGAGCTTGATGGTGTGACAGCTGCTAGTGTCATTTGTTATGATATTCGTTTTCCTGAATGGGTGCGAACACAGATGGCACAAGGGGCCAAGGTACTTTTTGTGGTAGCGCAGTGGCCGGAACCTCGTGTGCAGCAATGGGAGATTTTGTTAAAGGCGCGTGCGGTTGAAAATCAAGCTTTTGTAGTTGCTGTTAATCGTGTCGGAACAGGACCAGACGATGTCTTTTCAGGGCATTCTATGGTTATCGATCCACTTGGAAATGTGGTCTTAGAATCCAAGGAGCATGAGGAGGGCATTTTTACGGCCGATATTAATCTTGAAGAGGTAGATAAGGTTCGAGGTCAGATTCCTGTTTTTGAGGATCGTCGCACGGACTTGTATCATTAAGGAGCGTTTATGTTATTTGAAGAATCGGACTTATTGAAGGCATTGCCAGAACAGTTTTTTGCAGGTTTGGTTGCTAAAGTTAATGCCAAGGTAGCGGAAGGAGCAGATGTGATCAATCTCGGTCAGGGCAATCCCGACCAACCGACCTATGACCATATTGTTGAGGCGCTGTGCGTCTCAGCGAAAAATCCTGCTAGCCATAAGTATTCACAGTTTCGAGGCAATCGTCCTTTTAAGGAAGCAGCTGCTAGTTTTTACAAGAAACATTATGGGGTTGATTTGGATTCGGAGCGTGAGATTTGTGTCATGGGTGGAGCTAAAATTGGACTAGTGGAATTGCCCCTAGCTTTGATGAATCCTGGCGACCTCTTGCTCTTGCCTGACCCAGGTTATCCAGATTACTTGTCAGGAGTGAGTTTAGGCCGTGTGACCTATGAAACCTTTCCTTTGACGGCTGAAAATGATTTCTTGCCAGATCTGGATGCCATTCCTGAGGAGACAGCTCGCCGTGCTAAGTTTATCTATATCAATTATCCGAATAATCCTACGGGGGCTGTGGCGACTAAGGCCTTTTATGAAAAGTTAGTTGCTTGGGCTAAGACCTACGAAGTAGGAGTGGTGAGTGATTTAGCCTATGGAGCTTTGGGTTATCAGGGCTATGAGAATCCTAGCTTTTTATCAACGCCTGGTGCTAGAGATGTGGGCATTGAGTTCTATACTTTCTCGAAAACTTTTAATATGGCTGGTTGGCGTTTGGCCTTTGCGGCTGGGAATGAGCAAATGATTGAAGCCTTGAATCTGATTCAAGACCATCTTTTTGTGGGAATCTTTCCTGCCTTGCAGGAGGCTGGGATTGCAGCTCTCTTAGACCCTAAATCTGAGGAGGCTGTTGCTCAACTGAATGCGACTTATGATAGCCGTCGAGATGCTTTTGTCCAGGCAGCTGCTAAGATTGGCTGGCAGGCCTTTCTATCCAGAGGTTCTTTCTATGCTTGGATGCCTGTGCCAGAGGGGTACACCAGTGAGAGTTTTGCGGATCTTTTACTTGAGAAGGTCCATGTTGCTGTGGCACCAGGTAAAGGATTTGGTCCTGCGGGTGATGCTTATGTTCGCATTGGACTTTTGGTAGAGCCAGAGCGTTTGGTCGAAGCAGTCAATCGTATTGCCAACTTGCATTTATTTAATAACTAGATAGCAATCATGAAAACAAGTAGTTGAAAAAGACTGCTTGTTTTTTCATATTAATTACAATTTTTCCTTGACAAAATGAATAAAAATGCAATAAACTAGTTACATATTTATACAAAGGAGTGCATAAATGAAAGTTTCAATCGTTGGTATCACTGGTTATAGTGGTTTAGAGTTAGTTAAAATTTTGAATAATCATAAAAAAGTGGAACTTGTTTCTATTCACGCAACCAAGGAAGTGGGCCGACGATTGTCTGATGTGTATCCCTATCTGACTGGTGTCTGCGATTTAGAAGTTGAAGCTTATGATGCGGAAAAAATTATGAAAAAGGCGGATTTGGTTTTCTTTGCCACACCTTCAGGAGTCGCTAGTTCGCTAGCAGAGGAATTTGTTCTGGCTGATTTTCCTATTATTGATTTGTCTGGCGATCATCGCTTGCCGGCAGATGTTTATCAAGAATGGTATAAAAAATCACCTGCTAAGCAGAGTGTGCTGAATAAATTTACATACGCATTATCAGAATATACAGATGTGAAGGATAAGAAATTTATTGCCAATCCTGGATGCTATGCAACAGCGACGGAGTTGGCCCTGATTCCTTTGGTTGCTTCTGGTCTGATTGAGACGGATAGTGTCATTGTGGATGCCAAGTCTGGTTTAACTGGTGCGGGTAAGGCTTTGAGTGAGTCTAGTCATTTTGTCAATGTTCACGATAATTACGTGACTTATAAACTCAATCATCATCAGCATATTCCTGAAATTGTTCAAATCTTGCAGAACTTTAATCCGGAAATGCCAGAGATTCAGTTTTCAACGTCGCTTTTACCAGTTAATCGCGGAATCATGGCTACGGTTTATTGTAAGTTGAAGAAGGACGTTACTGTAGCTGATGTGGCTTCAGCATTCACAAAGGCTTATAGTGATAAACCCTTTGTACGTGTTCAAGCCAGCTTGCCAGAACTGCACAACGTAATCGGATTGAATTTTACAGATATTGGCTTTGCCTACAATGAGAAAACCAATGTTCTGACAGTCATTTCAGTTATTGATAATCTGATTAAGGGAGCAGCTGGACAGGCAGTGCAGAATCTTAACCTCATGCAGGGGTGGGATGAGACAGAAGGTTTGCTTATGACGCCGTCATACTTGTAGATGTAAGCATAGAGTTAGGAGAAAAAATATGAAAGTCATCGATGGAACAATTGCTAGTCCGCTGGGATTCTCAGCAGATGGGCTACATGCAGGATTTAAAAAGAGAAAAATGGATTTTGGTTGGATTGTCTCTGAAAAACCAGCCAGTGTTGCAGGTGTTTACACGACCAATAAGGTGATTGCAGCTCCTCTGATTGTGACCAAGACCTCAGTTAAAAAGGCTGGAAAAATGAAGGCTATCGTTGTTAACTCAGGTGTAGCCAATTCTTGTACAGGGACTCAAGGTTTGGAGGATGCTTACACCATGCAGGAGTGGACCGCTGAAAAGCTAGGTGTTGAACCAGATTTGATTGGTGTAGCTTCTACAGGGATTATCGGTGAGTTGCTACCAATGGATACCTTGAAAAATGGTCTTTCCAAGATAGTGGTTAATGGGAATGCTGATGATTTTGCGAAGGCGATTTTGACGACTGATACAGCGACCAAGACTATTGCTGTGACGGAGACCTTCGGACGTGATGTGGTCACTATGGCTGGTGTCGCTAAGGGCTCAGGCATGATTCACCCTAATATGGCGACCATGCTAGGATTTATTACTTGTGATGCTAATATTTCTAGTGATACCCTTCAATTGGCCTTAAGTCAAAATGTTGAAAAGACCTTTAATCAGATTACAGTTGACGGAGATACTTCAACTAATGATATGGTTCTTGTCATGTCAAATGGCTGTACCCTCAATGAAGAGATTCTGCCAGATACACCAGAGTTCGATAAATTTTCGAAGATGTTGAATTTCGTGATGCAAGAACTGGCTAAGAAAATTGCTAAGGACGGTGAAGGTGCTAATAAACTCATCCAAGTTGATGTGGTCAATGCTCCTAATGCCCTTGATGCACGTATGATGGCCAAATCTGTTGCCGGTTCAAGCCTAGTTAAAACAGCTATCTTTGGTGAAGATCCTAACTGGGGACGTATTTTAGCAGCTGTTGGCTACGCTGGTGTGGATGTTCCTGTGGATAATGTTGATATTATGCTTGGCGGTCAGCCAGTTATGTTGGCTTCTAGTCCTGTTTCCTTTGATGATGAAGAAATGAAAGACATCATGCATGATGATGAAGTTACTATAACGGTAGATCTTCATGCTGGTCATGAAAAAGGAACTGCATGGGGGTGTGATCTTTCTTACGATTACGTTAAGATTAATGCCCTCTACCATACTTAAGTTATCTATGACAAAGGAGTTAACTGATGACTACTGAATATATTGTAATCAAGATTGGTGGAGTAGCCAGTAAGCAGCTAACTCCTGAGATATTGGCTAAACTGTCCGAATGGCAGCAGGCTGGTCAAAAAATTGTTATCGTTCATGGGGGTGGTTTTGCTATTAATCAGCTGATGGAGGAGAATCATATTCCAATTCACAAGGTCAATGGTCTTCGTGTGACGAGTCAGTCAGATATGGCCTTGATTAAAGAAGCCTTGGTTGACATAGTTGGGAAAAACTTGGCAGGTCAGTTAACACAGGCGGTTTTGCCAGCTTATCAGCTTGTTGATGAATTGCCAGACCTTGTCCATGCTGATTTCTTAGATCAAGAGACCTATGGCTTTGTGGGTGAAGTCAAAAACATCACCAATCAGACCTTAGTAGCACTCCTTTCTCAAGGCAAGATTCCCTTGATTCCTAGCTTGGGCTATAGTGAGCAGGGAGATTTGCTCAATATCAATGCGGATTACCTTGCTAGAGCTGTGGCAATTAGTCTAGGTGCCAAAAAACTTATCCTCATGACAGATGTCAAAGGAGTATTAGAGAATGGACAGGTTTTAGATCATCTGAATCTTGTGGACGTTCAGGAAAAAATAGATTCAGGCGTGATAACTGGGGGGATGATTCCTAAAATTCAAAGCGCTGTTCAGACAGTTCAAGCCGGTGTCAAGCAGGTCATTATTGGTGATAACCTGACAGATGGTACCATAATCAAGGAGTAAACGATGACAAAATTATTTTCAAATTATAAACGGGCAGCGATTGATTTTGCTTCGGCACAGGGCAATTATTTGACTGATACAACTGGCAAGACCTACTTGGATTTTTCATCAGGTATCGGGGTAACCAATCTGGGCTATCATTCCTCTGTCAATCAGGCTTTGACAGAGCAGGTGGGTAAGATTTTGCACCAGCCTAATCTTTATCACAATCAGTTGCAAGAAGATGTTGCCGGTCTTCTAATTGGTGACAAGGATTATCTGGCCTTTTTCTGTAACAGTGGTGCAGAGGCCAATGAAGCAGCCATAAAAATCGCCCGAAAGGCATCGGGTAAACAAGAAATCATTACCTTCCAAAATTCCTTCCATGGTCGAACGTTTGGATCCATGTCTGCCACTGGTCAGGATAAAATCAAACAAGGCTTTGGTGAAGGTGTGCCCCACTTTAGCTATGCTATTTTCAATGACATAGATAGTGTCAAGACCCTAGCTAGTGACGAAACAGCGGCTATTATGTTGGAGTTGGTTCAAGGGGAATCAGGTGTTCAACCTGCTGATAAGGACTTTGTTAAGGCTTTGGCTGACTTTTGTAAGGAGACGGGTATTTATCTTATTGTAGATGAGGTTCAGACAGGACTTGGTCGTACTGGTAAGCTTTATGCTTATGAGCACTACGATATTGAACCAGATATCTTTACTCTGGCAAAAGGTTTGGCAAATGGGGTGCCAGTTGGTGCCATGCTTGCTAAGTCATCTCTTGGAGAAGCCTTCTCTTACGGAAGTCACGGCTCTACCTTTGGAGGAAATAAACTGGCCATGGCGGCGGCCAAAGCTACGCTTGAAGTTATGTTGATCCCAGGTTTTCTAGATACTGCCCTTGAAAATGGAAACCAGCTACAAGCAAAATTGCAGGCAGCTTTATCTGATAAAGAGACGGTCACCACTGTACGTGGCTTGGGCTATATGATTGGGATTGAGACTACTGGCAATTTAGGAGAATTGGTCCAGTCGGCTCGAGATAAGGGGTTAATTGTCTTAGCTGCAGGGACAAACGTGATTCGTCTTTTGCCACCAATCACCCTAAGTGATGCTGAAATTGAAAAGGGTGTGGCTCTCCTATCAGAAATATTTGACTAGAACATAAAAATCACTTGATTCTTGAATCAAGTGATTTCTTTTACTCATTGTCAGTATCAATCTCGCTGAGAAGACCTTTAGCTGTTGTTGTTGGCAGAATACGGACACGATTAAGTGAGAGAAGACCATCCTTGGCACTGGCTAGCCCTTCGTTGGTTGTTAGTCCTAACTTGTAAGTTTTCTTAGCTAGGTCAAGTGTCGTTTGATTGTAGCGACCCGATGGGTAGGCAATGGTATTGACCTTGGTATTGAGTTTATTTTCAAGGAAGTCAATAGAATCCGTTAATTCAACCTTTTGTGTCGCCTTATCAGTGGTTGACAAATCGGGGTGGTTAACCGTATGAGACTGGAAGCTCATACCGTGAGCCATCATTTCTTTCATTTGTTTGACGGTAAGATTTCCAGCATTTCCTTTCTTAACAAAGCCAGTGATCACATTGTTGGTTGCCTTAGCCTTGTATTTTTTGAGAATCGGATAGGCAATGGTGTAGAAATCTTCGTTACCATCGTCAAAGGTCAGCCAGACAACCTTCTTAGCAGGTAGGGCGTTTTCAGTGAAGGCTTTGTAGGCTTCTTCAGGCGTTAGGAAGTAGTATCCTGCCTTCGCCAAGGCCTTGATTTGTGCCTCGAAGAGGTCTGGGTCAACGATAAGGTTGGCGTTGGAGGCTTCAGATGGATCCATGACGTGTACCGCATGATACATGAGGATAGGGATTTGGACAGGATCGTCATAGGTTTTCCATTTAGCTGTCGTCTTAGACTGACTGGTCTGAGCCTGTTGTTGCTTGCTTTTCGACTGATTTGGTCGGTTAAGCATAAAGACTGCTAGTAAGCCAAGAAGGACAATATTTAGGAAAAGCAGAAGAAGGTTCAGTTTCTTTCTGTTAGCTTGAGTTGTTTTTTTCTTTTGAGAAGTCATTGTATCCCCTTTCAAATAGGTCTAGTTATTATTCTAACAAAAATGGGATGGAAATGCACAGAATTTTCAGTAAAAAGAATACTTGCCTCCTTAAATGGCAACAATATTCTGTCAATTCCGATAGAAATGTGGTACAATTAAAAAAATGTATGTTTTTAAGGAGAAATCGTAAATGTCTATTAAAATTGGATTGCTTGGCTTTGGTACAGTAGCTAGCGGTATTCCTTTCCTCTTGAAGGAAAATGGTGAAAAGGTTCTTGCAGCCTCACGTGACCAACTCGAAATTGCCAAAGTTTTGGTTAAAGATGACGAGGAAAAAAATCGTCTTATCGCTGCTGGAAACGACTACAATTTTGTCACAAATGTTGACGAAATCCTTAACGATGAAGAGATTCAAATCGTTGTTGAATTGATGGGTCGTATCGAGCCAGCTCGTACCTTCATCACAAAAGCACTTGAAGCAGGTAAAAACGTTGTTTCTGCTAACAAAGACTTGATTGCTACTCATGGAAAAGAGTTGATTTCTCTTGCCCAAGATAAGGGAGTGGCTTTCTACTATGAAGCTGCTGTTGCTGGTGGTATTCCAATTTTGCGTACTTTGGCTAACTCTTTGACGTCTGACAAGGTGACACGTATCCTTGGTGTACTCAACGGAACATCTAACTTTATGATGACTAAGATGGTTGACGAAGGTTGGTCATATGAGGACGCTCTTAAGACTGCCCAAGAACTTGGTTATGCCGAAAGTGATCCAACTAACGACGTTGAAGGTATTGACGCTGCTTATAAAGCTGTTATCCTTAGCCAATTTGGATTTGGTGCCACAATTGATTTCGACGATGTGACTCACAAGGGGATTACAAACATCTCTACTGATGATGTAGCTGTCGCTCAAGAATTAGGTTATGTCATCAAATTGGTTGGTGATGTGCGTGAAGTAGAATCAGGTATCTCAGCAGAAGTGTCCCCAACATTCTTGCCAAAAAATCACCCACTTGCTAGCGTCAACGATGTCATGAATGCAGTCTTTGTTGAATCTATCGGTATTGGCGAATCAATGTACTACGGACCAGGTGCTGGTCAAAAACCAACAGCAACATCTGTTTTGGCAGATATTATCCGTATTGCTCGTCGTCTTTCAGATGGTAATGTTGGTAAACCATTCAACGAGTTCCGTCGCGACTTGCCATTGGCTAATCCAGCAGACGTTAAGAGCAACTACTACTTTGCCCTTGATACGCCAGACGAAAAAGGTAAAATCCTTCACTTGTCTGAAATCTTCAACTCAGAAGATATTTCATTTGAACAAGTCTTGCAACAAAAAGCAAATGGCACAACAGCTCGTATCGTTGTGATTACACATGCTATGTCTAAAACACAACTTAAAGCTGTTACTGAAAAACTTGAAGCAGCAGAAGATTTCACTGTTGTCAACACATTGAAAGTTTTGTCTAACTAATTGATAAGCCCATACTGGTGCGTATAAGAAAGGTATTCAAGGAGAAAAGTCGCTGATGGCTTTCCTCCTTTTGGTGTATTATTATGAAAATTACTGTCCCAGCAACATCTGCCAATATTGGTCCAGGTTTTGACTCTGTGGGTGTTGCCGTTTCTAAATATTTGATAATCGAGGTGCTTGAACCAGCAGATGCATGGCATATCGAACACGATTTGGGAGATATTCCTTCAGATGAAAATAACCTCCTCATTTCAACAGCCTTGCAAGTGAAGTCTGATTTGCAGCCTCATAAATTGGTGATGACATCAGATATTCCCTTGGCGCGTGGTCTAGGTTCTTCAAGTTCTGTTATTGTCGCAGGAATCGAGTTGGCTAATCAATTGGCAGACTTGCAGCTATCAGACGATGATAAACTTGATATTGCGACCAAGATTGAAGGGCACCCAGACAATGTTGCCCCAGCTATTTTTGGGAATCTTGTTGTGGCATCTTATGTGGACGAACATGTTAATAGCGTTGTTACAGATTTTCCAGAGTGTGCTTTTGTAGCCTTCATTCCGAGCTATGAACTTAAGACGTCTGATTCACGTGGGGTGCTTCCAAGTGACTTGTCTTACAAAGAAGCTGTAGCTGCATCATCTATTGCCAATGTTGCCATTGCTGCCCTCTTTGCAGGTGATTTAGTTAAGGCGGGACGTGCTATCCAAGGAGATATGTTCCACGAACGCTACCGTCAAAAACTGGTTAAAGAATTTGCGACTATTAAGGAATTATCAGGCCAATACGGTGCTTATGCGACCTATCTCTCAGGTGCTGGTCCAACAGTTATGACCTTGACACCAAATGATCAGTCTGAGGCTCTTAAAACGGCTATTGATGGTCTTGGTTTAGATGGTGAAACCTTCATCCTATCTGTGGATAAAGCAGGTGTTGTCGTTGACTAGAAAAAATCAAGGTCTACTCTTTGGTCTAGCAACCTATATTCAATGGGGATTTTTATCCCTTTTTTGGAAGCTTCTAGCAGGTGTTTCGGCTTATAACACCTTTTCATGGCGGATTGTTTTTACTGTAGTGACTATGTTAGTCTATGCCCTAGTTGCTAAGCAAATTACACGTTTCAAAGGTGAGTTAGTCGAACTTTGGCAGGATAAGAAAGTCTTACTTCGCATGCTACTTGCCAGCTTTCTCATAGCGGCTAACTGGTTGATTTATATCTATGCTGTGGGTCATGGGCAAGCGACGCAGGCTAGTCTGGGTTATTACATTATGCCTATTGTTTCCATACTATTTGCTCTCATTTTTCTTCGTGAATCATTGAGCAGAACCATGTGGGCAGCAGTAGTGTTGGCCTTTATAGGAGTCTTAGTTCTTGTTGTCAATACAGGAAAGCTTCCCATGGTTTCTTTGGGGCTAGCCCTGAGCTTTGGTTTTTACGGGTTAATCAAAAAAGGGGTTAAGCTCTCCAGTGACGTAGCCATGCTAGTAGAAAGTGGATTGCTACTACCTTTTGTAGCCATCTATCTCATTTTCTTTTCTCCAGAATCATTTTCTTCCTATTCGAGCATGGAAATGTTTCTCCTAGCCATCTCAGGTGTGGTGACGGCTGTTCCCTTACTTTGCTTCTCGGAAGCAGTCAAAAGGGCACCGCTTAACCTTATCGGTTTCATCCAGTATCTTAATCCTACGATTCAACTTCTCGTAGCCATCCTCATTTTTGGTGAGACGGTCAGCTTTGGAGAGTTGAAAGGCTTCCTCTTTATCTGGATGGCCATACTAGTCTTTGTAACTGGCCAAATAGTAACATTTCGTAGAAGTTCCTGATAGCTATCGGGAACTTTTTATGATGTTGTCCTAAAAATGAGCCAAGTTTATCTGACAATTTTAGAACTTTAAGATATAATAGTAGTATTAGATTAAAATAGCGGAGAATTTTATGCGAAAAATGAAAAAGCTAGCGGGCTATCTGCTTCTGCTCGCTATCCCAGTTGCCATCGCTGCAGGCCTGTTTATCTTTAACGGTTCAGGTTATCGCTTGTCAGAACAAGATGCGGCAGACATTGCTTACAAAAATGCAGGTGTCAAAACTTCTGAGATTTCTCAATCAACAGTTTCGAAAGCACGTTCTGGGCTTCACGGAAGTTATGAGATTAGTTTCACAACGTCAGACAACCATTTTGAGTATACAATTGATGGTCAGTCAGGATCTATTTTGAAACATAAGAGTGACCATCCAACAACTAAGGATGAGGATGACGCTCAAAAAGGTGAAGAACCTAAAGACGAGACTCAACCTAGTGAAAGCAAGGAAGAGACAGCTGTATCAAAAGAGACTGCGCAAACAACAGCTCTTAACCATGCTGGCCTAGCTGAAGGTTCTGTGACAAACTTGAAAACGGAATTGAAGACTGAAGGAGATGGTAAGGTCTACAATATCAGCTTTGACTATGCTGCTAGCGGTCTACGTTATAAATACGCGGTAAATGCTGATTCGGGAGCTATCGTAGCCTATACGACTGAGTATCTCACAGGGGCTGCGACTCCTGCTCAGTAGGTCGCAGATAGAGTGAAAGCTCTCCTTATTATTAAGGAAAATCCTTGCAATTTCTCTGAAATGGTGTAAACTTAAAGTGAAAACGGTAACAGTAGCTGTAGATGTTGCCGTAGAATCAAGGAGGCTTTGACCATGAAAGAATTCCAAGCATTTAAAGACACGCTTAGCAATAAGGCTCTCAAAGCCATTTACGAAGAAAGTAAATTGGAAGTCCAAGACGAAACAACTGAAGGTACAGAAGCCTTCTCACTAGCCTTGGCAACCCAAATGGCTATCAATCTACTCGAAAGCTATGAAAAATGGCTAAAAGAAGAAAGAGCTAAGGTAGAAAAATAAGATGAAATCCTTGTCGGAAGACAGGGATTTTTCTAATAGAAAATAAAGTTATCTAGAATGTAGATTATCTGTCTTGAAATATCTATAACACCATCATTTATGTACTCAAAATAAAATAAATGCTTTTACTTATGATAAATGAGCCATTTCTTGTGAAAAAGGTCTCGATTTTAGCCGACGTTTTGTTACAATGGTTTCAGCAAGTTCCTTAAGAGAGGAGTAGAGAGATGATTTTCTTGGTGGTTAGGATAATTACTATGATGTTAGGGGTTATAGTTACTTACCTGCTATTGTGTTATTTTATTAGTCATACACAGTCCGAACATGTTTTAATAAGAGCACATCAAAGACGAGTTGCAGCTGGGAAAAAGCTCAAAGATGTTTGTGGGCTTGAATTAAAAGTTCATAAAGAACATTTTCAGAAGGATTTTGAAGGAAAGTGATGGTGAACTTCATGGAGTTAATTAAATCATTTCTTGTGGCGCCCTATTTTTTTGGGATGATTCTTGGTGGTGTATTTTTAGGGATTTATATGTTGATAGATAAGATTATTAAGAATCCGATAAAAGATATCGATTATTACAAAAAGTTTGTAGAATCTTACAAAGAAGAAGCAGATTTTTATAAAATGTCCTCCGAAGAGTATAAAACGATGGCAATAACTTACCGTAAGAGATATTTGGAAAGTCAAGCAAAGTTAGAACTTGTCATGAAAGGCAATAGTAGCCATTGAAAATTGTAAGGAATAGTAAGACGGAGGACATACTTTCAAATTCAAAAATCAATAAGATTTCCATCATAATTTCATTTGTCTTGGTCTTAAAATTGTGATAAAATAAGACCATTCAGAGGTGCTTTGAAGCCCATTTGTCACAGGAAGCGGTGGTACTGAGAAATCCGCACAAATGTCAAAGCTGGTTGCTGATGGTCAAATTGAATCAAGAAAGCTGTGAGTGGTTACCACTCAAAACTGGGTGGTACCGCGGATACACATTCGTCCCTGTCATGGTTATGACAGGGATTTTCTATAGCTTTTAAAGAACCAAGACCGAAGGTCGCAGGTGAATTTAGAGATATTGATGCAGACAGAGCGAAAGCGAGGTCTACGTTCCTATCAGAGGAGGGTGACATGAAGCAATCTTTTGAGACCAGTAAATTGTACTATGGTTTTCCCATTTTTATCTTGGGTTACCAGGACCAGACCTATGGCTATAATGTGACGACTTGTAGTTCTTCTTATAGTCTAGGAGATTGGCTCGTTATAGGGGTCGGTAGTGAGGAAAATGCGGCAGACCAGATTAAACATTATCAGAAGTTCACAGTGAATATCCCTGATGAAAGTTTTATGCTGGAGATGGAGCAGGCTGGTTTTATTAGTCATCGTGAGAAGATTGCTAAACTCGGCATAGATTTTCAACCTTCTGATTTGACACAAGCACCTATCCTGGATGCCTGTCCAGTCGTTCTGGATTGTGAGGTCGACAGAATTATTGAGGAAGATGGTATCTGTCATATCTTTGCTAAGATCCTAGACCGCCTTGCTGATCCTGGTTTGCTAGATGACAAGGGACATTTCCGTAATGATTCTTTTGCACCGACTTACTTTATGGGTGATGGCCATAAGCGTGTCTATCGCTATCTAGATAATCGTGTCGACCCCATGGGAAGCTTTATCAAGAAAGCGAGGAAGAGGGATGAAAAGAGCTGAGTTACCAGAACGAATCGAAACGGAGCGACTCGTCTTACGAAATCGTACATTGGCGGATGCAGAGGCAATCTTTGACTTTGCCAGTCGTCCAGAAGTCTCCTACCCAGCTGGTTTTCCACCCGTCAAGACCTTGGAAGATGAAATCTATTACCTAGAACATATCCTTCCCGAGCGCAATCAAAAAGAAAATCTTCCAGCAGGCTATGGGATTGTGGTCAAAGGGACTGAAAAGATTATCGGCTCTGTTGATTTCAACCATCGACACGAAGACGATGTGCTTGAGATTGGCTATACCTTGCACCCAGATTATTGGGGCCGAGGTTATGTACCAGAAGCGGCGCGTACCTTGATTGACCTAGCTTTCAAAGAACTGGATCTTCACAAGATTGAGCTGACTTGCTTTGGCTACAATGTCCAAAGTCAACGAGTTGCGGAAAAACTTGGCTTTACTCTTGAAGCTCGTATCCGAGACCGCAAAGATGCCCAAGGTAACCGTTGTGATGATTTGAGATATGGCTTGTTGAAGAGTGAGTGGGAGAGTTTAAGTAATGTTTAGTGGTCATTCAATCGTTACTATTAATAATTATGATTTAATTCAGGTTTCTGATATTAAAAATTATTCTGCAAATTTCAATCCACACTTATATTTTATTTTAGGTATACCTAGATGGTATTTTAAAAAAGTTAGGAGTTGTTTTTTTGATAGGACAAAAGTAAAATATACAGTTATAAGTGAAGATGGAACTGAGTATTCTAATACTTTCCGACTTACGGATAAAAAGGGCAACTTGCTTAAAATTAATAAACTTGAAATTTCAAGAGATTCGCTTTTTTTAACTATAAATGGAACAGAAAAATATTCTGCAACAAATATTATGTTAAATAATAAAAATTTTATACCAGCTTTTAAGATACTATATATAGGGCAAGCAAAAGGTAATGATTTTAATAGATTTGCTCAAGATAGATTGAAAAGTCATTCTACTCTTCAAAATATCTTATCGCAGATAATTGACTCTAGAATCATATATGATATTAAAGTACTTCTGTTATCAACAAGTGAAGTTAAAGTTGCTACTACTATGGATTCCGGTAAGTTTGCTACAATATCTGCGGAAGAAATATTAGATTTTCCTGATGAATCTAGTCACATAAATCTAGTTGAAGCAAAATTAATTAATTATTTTAAACCTGAATTTAACGAAAAATTCAAAAATTGGTATGTTCCTGAGGAGCATCACAAGTCCTATGATGATTATTATAAAAAGAAATTTAATTCTATGGTAATCACTTTTGAAAATTTATTGCCATGTTCTTTCTATACAGATCATGTTAAACATTTTACAGTACCGTTTGAAATTATAGACTATTCGATAATTGGGAGTGAAAATTTTTTTGAATCTGTGATAGAACCGTATATTAATTCGAAGGAGAAACAAAAATGAAACAACTTTCACCTAAATACAATCCAGCCGAGGTTGAGGCTGGTCGTTACCAAAAATGGCTTGATGAAGATGTTTTCAAGCCTTCAGGCGATAAAAAGGCTAAGCCTTATTCAATCGTTATTCCACCACCAAACGTAACGGGGAAACTCCACCTTGGTCACGCTTGGGATACAACTTTGCAAGATATCATCATCCGTCAAAAACGCATGCAAGGCTTTGATACCCTTTGGCTTCCTGGGATGGACCACGCTGGGATTGCCACTCAAGCTAAAGTAGAAGCTCGTTTGGCTGAAGATGGCATCTCTCGTTATGACCTTGGCCGTGAAAAATTCCTTGATAAAGTCTGGGAATGGAAAGATGAGTATGCCTCAACTATCAAGCAACAATGGGGTAAAATGGGTCTTTCTGTAGACTACTCTCGTGAGCGTTTCACACTTGACGAAGGTCTTTCAAAAGCGGTTCGTAAGGTTTTTGTAGAGCTATACAAGAAAGGCTGGATTTACCGTGGTGAATTTATCATTAACTGGGATCCGAAAGCCCGTACTGCCCTTTCTGATATCGAGGTTATTCACAAGGATGTCGAAGGTGCCTTCTACCACATGAACTACATGTTGGAAGACGGTTCACGTGCCCTTGAAGTAGCAACAACTCGTCCTGAGACTATGTTTGGGGATACTGCTGTAGCAGTTAACCCAAATGATGACCGTTATAAAGACTTGATTGGTAAAAATGTTATCTTGCCAATCTTGAACAAGCCAATCCCAATTGTTGGGGACGAACACGCAGATCCTGAATTCGGTACCGGTGTGGTGAAGATCACACCTGCCCACGACCCTAATGACTTCTTGGTTGGTCAACGTCATAACTTGCCACAAGTCAACGTTATGAACGATGATGGTACCATGAATGAATTGGCTGGTGAATTCAACGGTATGGACCGCTTTGAAGCACGTAAGGCTGTTGTTAAGAAATTGGAAGAAATCGGTGCCCTTGTCGAAATTGAAAAAATGACTCACTCAGTTGGTCACTCAGAACGTACAGGTGTGCCTGTTGAGCCACGTTTGTCTACACAATGGTTCGTTAAGATGGATCAATTGGCTAAGAATGCCATTGCCAACCAAGACACAGACGACAAGGTTGATTTCTACCCACCTCGTTTCAACGATACCTTCCTTCAATGGATGGAAAATGTTCACGACTGGGTAATCTCTCGTCAGCTCTGGTGGGGTCACCAAATCCCAGCTTGGTACAATGCTGAGGGTGAAATGTACGTTGGTGAAGAAGCACCAGAAGGTGACGGATGGAAACAAGACGAAGATGTCTTGGATACTTGGTTCAGTTCTGCCCTCTGGCCATTCTCAACTATGGGTTGGCCTGACGTGGAAGCAGAAGACTTCAAACGTTACTTCCCTACATCAACCTTGGTAACAGGTTACGACATCATCTTCTTCTGGGTGTCTCGTATGATCTTCCAATCATTGGAATTCACTGGACGCCAACCGTTTAAGAATGTTCTTATCCACGGTCTTATCCGTGACGAGCAAGGACGTAAGATGTCTAAGTCACTCGGTAACGGTATTGACCCAATGGATGTTATCGAGAAATATGGTGCCGATGCCCTTCGTTGGTTCCTTTCAAACGGTTCTGCACCAGGTCAAGATGTGCGTTTCTCTTACGAGAAAATGGATGCGTCTTGGAACTTCATTAACAAGATTTGGAATATCTCTCGCTATATCCTCATGAACAATGAAGGTTTGACCCTGGATGCGGCGCGTGAAAATGTGGCTAAAGTGGCTACTGGTCAAGCAGGTAACGTGACGGACCGCTGGATTCTCCACAACCTCAATGAAACGATCGGTAAGGTCACTGAAAACTTCGATAAGTTTGAGTTTGGTGTGGCTGGTCATATTCTCTACAACTTCATCTGGGACGAGTTTGCGGACTGGTATGTTGAGTTGACTAAGGAAGTGCTTTACAGTGATAATGAGGACGAAAAAGTCATCACTCGTTCAGTTCTTCTTTACACCTTGGATCAAATCTTGCGTCTCCTCCACCCAATCATGCCATTCGTAACCGAAGAAATCTACGGTCAAATCTCTGAAGGAACAATCGTGACTGCGGAATACCCAGTGGTTCGTCCAGAGTTTGAAAATGAAGAGGCGGCAGCTGGTGTTGAAGCACTTAAAGACGTGATTCGCTCCGTTCGTAACTCACGTGCAGAAGTGAACGTAGCGCCAAGTAAGCCAATCACTATCTTGATTAAGACAAGCGACAGCAAGCTCGATGCCTTCTTCAATGACAATGTCAACTACATCAAACGCTTCACAAACCCAGAACACTTGGAAATTGCAGCAGATGTAGAGGTACCTGATTTGGTTATGTCAAGCATCATCACAGGTGCAGAAATCTACTTGCCACTGGCTGACCTTCTCAATGTTGAAGAAGAATTGGCTCGCCTTGAAAAAGAATTAGCCAAATGGCAAAAAGAGCTAGATATGGTCGGTAAGAAGCTTTCTAACGAACGCTTCGTAGCCAATGCCAAACCAGAAGTCGTCCAAAAAGAACGCGACAAACAAGAAGATTACCAAGCTAAATACGATGCGACAGTTGTACGCATTGAAGAAATGAAGAAATTGGTAAAATAAACATGTAAACACGGCGGAATGCCGTGTTTTTTTAACTCTTTGTCAACTGTAGTGGTTCTCCAAAAAAATTCTTGTGATGTATCGTGATTTAAATATAACAAAAAAGTCATCATATGATGACTTTTTCAGTGGCTCTAACAAAAGTCTGCGTTTATTTCAAGCAGTGAATAGTAAACAGTATTCTTTAAACTAAGAACGTCTAAGAAGCTTTTTAAGTCCTTGAATAAGTTTGTATTTTAAAGGTTGTGGGTAATAGCGGAAGGTTCCCATCTTACGAACAATATAACCGTTAAAGTTTTGTTTAAATCGTAGAACTCCATCAGAGCCGTCAAACACACCTGTGATTCCAAGGAAATTATAACTCATAATATTTCTTCTTAAAGTGCAATTCATGGCATGATACTGAATTAAGAAAGCAGCGGAGAATTTTTGAAATTCTGTGTAGGAACCTCCAAAGAGATATGTGGCCTGATCTTGCGTATATAGTATTAAAGCACAGGCAAGAAGTATCTTCTCTGTATTAATTTTTTGTTTGAGCTCTGAAATGATTTGTTTTTGTTTATTCAATTTTTGAGCTTGTTGCTCATACTGTTTGCTCTTAGGGTTTAGTGAGGTAAGTTTACTATTTATGTGATCTAAGCTTTTTTCAAAATCTAACTCTGCTACCAAGAAATCAGCGTTATCACCAAATGCATCGTATAGATCTGTATAATAATCTAAACTTTTATCTTCAAATCCTTGCCTTCTTCCGGTTTCTTCTATAATCTTTTTGAATTCTGGAATTTCTCCTTTATTTATTTTGCGAACAATAACATTATAGTCGAGAGCAGTTTTGATGTTTCTGATGCTATTTTTGTTAAATGATTTTAATAAAGATTTTTCATCAAAGCCCTCAAGGTTTTTCAAATAATGCCAAGTTGGTTCCCCTTCAGGATAGCCTACCTGTAAACCATCAAATTTGTAGCCAAGATCTGTTAGTGTAGAAATTAGTTCTGTTTTCTCAGGTTCAATAGGCTTTCCATCAATTTCAAATGTCTGATAAATGTCGTCTGGCTTTACAACCAATTCTAAAGCTCCCTGTTTCTTAGCAAAAAGTTGTAATTCATGATAAAAACTCTTTAAATCGGATTCATTTGTATACGATGGACCACTATTAATTTCTATTCTGACTCCTCCAGTCAAATGTTTCATGAAAGCAATAGCAGCAACAGTAATTTCATTATTGCTTTTCCAACCTAGATATTTAGTCTCGAATCCTCTTTTTTTTAGGAGATTAGACATTGATACTGTTTGCATGAACGAATGTTCTTTACATTTTTCTATGAAAGCTGTAAACTCATCCTCTTTCAAAATTGTAAGACTCATTTTATTTCCTTTCGATTACGAGTAAAATAGTTATATTAGTTATTATAACAAAAATAAATCCAGATGCTTCAAACTATCTATATTTCAAAGTGACTATAGTCAGAGAATGATAAAGTTTAGTAATCTTACATTAATATAAAACTAGGTACAGTGAGGTTCCAGATTCTATCATTGACAACGAAAGGAAGATAGCATCGGATCATGTATTTTGTATGATAGAAGAAGATTTAGGACAAAAGAAGTTGTTAAATCGGACTAGTTACCGTTTTGTACATGTCATTTTATGAAAAATACAAAGTCTCTATGAGGTGATATTATTATAAAAATAAAGGTTGGGTAAGTCGTTTAACATCTGATAATGTTAATGTTTATTTTATTCAAGGAAAGTGACCACGTCAATGGTGATTATTGATAAAGTAATCATTTGATATGGAGCGATACTAATATAAAAAATTGTCGGAGTAGTATCTTCTACTTTTGAAGTCAGCAGAACTTTCTAAAGAGAAAGTGGAGCAATAAAAAATAAACGCTCCCCTTCAGTTTTCTTTAAGCAACCCAAGTTAGACTATAATCATCCTAATAAGTATTGCTGAACATGGTTCGGTAGAACTCACACCTCTGACGCTGAGTCAGACAGTGAAACTTTCTTTTTTCATAAATTTCCCAAACAAGTCTAACCTAGCATAGTTAGACTTGTTTTTTTGGAATAAGCAGACCAGTTTTCCATTAAAAGTAAACGCTTACGCAAATTTAGTGAAAACGTTAGGCAAAGTCAGTGAAAACGTCTAAAAAACCATCAATTCGTTGACTTTCGTGGAAAATAGGACTAAAATAACAGGGTAAAAAAAATTAAAAGGAGAATTCTACTATGAATCTAACTATCTTAGCCCTCGGTTTGGCCGTTATGGGTGTATCTGTTGGTGAGGGTATCCTCGTTGCCAATATCGCTAAAGCTGCAGCTCGCCAACCTGAGATGTTTAGCAAACTTCAAACATTGATGTTTACTGGTGTTGCCTTTATCGAAGGTACCTTCTTCGTATTGTTTGCCCTTAGCTACATTGTCTAATAGACAAATAAAAGATGAAGGAGGGATGAGCAGTGGAAACTACAAGTAATCCAACCGTCTCATTATTTGGGATTGATTTTGACTTGACTGTCCTTGCCATGTCTCTCTTGACAGTAATTATCGTTTTTGGAGTGGTTTTTTGGTCAAGTCGTAAGATGACCATTAAACCAAAGGGAAAACAAAATGTGCTTGAGTTCATCTATGAGTTTGTGAATAGTACCATTTCTCAAAGTCTTGGGAAATTCACGAAGAATTATAGTTTGCTCTTGTTTGTAATTTTCACCTTTGTTTTTACAGCAAACAACTTAGGTTTGCTTGTGTCTGTAAAAAGTGAGCATTACAATTTTTGGACTTCTCCAACATCGAACTTCGGTGTTACTATCACTCTTTCTTTGATTATTACCCTCATTAGTCATATTGAGGGGATCCGTAAAAAAGGGTTTAAAGGCTATCTAAAGGGCTACCTTTCACCATACCCAGCTATGCTCCCAATGAACATTTTGGAACAATTAACCAACCTTGCTTCATTGGCCTTGCGTTTGTTTGGTAACATTTATTCTGGTGAGGTACTTACTGGCTTGATTCTTCAATTGGTGACCTGGTCTGCTTTTGCAGCACCTGTATCCTTTGCTTTGAACCTTGTCTGGGTTGCCTTTTCAGCCTTTATCGGCTTTATCCAAGCCTATGTCTTTATTATCCTAAGTTCAAACTATATTGGTGATAAAGTCAACGAAGAATAATTAAGAAAGGGAGAAATGAAATGTCAATACTTATTAATAGTACGACACTTGGTAATATCATTATCACACTCGGCTCAGTTTTTCTCTTGTATTACCTCATCCGTAAATTCGCATGGGATCAAATTACAGGAATCTTTGCTGCTCGTGAAAAGAAAATTGCCACAGATATTGATAGTGCTGAAAATGCTCGTCAAGAAGCAGAAAGCTTGGCACAAAAACGTCAAGATGAGTTGGCAGGTGCTCGCACTGAGGCAGCTCAAATTATTGATGGGGCCAAGGAAACTGGTAAAACTCAAGAATCAAAAATCATTGCAGAAGCACATGATGAAGCTAAACGCTTGAAAGAAAAAGCAAATCAAGACATTGCCCAAAGCCGTGTGGAAGCACTTGCTGGCGTTAAAGGTGAAGTTGCAGACTTGACTGTCCTCTTGGCGGAAAAAGTTATGAAACAAAACCTTGATGCTAAAGCGCAATCTGACTTGATTGATAGCTATCTTGATCAATTAGGAGATGCTTAATGGATAAGAAAACACAAGCTCTTGTTGAGCAGTATGCCAGAAGCCTGGTAGAAGTCGCTTTTGAACAAGACGCCGTGTCAACAATCCAAGAAGAAGTAAGGCAAATCCTAACAGTTTTTGCTGAAACAAATCTAAAAACCTTCTTGTCGCAGGAAAATGTGACAAGTGAAGCTAAAAAAGAAAGTTTGAGCTTGTTTCAAGAGTCTTGTTCAGTGTATATGAACAATTTTCTTGAGGTAATCTTACTCAATGACCGTGCCAACATTCTCTATGATGTGTTGAAATTGGTCCTTGAGCTCTTTGACCAAGAAGACAATACTTACGATGTCACAGTGACATCAGCAAGTCCCTTGTCTGAGGAACAAAAAGCCCGACTTTTGGCGATTGTTTCACAAAAATTTGAGATTAAGACACGTCGTTTAGTAGAAAAAATTGATGAGGACCTCATCGGAGGATTCGTCATCAAAGCAAAAAATAAGGTTGTTGACACGTCAATTCGCAGTCAATTGCAAACCTTTAAAACGAATTTGAAATAGAAAGTGGTGTGACTTTTGGCAATTAACGCACAAGAAATTAGCGCTTTAATTAAAAAGCAAATTGAAAACTTCCAGCCAAACTTTGACGTCACTGAAACTGGTGTCGTTACCTATATCGGTGACGGTATCGCACGTGCTCGTGGTCTTGATAATGCCATGAGTGGTGAGTTGCTCGAATTTGAAAATGGTGCCTATGGTATGGCCCAAAACCTTGAATCTAATGATGTCGGTATCATTATCTTGGGGGATTTCGTAGCAATTCGTGAAGGCGATATTGTTAAACGTACTGGAAAAATCATGGAAGTTCCAGTTGGTGAAGCCCTTATTGGTCGTGTAGTAAACCCACTTGGGCAACCAGTTGATGGTCTTGGTGACATCGAAACAACAGGTTTCCGTCCAGTTGAAACACCTGCTCCAGGTGTTATGCAACGTAAATCAGTTTCTGAGCCATTGCAAACTGGTCTTAAGGCGATCGATGCCTTGGTTCCAATTGGACGTGGTCAACGTGAGTTGGTCATCGGAGACCGCCAAACTGGTAAAACTTCAGTAGCCATTGATGCGATCTTGAACCAAAAAGGTCAAGATATGATCTGTATCTATGTGGCTATTGGTCAAAAAGAATCAACAGTTCGTACACAAGTAGAAACTCTCCGTAAACATGGTGCTCTTGATTACACAATCGTTGTGACTGCCTCAGCATCACAACCATCACCATTGCTTTACATCGCGCCTTACGCTGGTGTTGCAATGGCTGAAGAGTTCATGTATAACGGAAAACACGTCTTGATTGTTTATGATGATTTGTCTAAACAAGCCGTGGCCTATCGTGAACTTTCATTGCTTCTCCGTCGTCCACCAGGTCGTGAAGCCTACCCAGGGGATGTCTTCTATCTCCACTCACGTCTTTTGGAACGTTCAGCTAAAGTTTCAGATGATCTTGGTGGTGGTTCAATTACTGCCTTGCCAATCATCCAAACGCAAGCCGGAGATATCTCAGCTTATATCGCAACAAACGTTATCTCAATCACAGATGGACAAATCTTCTTGCAAGAAAACTTGTTTAACTCAGGTATTCGTCCAGCCATTGATGCGGGTTCTTCCGTATCACGTGTAGGTGGATCAGCGCAAATTAAAGCGATGAAGAAGGTTGCTGGTACACTTCGTCTTGACTTGGCTTCATATCGTGAACTTGAAGCCTTTACGCAATTTGGTTCAGATTTGGATGCTGCGACTCAAGCAAAGTTGAACCGTGGTCGTCGTACAATCGAAGTTTTGAAACAACCGCTTCATAAACCACTTCCAGTTGAGAAACAAGTTGTTATCCTTTACGCTTTGACACATGGTTTCTTAGATAGTGTTCCGGTTGATCAAATCTTGGATTTTGAAGAAGCACTCTATGACTACTTTGATAGTCACCATGAGGATATCTTTGAAACTATTCGTACAACTAAGGATATTCCTGAGGAATCTGTACTTAATGAAGCTATCCAAGCTTTCAAAGATCAGTCAGAATACAAATAGAAATAGGGAGGACAGCATATGGCAGGCTCTCTAAGAGAAATCCAAGCAAAGATTGCTTCAACTAAGAAAACGAGTCAAATCACAGGAGCCATGCAGATGGTTTCTGCCTCAAAATTGACACGTTCTGAGCAAGCTGCTAAAGATTTCCAAATCTATGCCTCAAAAATTAGACAGATCACAACAGATCTTCTACATTCAGAATTGATTAATGGTTCGTCAAATCCAATGTTGGATGCACGCCCAGTTCGTAAGACAGGTTACATTGTCATTACTTCAGATAAAGGACTTGTTGGAGGTTATAACTCAACAATTCTTAAAGCTGTGTTGGACATGATTAAACGTGACCATGATTCTGAAGATGAATATGCTATCATTTCTATTGGTGGAACAGGTTCAGATTTCTTCAAGGCTCGTAACATGAATGTTGCTTTTGAACTTCGTGGCCTTGAAGATCAACCTAGTTTTGATCAAGTCGGAAAAATCATTTCTAAAGCTGTAGGAATGTATCAAAATGAACTTTTTGATGAACTCTATGTGTGCTATAATCACCATGTTAACAGTTTGTCTAGCGAAGTTCGTGTGGAACAAATGCTTCCTATCGCTGATTTGGATCCCAATGAATCAGAAGGTCATGTGTTGACCAAGTTTGAATTGGAACCAGATCGTGACACTATTTTGGATCAACTCTTACCACAATATGCGGAGAGTCTTATCTACGGTGCTATCGTAGATGCCAAAACAGCTGAGCACGCAGCTGGTATGACTGCAATGCAGACAGCCACTGATAATGCTAAGAATGTGATTAACGATTTGACAATCCAATATAACCGTGCGCGTCAAGCTGCCATCACTCAGGAAATTACTGAAATTGTTGGTGGTGCAAGTGCACTTGAATAGCTAGAGATTTGTCTTAATTAGACACACATGAAAAAGGGATGATTGTCATCCAAAAAACTATCATAAGGAGAAAACAATGAGCTCAGGCAAAATTGCTCAGGTTGTTGGTCCTGTTGTAGACGTAGCGTTTGCAGCCGGTGATAAACTCCCTGAGATTAACAATGCATTGGTCGTTTATACTGATGAACAAAAGTCTAAACGTATCGTGCTCGAAGTAGCTCTTGAACTTGGAGAAGGTGTGGTTCGTACCATTGCCATGGAATCTACTGATGGATTGACTCGTGGACTAGAAGTTCTGGACACTGGTCGTCCAATCAGCGTTCCTGTTGGTAAAGATACCCTTGGACGTGTCTTTAACGTTCTTGGTGATACCATTGACTTGGAAGCACCTTTTGCAGACGATGCAGAGCGTGAACCAATTCACAAAAAAGCACCAACTTTCGATGAATTGTCAACATCTACTGAAATCCTTGAAACAGGGATTAAAGTTATCGACTTGCTTGCCCCTTACCTTAAGGGTGGTAAAGTCGGACTCTTCGGTGGTGCCGGTGTTGGTAAAACCGTTCTTATTCAAGAGTTGATTCACAACATTGCCCAAGAGCACGGTGGTATTTCCGTGTTTACAGGTGTTGGTGAACGTACACGTGAAGGTAATGACCTTTACTGGGAAATGAAAGAATCTGGCGTTATCGAGAAAACAGCCATGGTCTTCGGTCAAATGAATGAACCACCTGGAGCACGTATGCGTGTTGCCCTTACTGGTTTGACAATTGCGGAATACTTCCGTGATGTCGAAGGTCAAGACGTGCTTCTCTTCATCGATAACATCTTCCGTTTCACTCAAGCAGGTTCTGAGGTTTCTGCCCTTCTTGGTCGTATGCCATCAGCCGTTGGTTACCAACCTACACTTGCTACTGAAATGGGTCAATTGCAAGAACGTATCACATCAACTAAAAAAGGTTCTGTTACATCAATCCAAGCCATCTACGTTCCGGCCGATGACTATACTGACCCAGCGCCAGCTACAGCATTTGCTCACTTGGATTCAACAACCAACCTTGAACGTAAGTTGACACAAATGGGTATTTACCCAGCCGTTGACCCATTGGCATCAAGCTCACGTGCCCTCTCACCTGAAATTGTTGGTGAAGAACACTATGCTGTTGCTACTGAGGTTCAACGTGTGCTTCAACGTTACCGTGAATTGCAAGATATTATCGCTATCCTTGGTATGGATGAATTGTCAGACGAAGAAAAAACATTGGTTGGACGTGCTCGTCGTATCCAATTCTTCTTGTCACAAAACTTCAACGTTGCTGAACAGTTTACAGGTCAACCAGGTTCTTATGTTCCAGTTGCTGAAACCGTTCGTAGCTTTAAGGAAATCCTTGAAGGTAAATATGACAATCTTCCAGAAGATGCCTTCCGTAGCGTAGGTCCAATTGAGGATGTAGTAGCTAAAGCTAAAGCTATGGGCTACTAATGAGGTGAAGATATGGCACAAATGACCGTACAAGTGGTAACTCCGGATGGTCTCAAATACGACCACCATGCCAGCTTTATCCACGCGGTTACTAAAGATGGTCAAATTGGTATCTTGCCAGGCCATATTAACTTGATTGCGCCACTTGAAGTGGATGAACTCAAGGTTCGTCGTGTGGATGACGAGAGTCACGTCGATTGGATTGCCGTAAACGGTGGTATCATCGAAGTTAAAGATAATTTTATTACTATCGTTGCCGATTCAGCAGAACGTGAACGCGACATTGACGTTTCTCGTGCCGAACGTGCCAAGCAACGTGCCGAACGTGACTTGGAAGAAGCAACTAAATCTGACCGTATTGATGAAGTTCAACGTGCTCAGGTTGCTCTCCGTCGAGCACTTAATCGTATCAGTGTCGGTACAAAATAAGACAACAAAAAACGAGACTTTGGTCCCGTTTTTTATTTGTCGTAAAAGAAAACATGAGAAGTAGCAAAGTTATCAAAGAAAGATTATTGTAAAACCTATCTGAAGGTAAGATAAAAAATCAGATTTCCAGTCCTGAAAACGGTTAATTTAGCTTTTACTTTAGTTTAAGGTATCAAAGTGTTATAATATAAGCTGTTAGCTTTATATTTTAAGAGAAAATGTAGAGTAACGTAATAGAAAGTATGAGTTTTTTAAAGATATGAAAATTGAAAAGAAGCATCTTTTAGATTACACCATCTTGATACCTTATTTAATCTTATCCATAGTTGGTTTAATAGTAGTGTATTCAACAACGAGTGCTCGTTTAGTAGCCTTGGGAGCCAATCCCTTCGCATCTGTTATGAACCAAGGAGCCTTTTGGTTGGTATCCTTGTTCTCTATTTTTTTCATCTACCGACTGAAATTGAACTTTCTCAGGAAAGATAAGCTTTTGGGAGCTGTTATTGCCTTTGAGATTTTACTTTTGGTCATTGCCAAATTTTTCACTAGGGAAATTAATGGTGCCAATGGTTGGATTGTGCTAGGTCCCTTGTCTTTCCAACCAGCGGAGTATCTTAAAATCATTGTTGTCTGGTTTTTGGCGCACACTTTTTCAAAAAAACAGTCTGCCATAGAACGGTATGACTACCAAGCTTTGACGAAGAATAGATGGATTCCAAGGAATGGTAAGGAACTGAATGACTGGCGTGTTTATTTGCTAGTTATGATTGGTTTGGTTGCTATCCAGCCCGACTTGGGTAATGCGGCTATCATTGTATTGACTACGGTAGTTATGTTTTCAATTTCTGGTGTCGGCTACCGCTGGTTCACGGCCTTATTTGCCGGTATTGTAGGAGTTTCATCTGCCTTCCTAGGTTTAATTGCCTTGGTAGGGGTACAAACCATGGCTAAGGTACCTATCTTCGGTTATGTTGCCAAGCGTTTCGCAGCATATTTTAATCCATTTAAGGATTTGACAGGATCTGGTCTTCAACTATCTCATTCATACTATGCTATGAGTAATGGAGGATGGTTTGGTCTCGGTCTTGGAAACTCGATTGAGAAAACTGGCTATCTCCCAGAAGCTACAACAGACTTTGTGTTTTCGATTGTAATTGAAGAGTTAGGTCTTATCGGAGCTGGCTTAATTCTGGCCCTTCTCTTTTTCCTCATTCTTCGTATTATGATTGTGGGAGTTAAGGCTAGAAATCCATTTAACTCTATGATGGCACTTGGTGTGGGAGCTCTCATGCTAATGCAGGTCTTTGTTAACATCGGAGGAATCTCAGGACTGATTCCATCAACAGGGGTTACCTTCCCTTTCCTTTCGCAAGGTGGTAACTCGCTTTTGGTAACTTCAGTTGGGATAGCCTTTGTCTTGAACATCGCTGCTAATGAAAAGCGTGATAATATTGTTCAAGCTATTGAGGAAGAATTGTCTCAGACTCAAGAATTAGAAAGTCAAGATGAAAAAATTGTACCTTTAAGAAGAAGTCGTTAATTCGGCTTCTTTTTTTACTTGATAGCGTTTTGCATTAGTAAAGGTAATACTAAAAGCTTGTAGAAGTAGTAGAAATAGAATTACTGAAAGAAATATTTGTGATTACTCTAAAGAAAAATTGAAAACTATATAAAATACTTGCAATTCTATGACATTTTGATAGAATAGTAGAGTAAAGTTAGACTGTATTGCCTACTGTCTATCTATAAAATATATTTTATTGGAGGCTTTTCCTAAATGGCAAAAGAAAAATACGATCGTAGTAAACCACACGTTAACATTGGTACAATCGGACACGTTGACCACGGTAAAACTACTTTGACAGCTGCTATCACAACTGTATTGGCTCGTCGTCTTCCTAGCGCAGTTAACACACCAAAAGACTACGCTTCAATCGACGCTGCTCCAGAAGAACGTGAACGCGGTATCACAATCAACACTGCACACGTTGAGTACGAAACTGAAAAACGTCACTACGCTCACATCGATGCACCAGGACACGCGGACTACGTTAAAAACATGATCACTGGTGCCGCTCAAATGGACGGTGCGATCCTTGTAGTAGCATCTACTGACGGACCAATGCCACAAACTCGTGAGCACATCCTTCTTTCACGTCAGGTTGGTGTTAAACACCTTATCGTCTTCATGAACAAAGTTGACTTGGTTGACGATGAAGAATTGCTTGAATTGGTTGAAATGGAAATCCGTGACCTTCTTTCAGAATACGATTTCCCAGGTGATGACATTCCAGTTATCCAAGGTTCAGCTCTTAAAGCTCTTGAAGGTGATTCTAAATACGAAGACATCATCATGGACTTGATGAACACTGTTGACGAATACATTCCAGAACCAGAACGTGACACTGACAAACCATTGTTGCTTCCAGTCGAAGACGTATTCTCAATCACTGGTCGTGGTACTGTTGCTTCAGGACGTATCGACCGTGGTGTTGTTCGTGTTAATGACGAAGTTGAAATCGTTGGTCTTAAAGAAGATATCCAAAAAGCAGTTGTTACTGGTGTTGAAATGTTCCGTAAACAACTTGACGAAGGTATTGCCGGAGATAACGTCGGTGTTCTTCTTCGTGGTATCCAACGTGATGAAATCGAACGTGGTCAAGTATTGGCTGCACCTGGTTCAATCAACCCACACACTAAATTCAAAGGTGAAGTTTACATCCTTTCTAAAGAAGAAGGTGGACGTCACACTCCATTCTTCAACAACTACCGTCCACAGTTCTACTTCCGTACAACTGACGTAACAGGTTCAATCGAACTTCCTGCAGGTACTGAAATGGTTATGCCTGGTGATAACGTGACTATCGACGTTGAGTTGATCCACCCAATCGCCGTTGAACAAGGTACAACATTCTCTATCCGTGAAGGTGGACGTACTGTTGGTTCAGGTATCGTATCTGAAATCGAAGCTTAATTAATATTAAGTTCCCAATACAATTATTCGTCAGACAATAATTGAGAGAGTCGAGTTTACTCGGCTCTTTTTGGTGTTTAAAAATACTCGTAATATTATATTTTTGACGTGTTTTAGATGCTTAATCTAAGTTTTGATTGTGATAAATAGACATAAAGGAGGTTGAGTTTTCGGAATTTTCCTAAAATCCTAGTAATAGTAAGGGATTTGTGATAAAATAAACGAGTAAATAAATAAAAGAAGAGGTATGTGAAATGTCACGTAAACCATTTATCGCTGGTAACTGGAAAATGAACAAAAATCCAGAAGAAGCAAAAGCATTCGTTGAAGCTGTAGCATCAAAACTTCCTTCATCAGATCTTGTTGAAGCTGGTATCGCAGCTCCTGCAGTTGACTTGACAGCTGTACTTGCTGCTGCTAAAGGTTCAGACCTTAAAGTTGCTGCACAAAACACTTACTTTGAAAATGCTGGTGCCTTCACTGGTGAAACTAGCCCACAAGTTTTGAAAGAAATCGGTACTGACTACGTTGTTATCGGTCACTCAGAACGTCGTGACTACTTCCACGAAACTGATGAAGACATCAACAAAAAAGCAAAAGCAATCTTTGCTAACGGTATGCTTCCAATCATCTGTTGTGGTGAATCACTTGAAACTTACGAAGCTGGTAAAGCAGCAGAATTCGTAGGTGCTCAAGTTTCAGCTGCTCTTGCTGGATTGACTGCAGAACAAGTAGCTTCAACAGTTATCGCATACGAACCAATCTGGGCTATCGGTACTGGTAAATCAGCTTCACAAGACGACGCACAAAAAATGTGTAAAGTTGTTCGTGACGTTGTAGCTGCTGACTTTGGTCAAGAAGTTGCTGACAAAGTACGTGTTCAATACGGTGGATCAGTTAAACCTGAAAACGTTGCTGAATACATGGCTTGTCCAGACGTTGACGGAGCTCTTGTTGGTGGTGCATCACTTGAAGCTGAAAGCTTCTTGGCATTGCTTGACTTCGTTAAATAATTTTAGATAAAGTCGAGGTTTCCCTCGGCTTTTTTTGTTTTTTGATGAATAGTTTTACAAATAAATTGCTTGGGATAAGACAAATGGTTTAGGTTTGTAAAAACGAACGCTTTAGGCCCTATATTTTATAGGTTTAGGGTTTGACAAATAGAATTGGATTGCCCATAGAGACAGATAATATGCTATAATTAAAGTAGTATAACTAGAGCTCAGATGCTAATAGTCTGTATGCTCCGCATTTTTTCCAAAAAAGGAGAATTAGAATCATGACTTTTGATGCAATTGACCAAATGGCGGTCAGCACTATTCGTTCGCTTTCGATCGAGGCAATTCAAGCCGCGAATTCTGGGCACCCAGGTCTTCCTATGGGTGCAGCGCCGATGGCTTATGTGCTTTGGAACCATGTGATGAATGTTAATCCAAAGACTAGCCGCAACTGGACAAACCGTGACCGTTTTGTTCTTTCTGCAGGTCATGGTTCTGCCTTACTTTATAGTCTCTTGCACCTTTCTGGCTACGACGTGACAATGGACGACTTGAAGAACTTCCGTCAATGGGGATCTAAGACTCCAGGTCACCCTGAAGTTAACCATACAGATGGTGTTGAAGCAACATCAGGTCCTCTTGGTCAAGGGATTGCTAATGCTGTAGGTATGGCAATGGCTGAAGCACACTTGGCAGCTAAATTTAACAAACCTGGTTTTGATATTGTTGACCATTATACTTATGCTCTCCATGGCGATGGTTGTTTGATGGAAGGTGTTTCTCAAGAAGCTGCTAGTCTTGCTGGTCACCTTAAACTTGGTAAGTTGGTACTTCTTTACGATTCAAATGATATCTCACTTGATGGACCAACTTCAATGGCTTTCACTGAAGATGTTAAGGCTAAGTTTGAAGCTTATGGTTGGCAACACATTCTTGTCAAAGATGGTAATGATTTGGAAGCTATCGCTAAAGCTATCGAAGAAGCTAAAGCTGAGACAGATAAACCGTCTATTATCGAAGTTAAGACAATCATTGGTTACGGAGCTGAAGGACAAGGAACATCAGCTGTCCATGGTGCTCCAATTGGTCAAGACGGCATTGATCACGCAAAAGGTGTTTACGGTTACGATGCACCAGCATTTACAGTTCCAGATGAAGTCGCTCGTCGTTTCGAAGCTGGTATTAAATTCCGTGGTGAAGCTGCTGAAAATGCTTGGCAAACTAAATTTGCAGAATATGAAGCTGCTTACCCAGAATTAGCTGCGGAATACAAGGCTGCCTTTGCGAATGAACCTGCACACGTTGACTTGAACGCTCATGAATTGGGTTCAGCAGTAGCTAGCCGTGTGTCAAGCCAACAAGCTATCCAACAGATTTCTGAACAAGTTCCTTCATTCTGGGGAGGTTCAGCAGACCTTTCAGCTTCTAATAATACTATGGTTAAGGCTGAGTCTGATTTCCAACCAGACAACTATGCTGGACGTAATATTTGGTTCGGTGTACGTGAGTTTGCTATGGCTGCAGCGATGAATGGTATTGCCCTTCATGGTGGTACTCGTGTTTATGGTGGTACTTTCTTCGTCTTCTCAAACTACTTGCTTCCAGCAGTACGTATGGCAGCTCTTCAAAACTTGCCAGTAACTTATGTTATGACTCACGACTCAGTAGCAGTTGGTGAAGATGGACCTACTCACGAACCAATCGAACAATTGGCAAGTGTGCGTTCAATGCCTAACCTTAACGTTATCCGTCCTGCAGATGGTAATGAAACTAATGCTGCGTGGAAACGTGCCTTGGCTGAGACTGAACGTCCAACAATGCTAGTTTTGACACGTCAAAACTTGCCAGTCCTTGACGGTACAGCTGAAAATGCTGAAGCTGGTGTCAATAAAGGGGCTTACATCATCTCAGAAGCTAAAGGTGATCTTGATGGTATCATCATTGCGACTGGTTCTGAAGTGAAATTGGCTCTTGATACTCAAGCGGCTCTTGAAGCTGAAGGCGTGCATGTCCGTGTTGTTTCAATGCCATCACAAAATCTCTTTGATGAACAAGATGCTGCATATAAAGAAGAAGTTCTTCCAGCAGCTGTGACAAAACGTTTGGCTATCGAAGCTGGAACTAGCTTTGGTTGGGGCAAATACGTTGGTCTTGCAGGTAAAACACTTACTATTGATACTTGGGGTGCCTCAGCACCTGGTGACCGTATCTTTAAAGAATATGGTTTCACTGTTGAAAATGCAAGTCAACTTTACAAATCATTGTAAGAAAAGAAAGAGCTTGGCTAGTCCAAGTTCTTTTTTGTAAATTTCATACAGAACTTGACTTTTTAGGGCATAGTGTTAGAATGACTGTGTCAGCCGATTTAGCTCAGTTGGTAGAGCAACGCACTCGTAACGCGTAGGTCACAGGTTCGAAACCTGCAATCGGCATGGTCAGAAGTATTAAGATAGAAAAAAGAGATTTTTAGGAATCTTTTTTTCTTATCCTTTTAGATAACCTATATTTCAATTGAGATTGTGCATTTAAGCTAAAATTTGATAAAATAGAAGGTAATAAAATAAAAAAGGAAGTATCATGTCAAAAGGGTTATTAATCTCAATCGAAGGGCCAGATGGTGCTGGAAAGACCACAGTTTTGGAGGCGCTTTTGCCACGCCTTAGAGAAACCTATACAGCCAAAGTCGTGACGACACGTGAACCAGGCGGAGTAGCTATTGCAGAGCAAATCCGTGAGGTTATTCTGGATGTAGATAATACGGCTATGGATGCTAAGACAGAGCTCTTACTCTATATTGCGGCTCGCCGTCAACATCTGGTTGAGAAGGTCTTGCCAGAGCTTGAAAAGGGCAATATGGTCATCATGGATCGCTTTATTGATTCATCAGTTGCCTATCAAGGTACTGGTCGTGGCTTGGATCAGGATGAGATTGCCTGGTTAAATGCCTATGCGACTGATGGGTATAAACCTGATGTGACCCTATTGTTTGATGTGGATTCTGAAACTGGTTTGGCCCGCATTGCAGCTAGCGGCGAACGTGAAGTCAATCGGTTGGATTTAGAGAAGCTTGACCTACATCAGCGTGTACGTCAAGGTTATTTAGATTTAGCACAGGCTGAACCAGAACGTATCAAGCTAATCGATGCCTCACAGGCTTTTGAGGATGTTGTAGAGCAAGCTTGGAATGTAATTAAAGGCTATTTATAAGGAGCAAGATGAAGTTAGCTGAGAGTCAAAGCAAACTATTTGAAGAGTTTTCACAAATTATCAGAGAAAATCGTTTGAGTCATGCTTATTTGTTTTCGGGTGATTTTGGAAGTCTCGATATGGCTATTTGGCTAGCACAGAGTCGTTTTTGTGTGACTCCTGAGGATGGTCTACCTTGTGGCCACTGTCGTCCCTGTCGCTTGATTGCACAGGGGGACTTTTCTGATGTTAAATTAGTAGAGCCACAAGGACAGATTATTAAGACGGACACGATTCGTCAGTTGACTAGAGAGTTTAGTCAATCGAGTTTTGAGGGGCAGGCTCAGGTTTTTATCATTCGGGATGCAGATAAGATGCACGTCAATGCTGCTAATAGTCTATTAAAGTTTATTGAAGAACCTCAAAGTCAGATTTATATTTTTCTTTTGACAGCTGATGATAGTCGTATTTTACCGACGATTAAAAGCCGAGCTCAACTCTTTTATTTTCCAAAGAATAGGGCTTATCTGGAAGAGTTGTTGCAGAAGGAAGGCTTGTTGCTGACACAAGCCAAAGTGTTGGCGGACTTTGCTAAAGATGATGTTCAGGCTTTAGACTTAGCTAAAGATAATAAGATTCTTGATCTGATTAATACAGTAGAGCGTTTCACACAGTCCCTGCTATCTAATCAGGACCTGCTTTATTTGGACGTTGCAAAACTGGCTGTCCAGTGTAGTGAAAAGTCGGAACAAGAGATGGTCTGGGCTTTTTTAACTTATCAATTGGGGAAGGATATACAAAATCCACAAGCAAGACGATGGCTAGACTTAGTTTATGAGGCACGAAAAATGTGGCTAGCTAATGTCAGCTTTCAAAATGCGATGGAGTATATGGTATTATCATGACAGAAGTCATTGGAATAAAATTTGAAGAAACTGGAGCAGTAGAATACGTTGTTCCTGATAAAAATTACGCCAAAGATGACTTTGTAGTCGTTTTGGAGAAAAAAGATAAACGCCTAGCTCAGGTTGTCATGGAAAACACAGATTTTCCTGAGGTTAGTTTGCCTACGGATTTGAATCGGGTTGAAGGATTGGCAGGGGAGAAAGATTTCGCTAGATATGATGAAAATCTTTTGAAGGCTGAAAAGAGTATGGGAGTAGTGGCTGATTTAATTGCTCAAAATCAGCTAGATATGAAGGTGGTTGATATTGTCTTTCCACTAAATAACTCTTATGTGTTAATCAGTTTTGTAGCTGAAAAACGGGTAGATTTTCGTCAGTTACTCAAAGACCTGGCTTCTTACTTTAAGACACGCATTGAGTTGCGTCAAATTTCAAGTCGTGAGGAATCAAAAATCTATGGTGGCTTAGGTCCTTGTGGCCGGGCACTTTGTTGTTCTAGTTTTTTGGGTGAATTCCCACCAGTATCGATTAAGATGGCTAAAAATCAGAGTTTATCTTTGAATTCTGGTAAGATGAATGGGGTCTGTGGTCGACTTATGTGTTGTCTCAGTTATGAAGATGACTTTTACCGAGATAGCAAGGCGAGTTATCCTGACTTGGGTGATGAAATTGAAACCAAGGATGGGAAAGGTCAAGTTGTTGCCATTGATGTGATTGCAGGGACTATTAAGGTTGTGTTTGAAAAAGGGCGTGCGCCCCTAATTTATGGAGTGGAGGAAGTTCAGCTAAATGGAAAAGCGTGAATTGTATGATAAGTTCGAAGAATTATCACAAAATTTGATGTCAATGTTGGCAGAAGTAGAAGCAATTAAGGCGAACTTCTCAGGGATTCTTGATGAGAATACAGCCCTCAAGTTGGAAAACGACAAGTTGCGTGAACACTTGAGTCAAGTGGTTCAAGAGGAGACAGGAACTAAGATGTCTCATGGCAAGGTGAACCTCGAGGCCATTTATGATGATGGATTCCATATTTGTCCAGATTTTTATGGTCAACGTCGTGATAATAATGAGGCTTGTGGCTTCTGTGCAGAATTGTTGTACGGAGATTAAGCATGCAGGTTCAAAAGAGTTTTAAGGGGCAGTCTAACTACGGTACCCTCTACCTGGTTCCCACACCTATTGGGAATTTGCAGGATATGACTTTTCGCAGTGTTCAAATCTTGAAAGAGGTAGACCTTATTTGTGCAGAGGACACGCGCAATACGGGTCTCTTGCTCAAGCATTTTGAGATTGAAACCAAGCAGTATTCTTTTCATGAGCACAATGCCTATGAGAAAATTCCAGATTTACTGGAGCGTTTGAAGTCAGGTCTTTCTTTGGCTCAGGTTTCTGATGCGGGTATGCCTTCCATTTCGGATCCTGGGCATGATTTGGTCAAAGCCGCCATTGCTGAGGATATTCCTGTGGTAGCCTTACCAGGAGCATCAGCTGGTATTACAGCCTTGATTGCCAGTGGTTTAGCACCGCAACCTCATATTTTTTATGGCTTCCTGCCTCGTAAAAAGGGACAGCAGATTGATTTCTTCAAGGAAAAAGTATCTTATCCTGAGACACAGATTTTTTACGAGTCACCATACCGTGTGGCGGATACCCTTGAAAATATGCATGAGGTCTATGGCAATCGTCAAGTAACGCTGGTTCGAGAATTAACCAAGCTTTATGAAGAGTACCAGCGAGGGTCAATTTCAGAAATTTTAGATTATATTGCTAGTAATCCTCTCAAGGGAGAATGTTTACTGATTGTGGCTGGTGCTTCTGAAAATGATAGGGAAGAAAATCTAACATCAGATGTTACACCAGTAGAGGCTGTTGAAGCTTTAATTGCTTCTGGCATGAAACCTAATCAGGCTATAAAAACCGTTGCTAAAGAGCGAAAAATAAACAGACAAGAGCTTTATAACCTTTTTCATGGGGTTTAAGAGGCTCTTTTTTTGTGGCGACATAAGATGTCAGAAAAGAAAGAATTGTCAAAAAATTCCGTAAATATGCTTGTTTATCTCATGTTTTTGTGTTATATTATCTGACATAAAATAATTTGAGAATTGGAGTGGTTTCATGGATACAGGTAGCAGTGCCTTTATATTGATTTGTTCAGCCATGGTTTGTTTGATGACACCGGCCTTGGCCTTCTTCTATGGTGGGCTTGGACGTCGTAAGAATGTTATCAATACCATGATGATGTCTGTTCTACCCTTAGCTATAGCTTCTCTCTTGTGGATTGTTGCTGGCTACTCGCTTTCATTTGGCGGTCATGGGAATATCTTCGGTAATTTCAGTCATCTTTTTTTAAATAGCGTGTCTGAAACGGCCTCAAGTCGTGGTCTAACCATTCCTGATATGCTGTTTGCTGCTTTTCAGATGATGTTTTCGATTATCTGTGTGGCGATTTTGACGGGTTCAGTGGTAGGACGGATGCGCTTTACACCTTTAGCTATCTTTGTTGTCTTTTGGTTACTTCTTGTCTACTATCCATTTGCACATATGGTTTGGGATGAAGGGCTCCTTGCAAAATGGGGGACAATTGACTTCGCAGGTGGTGATGTGGTTCATATTACCTCGGGGGTATCGGCCTTGGTTTTGGCAATCGTTGTTGGTAAACGTCGTGATTTTGGCATTTTAGAACACCGTCCTCATAATGTTCCTTTTGTTCTATTGGGAGCGGGTCTCTTATGGTTTGGTTGGTTTGGCTTTAATGCAGGATCAGCCTTGGCTGCTAATGGCTTGGCAGTGCACGCGTTAGTAACCACCCATGTTTCAGCTGCTGCAGCCATGTTTTCATGGTTGGCAATTGAAAAACATGTCACAGGACATCCATCCTTGGTTGGTGGTTCAACTGGTTTGGTGGCAGGACTGGTTGCAATCACACCTGGGGCTGGTTTTGTTTCAATTTGGAGTGCCATTCTAATTGGTCTTATGGTTAGTCCGATTTGTTTTTATGCTATTTCTGTCTTGAAGAAACGTTTTGCCTATGATGATGCTTTGGATGCTTTTGGTTGCCACGGCGTTGGAGGGATCTTTGGTGGTTTGGCTACTGCGATTTTTACGACACCAGATTTAGCCCTAGATAAGGCTAATATTGGTTTGATCTATGGAAAGGCGCATCTGTTTATAGTGACTATTTTAACTATTATCTTTACAGCTATTTGGTCTGCTCTTGTGACCTATGGTATTATTAAAGTAATTGCTCATTATATGCCTTTACGTGTTAGTGACCGTGATGAAGCTATTGGTCTTGATGACTGTGAGCACAAAGAGACAGCCTATCCAACCTTTATGGGCTTAGATTCGTAGGAGAATACAGATGAAGAAAGTAGAAGCGATTATTCGTTCGGATAAATTGGAAGATTTGAAAAATGCCTTGACTGGTAGTGGTTTGGCCAAGGGGATGACTGTAAGTCAAGTTCTGGGTTATGGTAATCAACGTGGCTTTGCAGAGTTTGTTCGTGGACAGCGCATTGTTCCTACCTTATTAGCTAAGGTTAAGGTTGAAATTGTAGTTAAGGATATGGCGGTTGACGAAGTTGTTGATGCCATTCGGAGCGCCGTGGCGACAGGGGAAGTTGGTGATGGGAAGATTTTTATTGTTCCTATTGATGATGTTATCCGCATTCGTACTGGTGAACGTGGTGGAGACGCCATTTAATATAATGAAGGCTTAAACCGGTTGGTTTGGGTCTTTTTTAGTGAATTTTGATATACTTAGAGGAGTTAGTATGATTGAGGGGGTGACCAATTGGCAAAAGGAAAAAAGAAAAGCAAGTCTAAAGCTAGACCTAAGAAAACTAAAAAGAAACAGAAGTCTTTCTTGCTCTTTCCTAAATTTTTCCAAAAGTGGAGTCTGATTTTTATTGGCCTATTTGCCTTATTGGGACTCCTAGCTAGTTTAAATTTTCCAAGGTTGACTATGGAAAAGAACATGACATCTACGGATGAGACGACGGTTGCATTTATTGCCGAGATTGGTGAGACGTCGCGCTATTTGGCAGCTAGAAATGATCTTTATGCATCTGTTATGATAGCTCAGGCCATCTTGGAATCTGACTCTGGACAATCTACTTTGAGTCAGAAGCCGTCCTATAACTTCTTTGGGATTAAGGGGGACTACAATGGTCAAAGTGTGACCCTACCGACCTGGGAGGATGATGGTAAGGGCAATCCTTACTATATTGATGCGGCTTTTCGTTCTTATGGTTCTGTGGAAAATTCTTTACAGGACTATGTGGATTTCCTTGAGGGAAGCTACTATGTAGGGGTGCACCGTTCCAATACTAAGAATTATAAGGATGCGACAGCTGCCCTAACAGGGGTCTACGCTACGGACACAACCTACGGAGACAAATTAAACAGCATCATTGAACAATATCAGTTAACCATTTATGACACTTATTAGGGTCGAAGGAGAGTAAAATGAATCAGAACAAAGTGAAACTCATTGCAATAGATATGGACGGAACACTCTTAGATAGCCAAAAAGAGATTCCTGCAGAGAATATTAAGGCTATTCAAGAAGCAGCTGCGGCAGGTATCAAAATTGTCCTTTGTACAGGACGCCCACGTTCAGGCATTCTTCCCCATTTTGAGAAATTAGGACTGAGTGAAGAAGAGTACATTATCATGAATAATGGCTGTTCAACTTATGAGACAAAAAATTGGAAGTTGCTTCAATATGAAAGTTTATCTCGCTCCGAGATGGAAGAACTCTTGCAGGCTTGCGAAGACTTCCCAGAGGTGGCTCTAACCTTTACTGGTGAAAAAACTTACTATGTTGTGGGCGATGAGGTGCCTGAGCTAGTAGCATATGATGCTGGGACTGTTTTCACAGAAGCAAAAGCTAGGAGTTTGGAAGAAATCTTTGCGGAAGGGCAAGTGATTTTCCAAGCCATGTATATGGCTGATTCTGAACCTTTGGATGCCTTCCAAAATGCTGTGCAAGACAGACTTGATCAGAGCTATAGCACAGTTCGTAGCCAAGAATATATCTTTGAAATCATGCCACAGGGGGCAACTAAGGCCAGCGGACTTAAGCATTTAGCGGAAAAACTTGGAATTGCTCCAGATCAAATCATGGCTCTGGGTGATGCTGCTAATGACCTTGAAATGCTTCAATTCGTCGGTCAAAGTGTTGCCATGGGTAATGCTAGTGACGACATTAAAGAGTTGTGTAAGTATGTGACCTTGACAAATGACGAGGCAGGCGTAGCTCACGCTATTCGTACTTGGGCTTTATAAGAAAAAGACCTTTAGCTTCTATCTGCTAAAGGTTTTTCGATTTTGGATAATGGCAATGAGAGTGGTTAGTGTGATGGTAATATCAGTTATGGCAGCGGGGTAGGCCTGAATGGTCAAATCGTAAATCAGCCAGAGTAACATATTCTCAATGATGACCCAGCGAAGCCACTGAAGGTTTGGTGTGATGGCAATGGCTAAACTATAAGAGACTGAAGAGATGATTGGCAGATAGCCAATAAGTCCAAGTTGATTGAGATAGGTTCCTACAATGATTTGAATAATGATGAGGATGGTCAAGATAGTCTTGGTCATCTTCTTTTTGACCATCAAGCTATTACGTATGATGGAAATACTAATGGTTAAAGCACCGGTATAGCCACCCAATAAGAGGTTGGCAATAGCAGTAAAAATGTAGTCGGTAATTTGCCAGACCAGCATTTTATGTTTTGATTTTGCAAAAGAGGAAATAGCGACACAGAGAGCTCCGATGGCTGAGAATACTTGTGCTAGAAGATAGATTGTCATGATATAACTTTCAATTTTTGTCTCCATTATATCACAAGGATTCAAGAGATTTTCATCTCTTTTTTAGAATTTACAATCCTAATATATTAGCGTTTACATTAGAAAATGATATAATAAAAGTGTAGAAAAGATTATTCCCTTAAAAGTAGAGAGAACCCAATGTTCCCTTGTGACATAGGTCCTGTCTTTACTTTTACGATAGACTAGAAATGAGGAAATAATTATGAAAAACAAATTTTCTCAAGTAATCGTGCTTTCCATGGTTACCCTTTCCTCAATGGCTTTGCTGACGGCCTGTTCCAGCCATAAGGAATCGAGTTCAGCAGATAAGACGCCTAAGAGCAGCCAGGTGACCTCATCAAGTAAGGCTAAAACATCCAGTAAAGATAGCGGTAAGACTAGCAAGTCTAGTGCTAAGGCCAAGGAATCTTCGGGTGCAAAGACGGAGTCTTCAAGCACGCAAAGTAGTCAAAAGGCTTCTGCCCCAAGTTCGAGTAGTAGTCAGGCTCAGTCATCATCTTCAAAGAGTTCATCAGTTCCCTCAAGTAGCCAGTCCCAAGCACCTAAATCATCAAACGAGAGCCAATCTTCAGCCAGTCAATCTCAAGCGCCAAAGAGCTCAAGTGATAGTCAAGCTTCAAGTAGTCAATCTAGCAGTCAAGCTCAAGCTAAAACGGATATGCAAGTAACCACCGTGGATATGGATGTGAGTGCTGTAGCGCGTGGTCAGTTTGATAGTATTGCTGGTACTTGGAAGTCCAGTGATGGCAGTCGTCTGGTCTTTAACAACACTAGCCTAGTAGGAGATATCACTGCCCAAGGTCAAGCGACAGTTCACAATTATGTGCACCCGAAAGATAATTATCAAGAGGGCTCAGGTAAGTATGATGCCACCCTCTCAAGAGATAGAGGGGACACTTCTGGTATTGTTGGAGATATTAGCTTTGTCTCTAAAAAGGCAGCTATTTCTGGTCCTAGCTATGAACAAGATACCATTCAAGTAACCAGTACTGATGGAACAAAGGTCTACTTTAAAGAATCAGATAATGTGACACTACCTAAAGACGTGACTGTTACTGACAATCAACTTCCAATTGATGGTGGTATTGCAGAATCTGGCAGCTACACGCTTACCAAACGTACAGCTGTCAAAAATACTCCTAGTGATACAGCTCCAGTTGAATTTTACTTAGAAGCAGGCGATAAGATTAACTTTGATATGAAGGTTACTCAAGACGGTCATAGTTGGATTTCTTACATCAGCTATAGTGGTGTTCGCCGTTATGTTCAAGTGGATTAAATAAGATATCTAGAAAGGTCAGAATTTCTTCTGATCTTTCTATTATTTTGTGGAAAAAGTCTTGTCTATTCCCTAATAAATCGATACAATAGAAAGGTCGGTTTTACCGAAAATTTTTAAATAATGAGGACAAAAATGTGTCAGTAAATTGGCAAGATATTGCGTTTTCTTTCCTCGGTGGTTTGGGGCTTTTCCTCTTTAGTATCAAGTATATGGGAGATGGTCTTCAACAAGCAGCCGGAGATAAGTTGCGCTTTTACATCGATAAGTATACCAGCAACCCGTTTTTAGGAGTTTTGATTGGTATTGTCATGACGGCCTTGATTCAATCGAGTTCAGGGGTTACCGTTATTGTCGTCGGTCTGGTTTCGGCAGGGCTTTTGAGTCTTCGTCAGGCTATTGGTATTGTCATGGGGGCAAACATCGGTACAACCGTAACTTCCTTCATGATTGGTTTCAAGCTTGGTGACTATGCCCTTCCAGTGATTTTCCTAGGGGCAGCACTTCTCTTCTTCACAAGTAATAAGAAGCTCAATAATCTAGGACGTATCTTGTTTGGTGTTGGGGGGATTTTCTTTGCCCTTAACCTTATGGGAGATGCGGTAGAACCTTTGAAGTCAGTTACAGCCTTTAAGGACTACTTGGCAACCTTGGGTGATCGCCCAGTCATGGGGGTTATCATTGGTGCTGGTTTGACCATGTTGATTCAATCGTCAGCAGCGACCATCGGTATTCTTCAGAGTCTCTACTCAGGTGGTTTGCTTGACCTGCAAGGTGCCCTTCCAATCCTCTTTGGGGATAATATCGGAACAACTATTACAGCGGTTCTAGCTGCTCTTGGTTCAAACATTGCAGCTAAACGTGTGGCAGGGGCTCACGTCCTGTTCAATGTTATTGGGACGGTCTTGTGTTTGATTCTCTTGGTACCATTCACAGCCTTGATTCAATGGTTTAAGTCTGTGCTTGGATTGACACCTGAGATGACCATCGCCTTTGCTCACGGTACTTTTAACATTGCAAATACTATCGTTCAATTCCCATTCATCGGAGTTCTAGCTTACCTTGTAACTAAGATTATTCCTGGTGAGGACGAAATTAACAAGTACGAAGCGCTTTACTTGGACCGTTTGCTTATCACACAAGCACCAGCTATCGCCCTTGGTAATGCTAAGAAAGAATTGGTGCACTTGGCATCATACGCCATCCAGTCTTTGGAAGCTTCCTATGCTTTTTTTGCTAAGGGAGATGAAAAATACTTCGATAAGGTTGAGAAGTATGAAACAGCAGTTAATAGTATTGACGAAGAGTTGACAACTTACTTGATTGACATCTCTAACGAATCTCTAAGCGTTTCTGAAAATGAAGTGTTGGCAAGTGTGCTTGACTCTGTTCGTGACTTGGAGCGTATTGGTGACCTTGCAGTTGCAAGTGCAAACCTTTCACAACACATTCATAATAAGGGAATTGAATTCTCTGATACTGCCAAGGCTGAGCTTGCGGATGTTTACAACCGTACTCACCGTATCGCCCTTGATAGTATTCGTGTTGTTGTAGATGACGATAAGGTACTTGCAGGTCAAGTCATCCTTCGTCATGAAGAGTTGGAAAAACTTGAAAAACAATTGCGTAAAATACATACCAAACGTCTTAACAATGGTGAGTGTACTGCGCAAGCCGGTATCAACTATGTTGATTATCTCTCACATTACACACGTATCGCAGACCATGCGATTAACCTTGTTGAAAAGGTTACAGAAGGTGTGATTTAATAGAGAAAGTCGAGAAAATTTCTCGGCTTTTTTGTTATAATGAAAGCGTATTAAAAACATAGAAAATTGATGAGAGGTGGTCTTATGACCTATTATATTTCAGCCAAACGTTTTTATTTTGAACATAAAATCAAGGAAGGTGGCTACCTAGCGGTTGAGGATAGCCGTTTTGGTGACTGGACGGAAAATGTACCAGAAGGTGCAGAGGTGCTAGATTACAGTGATTATCAGATTTCTCCGGGTCTTGTAGATACTCACATTCATGGATTTGTGGGTTATGATGTCATGGATAATTCTGAGGAAAGTCTTCTAGGCATGAGTCAAGCCTTGCTTTCAGCAGGTGTGACCTCCTTCTTACCGACAGCTTTAACGGCGCCATTTGAAGAGTTGAAGGCTATTTGCCAAACAACAGCTAATACGGTTGGTAAGGAGACTGGTGCCAAAATTCAAGGGCTCTTCTTTGAAGGACCTTATTTCACTGAAACCTACAAGGGAGCTCAAAATCCTAAGTATATGGGCAATCCAAGCGTGGAACAATTGAAGGAATGGCAGGAGGCGGCTCAAGGAAAACTGATTAAATTGGCCCTTGCTCCTGAACGTGAGGGAGTAGCTGAATTTATCCAAGAAGCAACCAAGCAAGGTGTGACAATCGCTCTAGGTCATTCCAATGCTACATATGAAGAAGCCATGGCAGCAGTGGAAGCCGGGGCGTCCGTTTGGGTTCACGTCTACAACGGGATGCGTGGCTTTACCCACCGTGAGCCAGGTATGGTTGGTGCAGCCTTCGATAGTCCAGAAACTATTGGTGAGCTGATTGCAGATGGTCATCACGTGGTCCCTGCAGCTTGTAAGGTTCTTATCAAGCAAAAGGCACCTCAAGGAGTTGCCCTAATTACAGACTGTATGTCAGCGGGAGGCTGTCCGGACGGCGACTATATGTTAGGCGAACTTCCTGTTATTGTTGAAAATGGTACCGCCCGCCTCAAAGAAGGTGGTAATCTAGCTGGATCTATCTTACAACTTAAAGACGGTGTCAAACATGTGGTTGATTGGGGACTTGTGACAGTTGCTCAAGCCTTACAAATGGCCACTAGTGTTCCAGCTAAATCGGTTGGACTTGAGAATACTTGCGGAAGCCTAAAAGCAGGTCTACCAGCTGATTTTATCGTACTAGATGATTCCTTGGACTTACAAGCAACCTATATTGATGGGCAAAAAGGTTGGGAAAAATAAGAGTATGAGTAGCACTTTCTTATGAAGGTGCTGTTTTTAATTGATTTTTACAAAGGTGTCAGAGTAGTGTAAAATAGAAATACTTTTTATTTTACAGGAGGTAATATGTCAAAACGTATTTGGAGCATTGCCCTGGCCTATGTCGGTGTAATGATTGGTGCAGGAGTATCTTCAGGACAGGACCTCTTACAGTATTTTGTTAGTTTTGGAGCCTGGGGACTGATAGGTGTTATAGTTCTAGGGATTTTGCATGTTGGCTTTGGGCGACTCATGATTGCTCTGGGAAGTTATTACCGTTCAGATGATCATTCAGTAGTCCTGGCAGAAATCAGTCATCCTGTGATTTACCGTATTTTGGATATCGCTTTGATTATCACTTGTTTCCTGTTTGGTTTTGTGATGACAGCAGGTGCAGGGGCTAACCTAAACCAACAGTTTGGCTTTCCGATTTGGGTAGGTGCTTTCCTGTGTACAGCTCTGACTATTTTTGTGAGTTTCCTAGATTTCAAAAAAATCATCGGTGTTATTGGAGTTTTTACCCCTATGATTCTGGTTATGATTGCCATGATATTCGTGACCAATGTTTTAGGGCGTCACTGGGATTTTGCTGAGATGGATAAGGTATCGCAAACCATTCAATCTCCTTTTCCGAGTATTTGGCTGTCTGTGGTTAACTATTTTGCCGTTTGTGTTATGTCAGCCATAGCCATGGCCTTTGTGATGGGTGGCTCTATTCTCAAAATCAATGAAGCTGAAAAGAGTGGAGCCTGGGGAGGATTTATGGTTGGTGTGATTTTCTTCGTCACGACCTTGATTCTCTTTGCTAACAGTGATAAAATTGCCAGCTCAGATGTTCCTATGTTGGCTATTGCTAAGGAAGTGAACCCTGTCTTTGCGACGCTCTACGCCTTGGTTATCTTTGGCTTGATTTTTAATACCGTCTTTAGTCTCTACTATGCCCTTGGAAAACGCTTCTCAGCAGGTAGTGAGAAACGCTTCAAGTTCTTTGTGGCTGCATTTGCCCTTGCTGGTTTCGCTATTTCCTTCATGGGCTTCCGTCAACTGGTAGCGGTTATGTATCCTATTATTGGTTATCTGGGAATGCTGATGTTGGTAGTGCTGGTTGTAGCTAGCTACCGCAAAAAAGCTAAGATTCGTAAGGAAAAAGATATTCGAAACCATCTCTTGTCTATTGTTGAGAAAGCTTATGATCCCAATCAAGACTTGACCCATCAGGACAAGAAAAAGGCTGAAGAACTTCGAGAAGCCTCAATTATTGATAATGACATTCTCCATGAAGATTCCCATGCGCATGTTCGTCAGGAAATGGGAATCAGTGAGAAGGATTAGAATTTTATTTTACAAGTTTCCCTATTTCTGCTATAATACTGACAAGAAAGAAGGGCTTATGGCGTTTTTCTAGCGAGCTTGGGATAGTGAAAGCCAAGTAGAGCAAAGTAGGCAAGTGGCGCTTTCTCTCAGCAAAGAGCTGAGTACAACAGATAAAATGAAGTAATAAATTAGGGTGGAACCGCGTTTCTGACGCCCCTAGGTCAAACGACTTAGGAGCAGAGACACGGTTTTTTTTGTATCCTGAGTCATAAGAAACTTTATGAATAAGGAGTAAATAATGTCTAAAAAACTAACCTTCCACTGCGTCAGTGGCAGATATCTCCTTATAGTCGGACTGCCCCACGCTCAGCACTAGGGTGCCTGAGCTAGACGCAGTACTAACTCGTCTTGCCTCGTATAATCGACGAGGCATACTCATGTCGCAAGAAATTATAGAAAAAGGAGTAAATAATGTCTAAAAAATTGACTTTCCAGGAAATCATCCTTACTTTGCAACAATACTGGAATGACCAGGGTTGTATGCTCATGCAGGCTTATGATAATGAAAAAGGTGCGGGAACAATGAGTCCTTACACCTTCCTTCGTGCTATTGGTCCTGAGCCATGGAATGCGGCTTATGTAGAGCCATCACGTCGTCCAGCTGATGGACGTTACGGAGAAAACCCAAACCGTCTTTACCAACACCACCAATTCCAAGTGGTGATGAAACCATCACCATCAAACATCCAAGAACTCTACCTTGAGTCATTGGAAAAATTGGGTATCAATCCTTTGGAACACGATATCCGTTTCGTTGAAGATAACTGGGAAAACCCATCAACTGGTTCGGCTGGTCTTGGTTGGGAAGTTTGGTTGGACGGTATGGAAATCACTCAGTTCACCTACTTCCAACAAGTTGGTGGCTTGGCAACTGGCCCGGTAACTTCTGAAGTTACTTACGGATTGGAACGTTTGGCTTCTTACATCCAAGAAGTAGATTCTGTTTACGATATTGAGTGGGCTCCAGGCGTTAAATACGGAGAAATCTTCCTTCAACCAGAATATGAACACTCAAAATACAGCTTTGAAGTTTCTGACCAAGATATGCTTCTTGAAAACTTCGAAAAATTTGAAAAAGAAGCAGGACGTGCTTTGGAATTGGGCCTTGTTCACCCAGCCTATGACTACGTTTTGAAATGTTCACACACCTTCAACTTGCTTGACGCTCGTGGTGCTGTTTCTGTTACAGAACGTGCTGGTTACATCGCCCGTATCCGTAACTTGGCCCGTGTAGTAGCCAAAACCTTCGTCGCAGAACGTAAGAAACTTGGTTACCCACTTCTCGACGAAGCCACACGCGCAAAACTCCTAGCAGAAGAGGAAGAATAAAAAAGAGTTACAAGAATGGAAAATGGGCAAACAAAGTGAGCCCACATGGCTACCCAGAGGCAAGTCGAAGACTTGCTAAAGGGATAGGCACCGCCGTACTGGTATATGGGGATTTTTGAAACGTTAGGTTCAAAAATTAGTTAGCAACGTCCCCAGTACCTAAGGTGCCTATCAAAAAGAAGAATTTTGTAAAGGAAAAAACATGACAAAAAACTTATTAGTAGAACTTGGACTTGAAGAGTTGCCAGCCTACGTTGTCACACCAAGTGAAAAACAACTCGGTGAGAAAATGGCAGCCTTCTTGGATGACAACCGTCTTTCATACGAAAGCATTCAAACCTTCTCAACACCACGTCGTTTGGCAGTCCGTGTGATTGGTTTGGCTGAACAACAATCTGATTTGACCGAAGATTTTAAAGGACCTTCTAAGAAAATCGCCTTGGATGCAGATGGAAACTTCTCAAAAGCGGCTCAAGGATTCGTCCGTGGGAAAGGTTTGACTGTTGATGATATCGAATTCCGTGAAGTCAAAGGTGAGGAGTACGTTTATGTTACTAAGCACGAAGCTGGTAAACCTGCCAAAGAAGTCTTGGCTGGCGTTCCAGAAGTGCTTGCTTCATTGACCTTCTCTGTCAGCATGCACTGGGCTAACAACACATTTGAATACATTCGACCAGTTCACACTTTGGTTGTCCTTTTGGGCGACGAAGCCATCGACCTTGATTTCTTGGATATCAAGTCAGGTCGTGTGAGTCGTGGACACCGTTTCCTTGGACATGAAGTGGAAATTACTAATGCGGATTCTTATGAAGAAGACCTTCGTACCGTTTACGTGATTGCGGATAGCAAAGAACGTGAAAATATGATTCGTGAGCAAATCAAAGCCATCGAAGCAGAACAAGGTGTTCAAGTTCAAATCGAAGAAGGACTTTTGAATGAAGTCTTGAACTTGGTCGAATACCCAACTGCCTTTATGGGAAGTTTTGACACTAAGTATTTGGACGTTCCAGAAGAAGTTTTGGTTACCTCAATGGAAACACACCAACGTTACTTTGTTGTACGTGACCTTGATGGTCAGCTCAAACCAAACTTCATCTCAGTGCGTAATGGTAACGCTGAGCACTTGGAAAATGTTGTTCGAGGAAATGAAAAAGTATTGGTGGCACGTCTTGAAGATGGTGAATTCTTCTGGCGTGAAGACCAAAAACTTAAGATTGAAGACCTCGTTGCTAAATTGGCTAACGTGACCTTCCATGAAAAAATTGGTTCTCTTTCAGAACACATGGCACGTGCTGGTGTTATTGCAGCGTCATTGGCTGAGCAAGCTGGTTTGACTGCTGAAGAAACGGCAGCCGTCGCTCGTGCAGCTGAAATCTACAAATTTGACCTCTTGACTGGTATGGTCGGAGAGTTCGACGAATTGCAAGGAATCATGGGTGAAAAATACGCCCTTCTCGCTGGTGAAGATGCTGCGGTAGCGACAGCTATCCGTGAGCACTACCTTCCTGATTCAGCAGATGGTGCTCTTCCTGAAACCAAGGTAGGTGCTATCCTTGCGCTTGCAGATAAATTGGATACCCTCCTTTCATTCTTCTCAGTTGGCTTGATTCCATCAGGTTCCAATGACCCTTATGCGCTTCGTCGTGCAACACAAGGGATTGTTCGTATCTTGGATGCCTTTGGCTGGCATATCCCTATGGATGAGTTGATTGATAGTCTTTACGCTCTTTCATTTGATAGTCTTTCATATGACAATCAAGCAGAAGTCATCAACTTCATCAAAGCACGTGTGGACAAGATGATGGGACGCACACCAAAAGATATCAAAGAAGCTGTTCTTGCCGGTTCAAACTTTGTCGTGGCTGATATGCTGGAAGCAGCTGAAGCTCTTTCAGAAGCTGCGAAGGCTGATGGTTACAAAGCAGCTGTTGAGTCCCTCTCTCGTGCTTTCAACTTGGCAGAAAAAGCAGATGCTTCAGTAGTAGTCGATGCTAGTCTCTTTGAAAATGATCAAGAAAAAGCCCTTTCTAAAGCGATTGAAGAGCTAGAATTGACTGGTTCAGCTAGTGACAAATTGGCTCAACTCTTTGCTCTTAGCCCAGTCATTGATGCTTTCTTTGACAATACTATGGTTATGGCAGAAGATGAGGCTGTTAAAAACAACCGTTTGGCGCTTCTTGCAGGTCTTGTAGCTAAAGCTAACGCTGTTGCAGCCTTCAACCAATTGAACACAAAATAAGTACCTGGTAACAGGTAGAAAGTAGGTTTTATTATGACACCTGAAAAAATCGCTCGTATCAATGAGCTTGCTAAAAAGAAAAAAACAGAAGGTTTGACTCCAGAAGAAGAAGTGGAGCAAGCAAAACTTCGTGAAGAATACATTGAGGGCTATCGTCGCTCAGTTCGTCACCATATCGAAGGAATTAAAGTGGTTGACGAAGAAGGTAACGATGTGACACCTGAAAAACTACGCCAAGTGCAACGTGAAAAAGGCTTGCATGGTCGTAGCCTTGATGATCCTGAATCATAATAACGATGTACGAGGGTTTGGAATTTTCCAAGCCCTTGTTTTGAAGTATAAAATTCTGAATATTCTGTATAAAAATTGACCAATTATTTCAAAAATGGTAAAATATAAGTTATGTTAAAAAATGGCATGATTCAATGAGTCATGCTCAATAGAATTGGAGTGAAAAAAATGTCGCAAAAGCAACATCATAAAGACGACGACAACCAGACTGAGAATGGGATGGTACGTGGTCTTCAAAACCGTCACGTCCAGCTGATTGCCATCGCTGGTACGATCGGTACAGGTCTCTTCCTCGGGGCAGGGCGTTCTCTCTCCCTAACAGGACCTTCAATCATCTTAGTATATATACTAACTGGTATCTTCATGTATCTTATGATGCGAGCAATCGGTGAGATGCTCTATATGGATCCTGACCAGCACACCTTTATCAACTTTATTACCAAATACCTTGGTAAGGGCTGGGGATTCTTCTCGGGTTGGTCTTACTGGGTATCACTGATATTCCTCGGGATGGCAGAAATTACGGCCGTATCAACTTATGTGCAATATTGGTTCCCAAGTTGGCCTGCCTGGCAGATTCAGATTGTCTTCTTGATTATCCTGAGCTCGGTTAACCTGATTGCGGTTAAGATTTTCGGGGAAGTTGAGTTTTGGTTTGGGATGATTAAGATTATCACCATTCTTGCTCTTATCGCAACAGGTATCTTCATGGTAGCAACCAACTTTGAAACGCCTGCTGGACATGCTAGCCTTGCCAATATTACACACGGCTTTCAGATGTTCCCTAAAGGTTGGGTAAGCTTTGTTATGACCTTCCAAATGGTCTTCTTTGCTTACCAAGCCATCGAATTTGTAGGGATTACAACTTCTGAGACAGCGAATCCACGTAAGGTCTTACCAAAGGCAATCAAGGAGATTCCGATTCGTATTGTCATCTTCTATGTGGGTGCCCTCATTGCCCTCATGGCTATCTTCCCATGGCAAAAACTTCCAGTTAATGAATCACCGTTCGTAACGGTCTTCCAAATGGCTGGTATCAAGTGGGCAGCAGCCTTCATTAACTTTGTTGTCTTGACAGCAGCGGCGTCATCATTGAATTCAACACTTTACTCAACAGGTCGTCACCTCTTCCAAATTGCTAAGGAAACACCAAATAGTAAAGTCATGAAAGCATTGAAGCTAGATACTTTGTCACGTAATGGTATTCCTTCACGTGCTATCATTGTTTCAGCCATTGTAGTATGTGTTTCAGCCTTCATCAATGTCTTGCCTGGTGTATCTGATGCATTTGCTTTGATTACGGCATCATCATCAGGTGTCTACATCGCTATCTATATCTTGACCATGCTTGCTCATCTAAAGTACCGTAAATCTCAAGAGTTCATGGCAGATGGATTCCTTATGCCAGCCTATAAGATTCTCAATCCATTGACTATTCTTTTCTTCATCTTCGTCTTTGTTTGTCTCTTCTTGCAAAAGTCAACAGTTGTCGGAGCTATTGGGGCAGCCATCTGGATTGTGGTATTTAGTATCTATAGTAACTGGAAACATAGTAAATAAATCAATCTAGCTCACCTTTATGGTGAGTTTTTTGTTGTCAAAAAAAGGACACAAGGTGTCCCAGTTATTAGTTATGCAATACTTTCTTGGTTTCCATGGTGAAAGAATCCACCTAAGAGGCCCTTGCTACGATGGAAAATAGCAGGCTTATGATCGTTGTGTGAACGACCATTGACATCAAGTTTAGCCCATTCAAGAGCCTGATAGGCATTTCGATCTGACACTGTAGATGTCCCAATATAGCTATAGATACCTGCCTGAGCAAGAATAAACCCTTGTAGTTGGCGAATATGCTCATCATTGAGGGCTTGAGAAAAATGAATCTTAACTGTCTTATAAGTTAAAGCTTGGACAGACTCGACGATTGGTGACTCTGCTAAGAGGTGCAAAAGTTCTTGATGCTTAGTAAAGTACTTATCATAGTCCATTGGAAGAATGATAGTATGGGCAATCCAATCTTCTAAGTTGGCTTTGGCTTTCTTACTGAGCCCTTTTGCTGTGATACTGAGATCCTCTATATTGAAAGGAAGCTGGTCGATGTGAGCAGTGTTTGAACCATATGCCTTTCTGAAAAGCGGTGTACTTGATAGAATATGTCCAGTGGGAGAAATAATAGCCAAGGCAGTTTCCTTGGTTTGGTAACCAAGCTCGTGGCATTCCATGCTAGCGTATGTGTCTTTAAATTCAATAATTGCTCTTGTTTTCATCGTGTAACTCTCTTTCTGTTAGTTTATAAACTAACAATAGTTTATCATGACTTATAATCTTGGTCAAGATTTTACTTTCAAAAACAAAAATATTTTTGTAAGGGCTTGCAAAAACGTTTGGACTCTGATAAGATAGAACCGTAACAAAAGGATTGTTACTGGTCAGCAGGCAAAACCTAGATAAATACGAAAAACTAATGGGAGTAGTGTATGCTCATCCCAATTGGTTCTTGGTATTTATTTAGGTTTTTTTCGTTGAAAAAGCCTCTAAGAAAACTAGGATCCTAGACAAGAAAGGAGCCCCTATGGCTAAATATACTGAATTAGCTGAGGACATTCTCAAACACGTTGGTGGCAAGGAAAATGTCAATAGCTTGAAACACTGTGTGACACGTTTGCGCTTTGATTTGAAAGATGAGTCTAAAGCAGATGATGACTACCTTAAGAACCGTGACGGTGTTGTTACTGTTGTTAAGGCAGGTGGTCAATATCAGGTGGTTATCGGTAACCATGTCCCTGATGTTTATGCGGAGGTTCTCCAAGTTGGCGGTCTTCCAGCAGGTGGTAGTCTTGATATTGATGAAGGGGATGCGCCTAAAGGTAATCTTTTTGACCGCTTTGTATCCCTAGTCTCAAGTATTTTCCAACCTTTCCTTGGGCCTTTGGCTGCAGCCGGGATTATCAAAGGAATAGTCGCTGTCATGGCAGCATGTGGCCTGTCAGCTGCAACAAGCCCTATGTATGTCATCTTGAATGCAGCAGGAGATGGTTTCTTCCAGTTCTTGCCAATCTTGATTGCCTTGACATCTGCTCGTCGTTTCAAGGTTAATGAGTATACAGCTATTGCGATTGCAGCGGCACTTGTTTATCCTGATATTGCTACGATGGTGACTGCTCTTCAGAAAGCTGGTCAAGGTCATGTTCTAGGAGTTATTCCATTTGCGCTTCCTGCAGGGGGCTACCTCTCAACTGTAATGCCTTCTATCTTGGCCGTTTGGGTGGCTTCATACATTCAAAAATTCTTTACCAAGATTACTCCAGATGTCATTAAAGTCTTCGTAGTACCCTTCTTTACATTACTCATTACTGTCCCATTGACATTCTTGGTGGTAGGACCAGTTGCTAATACTTTCTCTGATGGATTGACAAATCTTTTCCAAGCGATCATGAACTTTAGTCCGATTGTCTTTGGTCTTATACTCGGTATCTCGTGGCAAGTCTTGGTTATGTTCGGAATGCACTGGGCGCTTGTTCCCCTTGCTATCCTAGATGTGGCAACAAACGGAAGTTCTATTATTCTTTCGGCAGCTATTCTTCCATGTTTCACGCAAACAGGTGTGTTGGGAGCTATCATGCTTAAAACGAAAGAAGAAAAAGTCCGTACCATCTCTATGCCAGCCTTCATTTCATCTATTTTTGGGGTTACAGAACCTGCTATCTATGGGGTAACCCTTCCAATGAAAACGCCATTCTACATTTCATGTGGTGTTTCAGGACTTATGGGGGCTGCCATGATGGCCCTAGATATTAAGACGTATTCAATAGGTGGTCTGGGTGTCTTTGTCTTCCCAAGCCTTATTGGACCGGATGGTAACCTTTCTAAAGTTATCTTTGCCATTATTATTGCCATTGTGGGTGGTGTTCTTGCCTTCCTCATCCAACTCTTTGTGCGAGTACCAAATCTATACGGTGGTGGAGCAGCTAAGGTTGAGGAAAAAGCTGAAGAAGCTGCACCTGCTCCTAAAGAAATTCAACAAGAAATTATTGCGAGCCCACTTATCGGGAATGTTGTCCCACTTGACCAAGTTCCTGACCAAGTCTTTGCTTCAGGAGCAATGGGTAAAGGTATCGCTATTGACCCTACTGATGGGGTAGTGGTCGCACCAGCTAAGGCAACGGTTAATTTAGTCTTCCCTACTGGTCATGCGATTGGTTTGACAACTGAGAATGGTGCAGAGCTTCTCATCCATATTGGTATGGACACTGTTTCTCTTGCTGGTAAAGGTTTCAAGACCTATGTAGAAGCAGGGGATGTTGTAGAAGCAGGGCAAAAACTTATAGAATTTGACCTAGCAACTATCCGAGAGGCTAAATTACCAGTCATCACACCAGTCATTGTGACCAATACAGCTGACTTTAATGATGTCTTAACGACTAAAGAAGCTCGTGTTAACACCGGTGACTATCTCCTCACTGCTGTAAAATAAAAAAGAAATCCGAGAATCAACTTCTCGGATTTTTGTTTATTTGAATTTGTAGTCTTTAACAACTTCAACGGAATTAACCGTTACATTTTCTTTTGGTTTGCTGTTGTCATCGACTTCAAGGTTAGCAATGGTATCAACGACATCCATGCCTTTGATGACTTGTCCAAAGACAGTATATTTGGTATCACCAGCTGGGTAACCGCCTTTTTTGTAGGCGTCAATGATAGGTTTTGGATAGCCGGCATTTCCTAGTTGCTTGCTTTGATCGTCCTTGTTTTGAACAATGTAGAATTGGCTGCCGTTTGAATTCTTAGCACCAGTATTGGCCATAGCAAGTGCTCCACGGATGTTGTAGAGGAATGGTGTAGGCTCAACAGCGAAACCTTTCTTCCAGATAGATTCTCCGCCAGTACCGTCACCCTTAGGGTCACCACTTTGAATCATGAAGTCCTTGATGACACGGTGGAAGGTAAGACCATCGTAGTATTTGTCCTTGGCATGTTTCAAGAAGTTTTCAGAAGCCTTTGGAGCAAGTGTAGGGAAGAGTTTGACTGTGATATCACCCTTTGAAGTATGGAGAATAACTTCAGCTTCGTCCTTACCGACCTTATCTGACAACTGTGGGAAGGCATCTTTTCCAGATTTTTGGGCTTTTTCTAATTGTTTAGTGAATATCTTATTATCAACATAAGCATCTCCACGAACGGCGCGTGCGATGTTCTCACGAAAGGCAAAACCTAGGCCTGCGATAACAAGTACAATAACTAATGGAATGTACTTTTTAATGTTTTTCATATATAACTCCTTTGGTGCATTATACCTACTATTGTAGCAGAAAAAAACCTTTTGGGAAACGGTTAACAGAGGTCTTTAAATATGGTAGAATGGGATTATCAACAAGAAAATGAACAATGGGACTAGATATAGGAAAAAGGTTGCCTCAGGCTAAAAGGTGAGGTCTGACTTTTGAAAGGACGCATGCTACTTACTCTTATCAGAGTTAGGTGCCTAGATTCTAGCTATAGAAAACTTCGCTAAGTCGAAGGGACCTCTTGTTTGGATTTCTTGAAAAAAGGAGATTTTTATGTCAACTAAAGCAGAATGGGCTGAACTCTTTGAGTCGGTACACGGGCGTAAGCCTAGCCCCCAAGAATTTTTGGATGCTAAAGCAGCTGACTTTGATACAAGTGCTTTGGCTGCTCAAGCAGCATCTGTAGAAGCACCAGCTAACGAACCTGTCGCTGAAGAAGTAGCTCCAGAACCGGTTGCTACTGAAGAAGTGGCAGAACAAGATGACATCGCAGATGTGGCTGAAACAGCTGAAGATGCTGTCGCAGAACAAGCAAGCAGTGAATCACCATTTGGTGCAGAAGCTTTCTCAGAAGCACCTGTGCAACAACCAACACCACAATTTGATTCAAGCATGTTTGAAAAGGCACCTATCTCTTCAGCTCAAGGATTTGGAACAGTTCCTAATCCAACTGCAGCTGGCTCAGCAGATAAACCTCTTTTCAATCTTATCTTGCCGATCGTTGCGATTGCACTTTCAGTAATCTTTGCAGTCTTGGCATGGTTTGTAAGTCCTGCTTGGGTCTTCATCATCTTGACAGTCCTCGCAGTTGCAGTAGCAGTTGTTTCGCTTGTCTTTAGCCTTAAATCAAGCAAGAAATTGCTTTCAATCATTGCAACAGGTGTTGCTGGTCTCATGCTCTTTGTGTCTATTGGTGGTTTGATTTTCCAAATCTCTCAAAATGCTAGCAACAACACAAGCTCAAGCAAGACATCAAAAGTTGCTGATAAAGACGATGATGACGCTGACAAGAAAGATGACGACAGCGATTCAAAATCTGACTCTAAATCTGATTCAAAAGGTGATAGCACTGACGTCAACGATTACATTGACAAAAATGCTAAATTTGATTGGAATGAATCTAAGTTCCAGAAATTGAAAGTCGGTAAAGATACCGTTAAGTCTATCATCAAGACTTATGGTAAGGCTTCTGATGCACAAATCTCTGGCGATGAGATGAAGTTGAACTACTCTGGTAAAGACTATGGTGAAAGTGTTTACCTAACCTTTACGAAACAATATGATGGTACATTTATCTTGTCATATGCTTCAGGTAGATTCCCTCAAGATAAGGTAGAAGTTGATAAGTCTTATAAAGCTGACTGGACAAAAGAACAGTTTGATGCTCTCAATAAGGGGGATTACACTGATCCATCAAACGGTACAAAACTTGAAGATGTCGTTAAGGATCACCCTAAAGCTTCAAGTGCAGAATACACGATTTCAACATCTCGTCAAGGTGAATTCAAAAAAGAAATGACTATTTCTTATAGTGATTATAAGGCTGAAGATGGCAAACTCAAGAGTGTTTACTTGTCATTTGATACCAAAGAAGGTGAAGATACATTCTACCTTACTTATAAATCAGGTCCAGATGAGGATTAATTAAGGGACAGGAGGGGAAACCTTCCTGTTTTTCTTGATAAAAGGAGAAAGCTATTGAAATTCTTAATTTATACATTCGAGCAAAGTCAGTCTCTTGTCACTAAGGAGACCGTAGAAAAGCTCAATCAAAAAGGAAGCTGGAAACGATTTATTGGCTTGTTTATCACTTCAATTGTTATTTATTTCTTCTCTATTATCACACCCATGTTTATAAAAGGATTGACGCTTGATCAAAATCCAACCTTTTCTTGGATTCAGTGGCCAGTCATTCTTTTCTATGTAGTCATGTATCTGGTCTATCTTTTCTTTTCAATAAAGCACAGAAGAAGTCCGATGAAACTAAAATTTTGCACCTACTTTTACATGGTAGTCTTACTCGCTATCTTTACAGTATGTGCTGGTATAATGATGATGACACGACGAAATATTGTCAGTATACTATCGGGGGCTATGTTTCTTCTGTCCATTTATTATTTGATTCGAACGGTTCCCCGTAAACTGAGAGAAGCCGTTCAAAATCAGACAGAGTTTAGCCCTATGGTAGCTCTTGTAACCGAAAAAATTTCAGATGGCTTGGTCTTTTTAGGAGGAACGGGGATTACAGCTGGACTGGTACTGTTTGACCGCTCTACCGGGAGCGACATCAGAGGGAGTATTGATGCAGTTTTGATGCCCCTAATGCCTGCTATTTTTGTCTTTGCGACTTATGTCTTTTCCATTGATTTGCTACGAGGCTATTACCTCTTCAAATACTCCGAGCGATATAGAGAGCAGTTTGGCTACTCAGCTAAGGACTGGTATGGCGAGAAGTCGAAGGAGTATAGGAGGATGCAGGGGTAAGGTGCATAGAGAAGACCAACAGGTTTTGAAGTTAATTATAAGATTGATGGAAACGTAATAAAGATGATTAAAGTTAATGAAAGTGTAACTACAAAAGTAGAAGCTTCAAAAATATGAAGGTCGTAGTCCAATGTTTTGGTCTCGAAGACAAACAGAAGTTTATGAAAATATAGACTTTAAAATAGTACAGCTTAATTATTATAAAATTTCACTGTCTTTAGATTCTAATGTACTGCCATTTCGCACTTTAAGAGGTACTATTCTCCTCGTTGCGTAATGACTTGTAGCGTTGCATCCTAGTTTCTAAGGACGTTGCGTATATTTTACTATTCGTTGCGTGCTTTTAGCCATGGATCTTGATAAATTTAAAGTAACAAATCTGAGGAGGTATTCTTAATGTTACAATTTATTAAGAAAAACAAAACTAATCTTGTATGGGTGCTCACTTTTGGATTAATGGGGTTGATACTGAAACCTTTAGTTAATTTATTGGTCAGTTTATCAAACAAATATCCGTGGGTTACGAGAATGTTATTGTTTCTATTACTCGTTGCTACTTACTTTATTTATAAACATCCTCTCTATATAATATTAATAGCAATTTTGTTGGTAGAGCCTTTTATCGAAGAATAGAAATAAGCTAGGGGTATTAAAATGGACATTGCTACGTTGATTAAAGAATATAGAACTAAAACAGGTATAACTCAGCAAGAACTTGCAGATAAAGTATTTGTTACTCGTCAGACGATTTCTAAATGGGAACTAGGAAAAAGTGAACCTGATAATATTTCACTGGATTTATTATTTAAAGAGATGAATATTGAAAAAGAATCTCAAAAAGACATTAAAGCTAATTTAATTAGCAGAAAAAATATTTTACTTACAATCATTGCCGTTCTATTCTCTCCATCGATACTTATTATTAGACTATTAGTACTTAAAATAGGCAAGATAGAAAATAAAAAATTAGTCATTTTGATCAACACCTTTCTCTTTATAATCATTGGAATTTATATGAAGAGTTTAAAGGATAATGTATACTTTGGTTTCTTGGGGATCATTGCAATTGCTTATAGCCTTTATAGTTTTTATAAGCTTAGTTTGGAGATTAAAAAGGACTAGATACATACAAATATAAAAAAACTATTCTTACTAATATTAAAGTGTATAGATGTGCAAGATTTCTAAAGGATGAAGTTATGTCAGTAATCTACTCAAAAGTAAAAATGTCAAATAATATTTTTGAAGCTTGTAAATTGGAAAGAAACTTTATTGGTATACCAATTGGTGAGATAAAAAATAGGATTCAAAAGGGAGAAGTTTTATTAGAATGTAATTATCTAGATTTAGAGGAATTGATAAAAATGAGGACCCTCCTAGAAAGTCTTGAAACATTAGGTGCTCAAATATATTTATATGAAGGAGATTACGAGGTAAGTATGGAATTCCTTAGTAATACAATCGAGTCATATAAGGGTATTGCTGAAGATAGAGAAAAGATAGATGAATTGATGTTTTCTGATGAGTAATAGATAAACCATAATGTGAACTGCCCTCAAAAGTGTGACAGAAAAAATCTAACTTTTTGGGGGGAGTTTCTTTTCTTCTTCCATCCATTTTCATGAGATGGCTTGTTACTTAAGCACCGAAGGCAGTCTCAAAAAATTCTCTCTTATATCCGGCCTTATTTTCCTAAGACCGGATTAAAGTATGATAAAATAAAGAAAAAGAGATAAAGGAGTCAGCTATGGCAACTAGAGAAGAATGGGTGCGTCACTTTGAGGACGTCAATGGACGTAAACCAAGTCCTGAGGAGTTTATGGAGGCTAAGAAAGAGGGCTTTGTCATTGCTTCGGAGGAACCAAGTGCCCAAGTGTCTGAGCAGGTTGAGGCTCAGCAGGTGGATAGTTCTGAAGCTACTGAAGAGGCGACAGCTGACTCAGTGGCAGATACGCAACCAGACGAGGCTCAGGTGGCATTAGAGGAGGAAGCTCCTAAGCCAATGCCTGAGTTGAATATGGAGAAAGAGCAAGAAAAAGAAGCACCAAAGACAAGTCAGATACCTTTGGAAAACCCTTATTACAAACCAAAGGTAACCAAGAACAATGCTTTTGTTAATATTGCTTTGCCGATTATTATCCTAGTTTTGGGGATTCTATTCGTCATTTTGTCTTGGACGCTTCCTTTCGGTTTTGTCTTTACTTTCCTTGCTTTCTTCCTTATCATTCTAGCTATTGTGACTTTGGTTTTGAGTCTGAAGTCGACACGCAAGGCACTTTCTATTATTGCCCTAGTCATGTCAATCATCTTCTTCATGACTTCGCTTGCTGGAGCAGGCTATCAAGCAGTGAAATTTGTCATGAACCATGCTGAGCAGTTCCAAAGTGACGGTCACGATAGAGCTTATCTGTACATCGATGAGAATTATAAGTTTGACTGGACTGAGGATCAGTTTAAGGAGTTGAAGGTTGGTACTTTGACATTGGATGAGGTCTTGGATGCTCACGGTAAGGCGACTGATGCCGAGTATAGTGATGCTTACGAGGAAGATAGACCAGATTTGCTAGATCTTACCTATAGAAAAGAAAACACAGATGGAAACAACTATGTTCGTTTGACTTTTGAGAAAAAAGACGATGTTTATGTTTTGAAATCTGCCTCAGCAACCTTCGACTATGATAAGGTCAAAGAAGTCGATGACTATCGTAGCAACTGGACAAAAGATGACTATGAAAAGTTGTCTGTAGGTACACAAGCTGATTTGCTCAAGGGGACACGACTTTCTGAGGTGGTTGAAAAACACCCAGAGGCTAGCTTCACTTATCATGAAATGACACAAACTGAACAAGGCGATCTCACTCAGTCAGTGAGTCTTAGCTACCGTGATTATAATCCAGAAAGTGGAAAGGTAGATGCTGTTCGTTTGACCTTCGACTATGACAAACGTGAAAACGAGTACTTCTTGACAGACAAATCAGACGAATAAGACTATTTTTTAATTAATTCAAGCTCAGGGTTGCCTGGGCTTTTTAGTATCAACAAAAAGAGGATAAAATCTGGTATAATAGTATTGATTGATTTTTCAAGAAAGAAGTGTCACACATGAACATACAACAACTACGTTATGTCGTAGCCATTGCCAACAGCGGAACCTTCCGTGAGGCAGCCAGCAAGCTCTTTGTGAGTCAGCCTAGCCTTTCGGTGGCTATTAAGGATTTGGAGCAGGAGCTGAATTTTCAAATTTTCACCCGTACAACGACGGGGGCTGTCTTGACCAGTCAGGGCATGACTTTTTACGAGCGTGCACTTGAGGTGGTACGTAGTTTTGATAGTTTTGAAAATCGCTATCTCAATGCTTCTGAAAAGGGCAACCAGTTTTCGATTGCCAGCCAGCACTATGACTTTTTGCCACCTTTGATTACGACTTTTTCAGAGCGTTACCCTGATTACAAGGATTTCCGTATCTTTGAGTCTACGACCATTCAGATTTTGGATGAGGTAGCCAAGGGACACAGTGAGATTGGGATTATCTATTTGAATCGTCAAAATAGCAAGGGAATCCATCAAAATATGGACAAGCTTGGGCTTGAGGCCATTGATTTGATTCCGTTTAAAACGCACATTTATCTCCGTAAGGGCCATCCTCTGGCTAAAAAAGAAAGTCTTGTCATGGAGGACTTGGCGGCCTTGCCTACAGTGCGTTTCACTCAGGAGAAGGACGAGTACCTTTACTATTCTGAAAACTTTGTGGATACGACAGATTCGTCTTTGATGTTTAACGTGACAGACCGTGCGACTCTGAATGGTATCTTGGAACGTACGGATGCCTATGCGACAGGATCTGGTTTCTTGGATGCACAAAGTGTGAACGGAATTACGGTTATTCCGCTTGAGGATAACTTGGATAACAAGATGGTTTATGTCCGTCGTAAGGGGATTAACTTGTCATCTTGTGCTCTCAAGTTTGTCAATGTTATGTTTGACTACTTTGATACTTACAAACCATAGGAGGACTTATGCGTAAGGTTGCGATTCCTTTGGCTATTCTGGCTCTGATTGGTTTGGATCAGTGGGTTAAGCATTGGGTTGTGGCAAATATTGCCCTTAACCAAGTTATCAAGGCTATCCCTGGACTTTTCAGCTTGACCTATTTACAGAACCGTGGTGCTGCCTTTTCGATTTTACAGGATCAGAAATATTTCTTTGTGATTTTGACGGTTCTAGTGATTGGTGCGGCTCTGGTTTATCTGGTTAAGAATTACCAGAAGAGTCTTTGGCTGGTGCTATCTTTGGTTTTGATTATCTCAGGTGGTATTGGTAACTTTATTGACCGTGTGCACTTGGGTTACGTGGTTGATATGGTTCAGCTTGATTTTATTGATTTTGCAATATTTAACGTGGCAGACTCCTATCTAACGGTGGGCGTACTGCTCTTGATTTTAATCTTATGGAAAGAGGAAAATGGAAGTCATCATTAAAGAGGCGGGAAACCGTCTGGACAAGGCTTTGGCAGATTTGACAGAATTGTCACGTAGTCAGGCCAATGAAGCGATTAAGGCCGGAACGGTTTTGGTTAATGGTAAGTTGGCAAAGGCCAAGTATGCGGTTAAAGAGGGTGATGTCATCACCTATGAATTGCCAGAAGAAGAGGTCTTGGAGTACAAGGCTGAAGATATTCCTTTGGATATTATCTATGAAGATGCGGATGTGGCAGTGGTCAACAAGCCACAAGGTATGGTTGTCCATCCATCAGCTGGTCACACGTCTGGTACCTTGGTCAATGCCCTGATGTATCATGTCAAGGACCTCTCGTCTATCAATGGTGTGGTTCGTCCAGGAATTGTCCACCGTATCGACAAGGACACGTCTGGTCTCCTTATGATCGCTAAGAATGATAAGGCTCACAATGCTTTGGCGGCGGAGCTTAAGGATAAGAAGTCCCTTCGCAAGTATGTGGCTATTGTGCATGGCAATCTACCTAACGATCGAGGCGTGATTGAGGCTCCGATTGGGCGTTCGGACAAGGACCGCAAGAAGCAGGCAGTCACAGCTAAAGGAAAACCTGCAGTAACACGATTTACCGTTCTTGAACGTTTTGGCAACTATACTTTGGTAGAGTTGCAGCTGGAAACAGGTCGCACGCACCAGATTCGTGTGCACATGGCTTATATCGGTCACCCGGTGGCGGGAGATCCTCTTTATGGACCACGCAAGACCCTCAAGGGCCATGGCCAATTTCTACATGCTAAGACCCTTGGTTTCACACATCCTACGACTGGAGAATTGGTCGAATTTACAGCGGAAGAACCTGCTATTTTCAAGGAAACCTTGGAGAAGTTGAGAGAAGCGTAACAGTTATTAAACGGATAGTCTTTCTTGGGAGGGGCGTCCGTTTTTTTCTTGTAAAAGAGTCTGAAATTTGCTATAATTTACCTAATTAAATAAGTCCTTTAATCACTGTCCAGAGAGGCAGGCAAGGAGCCATGAGAAGTGTACGGGTGAACTGTACTCATATTTTTGTGTATCTCCTTGTTTTCGAGGGGATTTTTTTGTATTTAGAAAGGTTCTTTTTATGAAGAAAAAAGAGATCGTCGATGACGTAACCATGAAACGTGCCATTACACGTATCACTTATGAGATTATTGAGCGTAACAAAAATCTCGACAAGATTGTCTTGGCTGGTATTAAGACACGTGGTGTTTATATTGCACAGCGTATCCAAGAGCGCTTGAAACAGTTGGAAAACCTTGATGTGCCATTGATTGAGCTTGATACTAAGGCTTTCCGTGATGATGTTAAGGCTGAGCAAGACACATCTGTTTTCCCTATTGAAATTGATGGAACAGATGTTATCCTTGTGGATGATGTGCTTTACACAGGTCGTACGATTCGTGCAGCTATTGATAATATCGTTAGCCATGGGCGTCCGGCGCGTGTTGGTTTGGCTGTCTTGGTTGACCGTGGTCACCGTGAATTGCCAATCCGTGCGGACTATGTTGGTAAAAATATCCCAACTAGTGAGTCAGAAGAAATCGAAGTTTTGGTCGCAGAAGTTGATGGCAAAGATAGCGTCAACATTATCGATCCAAGCTAAGTTGACTGACGGATAGGCTTAAACGCCCTTTGTATCTTGTTAATTGAACACGCCCTAAACCTTGTGCAAAAAAGATAAATATTCTTAAGAGCTGGCGCTCCGTCATCATATTTCCTATTTTTGCTTTAGGCTTTAGACGGGCTTTGTATCTTACTAATTGAACACGGGACTCATTTCTTAGGAAAAAAGATAAGTCTCCTAGCACTCTTGGGAGTGCGTTGTCGACTTCCTATTTTTCTACAGAAATGTTTGGCTAAGCCAAAGCGTCCCTTTGTATCTTAATTTTAAGGAGTCCTTTGATATCGTGAATAACGTAAAATATGATGTGAATGATATGCCAAAACCTGGTTTATTGGTTGGTTTGTCATTCCAGCACTTGTTTGCTATGTTTGGTGCGACGGTGCTTGTGCCGATTTTGGTTGGGATTGATCCCGCTATTGCTCTTTTCTCATCTGGTTTGGGAACTTTGGCTCACTTGACGGTGACCAAGTACAAAATTCCAGCATACATGGGGTCTAGCTTTGCCTATATTGCGGCTATGCAGACACTTATGAAGACTGATGGGATTGCAGCGGTCGCTCAAGGTGCCATGGCTGGTGGTTTGGTTTACTTGCTAGTGGCTCTGATTGTTAAGTATGCGGGTAAAGACTGGATTGATAAGGTCCTTCCACCAATCGTGGTTGGTCCCATTATCATGGTGATTGGTTTGAACCTTGCAGCCAATGCAGTCAATGATGCGACAACTTTAAATAAAAGCTATAGTATCTATGCTCTCTTGATTTCGATGGTGACCCTCTTTGCGGTTATCCTCTTTAACATGTATGGCAAGAAGATTATCGGTGTCATCCCAATTTTACTTGGATTAATTGTGGGCTATATTTTCTCAGCGCTTCTTGGTTTGCTGACAGGACATAGTTTCATCAATTTCTCAGAGGTAGCGGCGGCACATTGGATTCAAGTTCCAAACTTTGACATTCCATTTGTGGATTATGGCTTTAAGCTCTACCCAAGTGCGATTTTGACCATGGCTCCGATTGCCTTTGTGACGATGACTGAACACTTTGGTCACGTCATGGTTCTAAACAGTTTGACTGAGCGTGATTACTTCAAAGATCCAGGACTTGACCACACCCTTACTGGTGATGGTTTGGCACAGATTATCGCTGGATTCTTTGGAGCTCCTCCGGTAACTTCTTATGGTGAAAATATTGGGGTTATGGCCCTCAGTAAGGTCTACTCAGTTTACGTTATTGCGGGCGCAGCAGTGATTGCGGTCTTGATGAGCTTTATTGGTAAGCTATCAGCACTCTTGCATTCTATTCCAACTCCTGTATTGGGTGGGTTGTCTATTGCCCTCTTTGGGGTTATCGCTGCTAGCGGTTTGAAAATTTTAGTTGAACATAAGATTGATTTTGATAATAAAAAGAATCTCTTGATTGCTAGTGTTATCTTGGTATCTGGTATCGGTGGTTTGATGATTGACCTTGGTGGTCTTCAAATCACGGGTGTGGCAAGTTCAACCATTCTTGGTATCTTGCTCTATCAAATCTTGCCAGATCCTAAAAAAGGTAGCAAAGATTAGTCAATCAATTTAAAAGGAAAAACTATGGCGATTGCAGATGGAAAAGTGTCACTGAAACATTTGGTGACAATGGAAACCCTTACGAATGAAGAGGTCTTGGGCCTGATTCGTCGAGGTGGAGATTTTAAAAATGGCAGAGCTGATTTCCAGTTGGATCGACAGTATTTCGCTGCCAATCTCTTTTTTGAAAATTCAACACGAACACACAAGTCCTTCGAGGTGGCTGAGAAAAAACTTGGTCTGGATGTGATTGAGTTCGATGCTGGAACTAGCTCGGTGAACAAGGGTGAGACCCTCTATGATACGATCTTAACCATGTCTGCTTTGGGCGTTGACATCTGTGTGGTCCGTCACTCGGAAGTCGATTACTATAAGCAGTTGATTGATAGTAGAACTATTCAGACCTCTATTGTCAATGGTGGTGATGGTTCAGGGCAACACCCAAGTCAGTGTTTGCTTGACTTGATGACCATTTACGAAGAGTTCGGAACCTTTGAAAATCTTAAGATTTGTATTGCAGGTGACATTACGCATTCGCGTGTCGCTAAGTCAAATATGCAGATTCTCAAGCGTTTGGGTGCTCAGCTTTATTTTGCTGGTCCGGCTGAGTGGTACTCGAATGAGTTTGATGTTTATGGTCAGCATGTGGCCATTGACGATGTCATTGAGGACTTGGATGTTCTCATGCTGCTTCGTGTTCAGCACGAGCGTCATGGGGATGACAAAGGATTTTCAAAAGAAGACTACCATGCTCTCTATGGTTTGACTGAAGAACGTTATGCCAAGTTAGCTGATCAGGCGATTATCATGCACCCTGCTCCAGTTAATCGTGATGTGGAGATTGCTGATAGCCTGGTTGAGGCGCCTAAGGCTCGCATCGTTGCTCAGATGCAAAACGGGGTCTTTGTCCGTATGGCAATTATTGAAGCTATTTTAAATGGCAAAGCGTAAACAACGTTAACCGATTCCTGAGAGAATCAGACGAAAAAGAACATGGGCTAAATCTTTGGAAAATAGACAAATCTTTCTAGAGGCTAGAGCTTCTCTGTCAGATTTGCTTTTCATTCAGATTTTAACGCCCTTTGTATCTTAGTGAAAGGAACAATTTACTATAATGGCAAAACGTTTACTTATTTTGGAAGACGGCACTATTTTTGAAGGTCAGGCCTTCGGTGCTGATGTGGATGTGACGGGTGAAATCGTCTTTAATACTGGTATGACAGGTTATCAAGAATCTATCACAGACCAGTCTTACAATGGTCAAATTTTGACTTTTACTTATCCACTTGTTGGTAACTATGGTGTTAACCGTGACGACTATGAGTCAATTAAGCCAACGACTAAGGGTGTCGTTGTGTCAGAGGCTAGCCGTCGTGCCAGCAACTGGCGTAACCAAATGACCTTGGATGAGTTTTTGAAAGCGAAAAACATCCCTGGTATCTCTGGTATTGATACACGTGCCTTGACTAAGATTATCCGTCAACACGGTACTATGAAAGCCACTTTGGCCAGCCCTGGTGACAGTATTGAGCACTTGCAAGATCAATTGCGTGCGACTGTTTTGCCAACCAACAATATTGAGCAGGTATCAACTAAGACAGCTTACCCAGCACCAGGTGTTGGTAAAAATATCGTTTTGGTTGACTTTGGTCTCAAGCACTCTATCTTGCGTGAGTTTTCAAAACGTGATTGTAACGTGACTGTTGTGCCACATGATATCACTGCTGAAGAAATTCTCCACCTTAATCCAGATGGTGTGATGTTGTCAAATGGTCCGGGTAACCCTGAAGATGTACCATATGCACTTGATATGATTCGTGGCATCCAAGGTAAAATTCCAATTTTTGGTATTTGTATGGGTCACCAGTTGTTTAGTTTGGCTAATGGTGCCAAGGCCTACAAGATGAAGTTCGGTCACCGTGGATTTAACCACGCGGTTCGTGAAATTGCGACTGGTCGTGTTGATTTCACCAGCCAAAACCATGGTTATGCCATTGACCGTGAGTCACTTCCAGATTGCCTCATGGTAACACACGAAGAAATTAACGATAAGTCAGTTGAAGGTGTTCGTCACCGTGACTTCCCTGCATTCTCAGTGCAATTCCACCCAGATGCAGCACCTGGTCCACACGATGCTAGCTATCTCTTTGATGAGTTCTTGGAATTGATTGATGCTTTCCAAGCTGAAAAAGCACGTCGTTAATTGCAACTGTCTAGTGACTATAGTGGGGTGTGACTCTTGTTCTCCCCAGTCTACTACCTTATTTAATGACAACCAGAGAGTTGTCAAATAGAAAGGAGAAGATACAGGTTCACGGAAGTGAACACGCCCTAAGGACTGTGTGAAAAAGATAAACGGTGACTAGACGCTTGGGCGTCGTCGTCACGTTTCCTATTTTCACTGGGTCCTTAACGGGCTTTGTATCATAAATTATGCCTAAACGTTCTGATATTAAAAAAATTATGGTTATCGGGTCTGGTCCTATCATCATTGGTCAGGCTGCTGAGTTCGACTACGCTGGTACGCAAGCCTGCTTGGCCTTGAAAGAAGAAGGTTACAGTGTTGTCCTTGTCAACTCTAACCCTGCGACAATCATGACTGATAAAGAAATCGCAGATAAGGTTTACATTGAACCAATTACGCTTGAATTTGTCACACGTATTCTTCGTAAAGAGCGTCCTGATGCCCTCTTGCCAACACTTGGGGGACAAACTGGTTTGAACATGGCAATGGAATTGTCAAAAGCTGGTATTCTTGAAGAGCTTGGAGTAGAGCTTTTGGGAACAAAATTGTCTGCCATTGACCAAGCCGAAGACCGTGACCTCTTCAAACAATTGATGGAAGATTTGGAACAACCTATTCCAGAATCTGAAATCGTCAATACGGTTGAAGAAGCAGTTGCCTTTGCGACAGAAATTGGTTACCCAGTTATCGTGCGTCCTGCCTTTACCCTTGGTGGTACTGGTGGTGGTATGTGTGCCAACGAAGAAGAACTTCGTGAAATCGCTGAAAATGGCTTGAAATTGTCACCAGTAACACAATGTTTGATTGAACGTTCTATCGCTGGTTTCAAGGAAATCGAATACGAAGTTATGCGTGATGCCGCAGACAATGCTCTTGTGGTATGTAACATGGAAAACTTCGACCCAGTTGGTATCCACACAGGGGACTCAATCGTATTTGCCCCAACGCAAACCTTGTCAGATATTGAAAACCAAATGCTTCGTGATGCCAGCTTGAAGATTATCCGTGCCCTTAAAATTGAGGGTGGCTGTAACGTACAGTTGGCTCTTGACCCTAATAGCTTCAAGTACTATGTTATCGAAGTAAACCCACGTGTATCACGTTCATCAGCCCTTGCATCAAAAGCAACTGGTTACCCAATCGCCAAATTGGCAGCCAAGATCGCTGTTGGTTTGACACTTGATGAAATGATTAACCCAGTCACTGGTACAACTTATGCCATGTTTGAACCAGCTCTTGACTATGTGGTTGCTAAGATTCCACGTTTCCCATTTGATAAATTTGAACACGGTGAACGTCGCCTTGGTACTCAGATGAAAGCCACAGGTGAAGTTATGGCTATCGGTCGTAACATCGAAGAGTCACTTCTTAAAGCCTGCCGTTCACTTGAAATCGGTGTTTACCACAATGAAATGCCTGAGCTTGCGGACGTCACAGACGATGCTTTGGTTGAGAAGATTGTCAAAGCTCAAGACGACCGTCTCTTCTACCTTTCTGAAGCCATCCGTCGTGGATACACTATTGAAGAATTGTCAGAGTTGACTAAGATTGATATTTTCTTCCTTGACAAATTGCTCCATATCTTTGAATTGGAACAAGAATTGGCTACTCACGTAGGCGATGTTGATGTTCTGAAAGAAGCTAAACGTAACGGTTTCTCTGACCGTAAGATTGCTGATCTTTGGAATCAAACAGCTGACCAAGTGCGTGCGACACGTTTGGAAAATAACATTGTTCCTGTTTACAAGATGGTCGATACCTGTGCGGCTGAGTTTGAGTCATCAACACCATATTTCTACTCAACTTACGAGTGGGAAAATGAATCAATCAAATCTGATAAAGAATCTGTCATCGTTCTTGGTTCAGGTCCTATCCGTATCGGACAAGGGGTTGAGTTCGACTATGCGACAGTTCACTCTGTAAAAGCTATCCAGGCTGCAGGTTACGAAGCTATCATCATGAACTCTAACCCTGAGACAGTTTCAACAGACTTCTCAGTTTCAGATAAACTTTACTTTGAACCATTGACTTTCGAAGACGTGATGAACGTTATCGAATTGGAACAACCTAAGGGTGTCGTGGTTCAGTTTGGTGGACAGACAGCCATCAACTTGGCAGAGCCATTGTCTAAAGCTGGTGTGAAAATCTTGGGTACACAGGTTGCCGACCTTGACCGTGCCGAAGACCGTGACCTCTTTGAACAAGCCCTTAAAGATTTGGACATTCCACAACCACCAGGACAAACAGCGACAAATGAAGAAGAAGCGGTTGAAGCAGCTCGTAAGATTGGCTTCCCAGTTCTTGTTCGTCCATCATACGTTTTGGGTGGACGTGCCATGGAAATTGTTGAAAATGAAGAAGACCTTCGTTCTTACATGCGCACAGCCGTTAAGGCAAGTCCAGACCACCCAGTCCTTGTTGATAGCTATATCATCGGACGCGAGTGTGAAGTGGATGCCATCTCTGATGGTAAGGATGTCTTGATTCCAGGTATCATGGAACACATCGAACGTGCAGGGGTTCACTCAGGGGACTCAATGGCAGTTTACCCACCACAAACCCTTTCTAAGAAAATCCAAGAGACTATCGCTGACTACACTAAACGCTTGGCTATTGGTCTTAACTGTATCGGTATGATGAACATTCAGTTCGTTATTAAGGATGAAACGGTCTATGTTATCGAGGTTAACCCACGTGCCAGTCGTACCGTACCATTCTTGTCTAAGGTTACTGATATCCCAATGGCTCAAGTTGCTACAAACTTGATTCTTGGTAAATCATTGGCTGAGCAAGGTTACAAAGATGGTCTTTACCCAGAAAGCAACCATGTTCATGTCAAAGCACCAGTCTTCTCATTCACAAAATTGGCTAAGGTAGATAGCCTCCTTGGACCTGAAATGAAATCAACTGGTGAAGTTATGGGTACAGATGCGACTCTTGAAAAAGCGCTCTACAAAGCCTTTGAAGCATCTTACCTCCACTTGCCTACCTTTGGTAACGTTATCTTCACTATTCATGATGATACTAAAGAAGAAGCCCTTGACTTGGCCCGTCGTTTCGATGCTATCGGTTATGGTATCTATGCAACTGAGGGAACAGCTAAGTTCTTGAATGAACACGGGGTTCACGCAACGCTTGTTAACAAATTGGGTGAAAATGATGATAACGACATTCCAGCCCTTGTTCGTACTGGTAAAGCGCAAGCTATTATCAATACGGTTGGTAACAAACGTACTTATGATGAAGACGGAGCAGCTATCCGTAGCTCAGCTATTGAAGCTGGAATTCCACTCTTCACAGCGCTTGATACTGCAGATGCTATGGTGCGTGTGCTTGAAAGCCGTAGCTTTACAACAGAAGCTATCTAATCACGAAATGAAGTCTCAGCTTTGCTGGGGCTTTTTTATTGAAGACAAAGTTTTCTTTTGAGACTTTTCTTAAGTGATGACGGACGTCAGCGACCTTCTGCGAAGTTCCATGACTAAGTTTTGAGCCGAAAGACTCAAAACTTCCGAACGCCTGAAACTAATCGTTTCAGACGTTTTTATCACTGGGAAAAGTCTCGGTATAAGCTTACTAGGTTCGCAAAATCTATTTCATATTTAAAAATAGTTTAATTATGTTCTGAGTCTCAGCCTTGCTGGGGCTTTTTTCTTACACAAATGTAAGCTAAGAAGTTAAAAATGAAAGCTAAGTCTATAGCTTTGTTTCCTATGATTCTGCTATACTAGAAACATGATTATTACCACATCTTTACGTGAAAATGAGGCCTTGATTGCACGTGCCCAAGAATTAGCTCACGAGCTAGGAGCTGACTACCAGCATCGTCGCAAGTTATCCTTGGCAAAATGTTTAGAGCGATTTGGAGCTTTTTATCTTCTATATAAAGACAGACTGTCTTTTGTCAATGAGGATGGCAGTGAGCTGTCCTTTCATCCAGACACGGCTGTTCTTCGAATTAAGGCACCACATGATGCTTTAGTCAGTCTTTTGGGTCAGTCTTCCAAGTCTATTCTCGATACTACCATGGGTCTGGCTTCCGATAGTCTTGTTATGGCGGCAGCGGGAAATAAGGTAACTGCCCTTGAGAGTCAAGAAGTGATTTTTCAGGTGGTTTCTCGTGGTCTGGCCACTTATCAGACAGATGACAAGCAGCTTGAAAAAGCGATGCGTTCTATTAAGGCTATTAAGAGCGATAGCTTATCCTTTTTGAAATCCCAGGCTAATCACTCTTTTGATATCATCTATGCCGATCCTATGTTTTCAGAGACTATCAAGGAATCGGAAAATCTACAAGCTATCAAACCTTTGGCCAATGGCAGCCGTCTGACAGAAGAATGGTTAAATGAGGCTAAGCGTGTCGCACGAGAAAAAATTATCATCAAGGCGCATTTTCGAGATACCGTTTTTGAGGAATTTGGGTTTGAACGTCAGATTCGTCCCAATCAAAAGCTGCACTATGGTGTCATGGATTTAAGCGAAGGCCATTGACACAGAAAGTTAAAAGTATTACAATTGTTTTATTTATGTGATACAAAAGAAAAGAGAGACTTATGCGAAAGAAAATCAGTCCAAAGTTATTTAAAAATAAAAAAAGAGTTTGGATCATTGGAGGAATTGGCTTCCTTGTCCTTTTGGTCCTAGGTTTTAACCTTTTTGCAGGTGGTGGCAAAGATGATAAGGCTTCCGAGTCCCCCACAGCAAGTAAGGTAACCAAGGGGCAGTTGGCCTCGTCCACCCTTCTGACTGGCATGGTGAAGGCTCAGTCAGAACAGTACGTTTATTTTGACAATACCGTTGGACGCAATGCCACTGTGACAGTCTCTGTTGGTGAGGAAGTTAGCGTTGGTCAGCAATTGGTCCAATATGACAGCACCTCAGCCCAAGCGGCTTATGATACGGCTAGCCGTGCCTATAATAAGGCAGTTCGTGACCGTAATTATTTTCAACAGTATGGGACAGCTCCTGCGGCTTCGGCACAAACAAGTAGTGATTCGGATGAGGATGATTCGACGACTACCGTTAGCCCTCAACAGCGTCAGCAAACCGAGGCAAGTAATTACCAAACCTTGCAAGATTATAATGATGCCGTTGCTAACGCAGCATCAGAGCTAGAAAAGGCACAAGACGTTCTCAACCAAACAGTCATTGTTTCAGATGTTAATGGGACAGTTGTGGAAGTTGCGGACTCTGTGGACCCTGCTTCAAAAGAGAGCCAGACTCTAGTTCATGTGACTAGTGAAGGCCAATTTGAGATTCAAGGAACCTTAACGGAATATGACATTCCAAATATTTCAGTTGGTCAAAAGGTCAAGATTACTTCCAAGGTATACCCTGATCAAACTTGGACAGGGAAAGTCAGCTACGTTTCCAATTATCCTAAGCAAAATGCCAGTCAGTCAGCAGGTACATCTAGCAATTCAGGACAGACAGGTTCCCAGTATGAATACAAGGTTCAATTGACCAGTCCAATTGGTAAGCTCAAGCAAGGCTTCAATGTATCTCTTGAAGTGACCAAAGATGACGATGCCCTGTTAGTTCCAGTAACTGCTGTGACCAAGAAAGGGTCTGACAACTACGTCTGGGTTTACGATGACGAGAGTCAAAAAATCAAGCAGGTCAAGGTCAAACTTGGCAATGCAGATGCTAAGCAACAAGAAATTGCTTCAGGGCTTAAAGAAGGTCAAAAGGTTATCACCAAGGCTGAAAAATCCTTTAAGGATGGCGAGACCCTGAAGAATGTGACGGATGCCGATAGCAAAAAATCAAAAGAGACTAGTGGAGAAGAGGTGAAGTCTAGTGACTAAGCCAGCACTTATGGTCTTAAAAGGCATCACCAAGTCTTTCAAAAATGGTCAGGAGTCCTTGCAGGTCCTTAAGGGGATTGACTTATCAGTTGAAGCAGGTGACTTCGTGGCAATCATGGGCCCTTCTGGTTCAGGTAAATCAACCCTTATGAATATTATCGGCCTTCTTGATCAACCAACTACAGGTTCCTATCAACTCGAGGGAGAGAATGTAGCTGAGCTCTCTGAAAACCGCTTGGCCAAGGTAAGAAATAACCAGATTGGCTTTATCTTTCAGCAGTTTTTTCTCTTGCCAAAGTTAAGTGCCCAAAAGAACGTAGAGCTTCCCTTGATTTATGCAGGGAAATCTCCACGTGAACGTAAGCAAAGGGCAGAGCAATTCTTGAAAAAAGTCGGCTTGTCAGACCGTAGCCATCATCTACCGTCAGAGTTGTCTGGTGGACAGAAGCAGAGGGTGGCTATTGCGCGTGCACTGTCTAACGATCCAGCAATCATTTTGGCGGATGAACCTACGGGTGCACTTGATACCAAGACAGGAACCCAGATTATGGATCTCTTAACCCAGCTAAACCGAGAAGGGAAGACCATTGTCATGGTTACCCATGAACCGGAGATTGCAGACTATGCCCGACGTAAGATTGTCATCCGTGATGGTGAAATCACCCAAGACACGACGGATAGCGTTCGGATTGACTAGGAGGTAAGAATGGAAAATTGGAAATTTGCTCTTAGTTCTATTCGTTCTCATAAGATGCGGTCCTTCCTGACCATGTTGGGGATTATCATTGGTGTTGCTGCGGTAGTACTCATTATGGGTCTAGGAAATGGGATGCGTCAGAGTGTTACCGACAGTGTGACCGGAGACAAGGATACGGTTCAAGTCTACTATGAAGCCAAGGGTGAGGAGCTAGATCCTGCCTATGCGGACCTGTCACATCCGACCAAACCGGTTAAAGAAGTTTGGTTGGAGCAAGTGGCTAGGCAGACGCCTGGTATCGATAGTTATTTTGTGACCAACAGCCTAACTTCCTCTATCTCCCTCCAGAAAAAGACTGTGAAGAATGTTAATATCACAGGTGCCAGCCAGGGCTACTTTAAAGCTAAAAAGTTAGAGATGTTGACAGGACGTTCCTTGCAAGACAATGATTATAAAAACTTTTCACGAGTCATTGTCATTGATCAGATGGTGGCTAAAAAACTCTTTGAGTCGAATGATGATGCCCTTAACCAAGTGGTTACTATTGGGAAAAATGATTATCGTGTGATTGGTGTTTATAAGAATAAAGACACAGCAATCGGTGCCTATGGTGAAATTGGAACAGCACTTGTGGCCAATACCCAGTTAGCAGCTGAGAATAATACCGATGCTATTGGTCAGATTTTTTTCCATGTGACCGATGTGAAAAATAGTAGCAGTGTTGCTAAGAATGCTGCTAAACGCTTGACCCAGTTGGCCCAAGATGATAACGGGGAGTACAAGGCAGCAGATATGAGCTCGACCTTAGATCAGGTGAACACAATCTTTGGAACCATTACCACCGTTGTCGGAGCTATTGCTGGGATTTCACTCTTAGTTGGTGGAATCGGTGTTATGAATATCATGCTAGTTTCGGTAACTGAGCGGACACGAGAGATTGGTCTTCGTAAGGCTTTAGGTGCCACACGTCGTAAAATCTTGACTCAGTTTCTGATTGAGTCCATGGTTTTGACCATCCTGGGAGGTTTGATTGGGCTAGGCTTTGCGGCCCTAGTCGTTGGACCAATTGGGAATGCCATGGACCTTAAAGCGACAGTCTCTCTTGGCGTAGCCATGGGAAGTATTGCCTTCTCAGCAGCAGTGGGGATTATCTTTGGTCTCCTACCAGCTAATAAAGCTTCGAAACTCGATCCTATCGAAGCACTTAGATATGATTAAACATGACCTCTTGAAATCTTTGGATTTTGAGAGGTTTTATGCTTTTCAAAAAAGATAGCGAAAAAAATCAAAAAAAGTTGTATTTTTTTCTTGACGTCTGATTTAGGTCATGGTATTATATATGAGGTTTGAAAAAACTGACCTAAGACAGTTGGGGAGCAAGACTCGTAAACATCCAACCGAGGCACAAAACGTAACTATTTTTTTGTAACGTATTGTACTTTCGTGTCTAGGTTTAGGTACGATTTTTTTGTGCCTAGCCCAAAAATAAAAACGGAGGTAAAACTACTAATGAGTGAAGCTATTATTGCTAAGAAAGCTGAACAGGTTGCTATCGTCGCTGAAAAAATGAAAGCAGCAGCATCTATCGTTGTTGTTGACTCTCGTGGACTTACAGTTGACCAAGATACAGTTCTTCGTCGTAATCTTCGTGAATCAGGCGTTGAATTTAAAGTTATCAAAAACTCTATCTTGAGCCGTGCAGCTGAAGAAGCAGGTCTTGAAGACCTTAAAGAACTTTTTGTTGGTCCGTCTGCAGTAGCATTCTCAAACGAAGATGTTATCGCACCAGCAAAAGTTATTAGCGAATTTGCTAAAGACGCAGAAGCTCTTGAAATCAAAGGTGGTGTTGTTGACGGTGCGTTCACTTCAGTCGAAGAAATCAACGCTCTTGCATCACTTCCAAACAAAGAAGGTATGCTTTCTATGCTCCTTTCTGTACTTCAAGCGCCAGTGCGCAACGTTGCATACGCTGTCAAAGCGGTTGCAGAAAGCAAAGAAGACGGTGCTGCGTAAGCCCATCTTCACAACTCGTAGCCTAAGCTACGTTTAAAACACTATATTAAAAAACACATTTGGAGGAAATCACAATGGCATTGAACATTGAAAACATTATTGCTGAAATTAAAGAAGCTTCAATCCTTGAATTGAACGACCTTGTAAAAGCTATCGAAGAAGAGTTTGGCGTAACTGCTGCTGCTCCTGTAGCTGCTGCTGCAGCTGGTGCTGCTGACGCTGGTGCTGCTAAAGATTCATTCGACGTTGAATTGACATCTGCAGGCGACAAAAAAGTTGGCGTTATCAAAGTTGTACGTGAAATCACAGGCGAAGGTCTTAAAGAAGCTAAAGCTATCGTTGACGGTGCACCATCAGTTATTAAAGAAGGTGTTGCTGCAGCTGAAGCTGAAGAAATCAAAGCTAAACTTGAAGAAGCTGGAGCTTCAGTTACTCTTAAATAATAAGGTAACGACTCAAGTCGCTTAAAAAAGAAAACCAGGGCATCAGCTCTGGTTTTTTATTGCGATAAGCGATTGTTAGAAACTGATAAATTGATTTGTTTTAATAAACTTTCGGGGGTAGACAATCTAGTGTCTACCCTTTTTTTGCGTTTCGGAGGTAATTATGCAAAAGGAAGAACAGTCATCACGTCAAATCGTGAAAAGCCATATCATGACCATCATGGGAGTTGATAATCTAAAAGCAACTCAACTGGTAAATGAAATGGAACAAACAGGTTTAATCTGATTTGATGAATTCGGGAATTTTGGAATTTTAGTCTTGGAGGGATAATCATGAAACGTATTACTGCTAATCAATTTCAGACATCAGAGCGTTATTATAAACTCCCAAAAGTCTTGTTTGAAGATTACGCTAAAAAATACGGTCACGAGAACTTTACCATGAGAAACTGGGCAGATTTTCAATACTATAAGGATAAGACGTTGGATTCGGTGATTGCGGTCACAACAGCGAAGTTTACCCTTTTTAATATCCAATCGGTGATTGATTTGACGCAAAAAGACTCTATGGACTTGACAACGTGGGGCACTCAGAAGACTATGGTCTATCTTGTTATTCCAGATAATGATACTACCTTTCGTTTTCTATCTGCTTTATTTTTCTCTATGTTTTTCTCCACTTTGACCAGATAGGCTGATGTGGACTTTAAAGGGCAACTGCCTATCCATGTTAGAAGCTATCTGGATGAGTTTGCTAATGTCGGAGAAATCCCAGACTTCGCCGAACAAACCTCAACAGTTAGCTCTTGGAATATGTGTCTAGTACCAATCTTGCAAAATATCGCCCAACTCTTTCTCATTTACTGGGAAGGAAATAGTGGTGATAAACTACTTGAACGTCAGACACGAGCCAGTGAGTGGTATTACCAAATTGAAAAAGGCTTTAGTCAACCCAACGGCGGGACAGCACAAAGTGATCTAAAAGCACTTGAAGCTGTACGAGGAGACCTTTTTGAAAACTCTATTACAGGAGGTGGTGATGGTATGGGTTACGCTTACGGCCAATGTACTTGGGGAGTCGCAGCCCGTATTAACCAACTGGGTCTAAAACTCAAAGGAAAAAACGGTGAGAAGATTCCAATTATCAGTACCATGGGCAATGGCCAAGATTCGGTACGAACAGCCGCAAGTCTCGGTGGGGAGACAGGGACAAGTCCACAAGCAGGAGCTATTATTTCCTTTGCGGGAGGAGGACATGGCACACCAGCATAATACGGACATGTGGCTTTCGTCGAAAAACTCTACCCAAATGGCTCATTCCTTATCTCCGAAACCAATTACAATGGCAATCCAAACTATACCTTCCGTAAATTATCTGGAGTGGATAGTAACTTGAGTTTTGCGTATACGACGAAATAAAAAAGGATATGCTAACAATGACTTGATTTGTTAGCATATTGTTTTGGAGGTGGTGATATGGATTTGTTAGAGAAACCCGTTTATAATTATATTAAAAATAATCATGGAGTAATAACTTTTCGTGATATGGAAGAGCTTAACTTTTCTTATCAACAACTGAATCAATTAGTCTCAAAAGGGAAAGTGGAATCAATTGAAAGAGGTATCTATCATCTGCCAGATACCTATATCGATGACTATTTTAGTTTACAGTACCGTTTTCCATCCTTAGAAATAGCACTTTGGTTACATGGTCTGTCCCTTACCATTCCATTTGAGCCTGTGATGACTTTTCCTTTCGGGACAAATACGAGGCCAATGAAAGAAGCTGGTGTCAAGCCAATTGTCGCTAGAAAGTATCATGAAATCGGTATTATTAGACTGGAGCGACAGGCTGGACAGTTTATCTCAGTATATGATATGGAACGAACATTAGTGGAGTGTTTGAGAACAGCTTATCATGTCGATATTCAAGTTATTGCTCCAGCTTTTCAAGCTTACTTTAAAAAAGGAGCTGTTGATTATGCCAAGTTGTATCACTATGCACAACTATTTAAAGTAACCGAAAAACTACAATCATATGTGGAGGTCTTGTCGTGAAATTTTCAAATGCTAATAGTTTCAAAGCTAAAATCAAGAATATTGCAAAAGAAAAAGGGATCTCTTTCTCAAAAGATTAGTCAAATATTTGAAGAATACGGTGCGAATATGTTGGATGTATTCGGTTGTTATATGTATAAATTAAACAATTGTGTTACAATGAAACCATATAGAATTTTAAGTTTTCTCAAAAACTTTTTATAACTAAGAACACATAAGGAGGTAAAATGGTGAAGCATTCTAAAATAACAAAAGTTTTTCAGCTTTCACTCGTCATCATATTTATTTTAGTCTTGTTAGGGCTCTTTGTTCCCCAGCAGTTTCAAAATATTAGTTCTTACTTAAAAAATCTCTTAACAACTAGTGTTGGCTGGTTTTACTTGTTATTGGTTACGGGGATTTTAATTTTTTGTGTCTTTTTAATTGTAAGTCCGATAGGGCAGATTCGCTTGGGTAATCCCACGAGTCGGCCAGAGCATTCGACGACGTCATGGATTGCCATGATGTTTTCTGCTGGAATGGGGATTGGTCTGGTCTTTTATGGGGCAGCAGAGCCTTTGAGTCACTTTGCTATCTCGACGCCCAATGCAGAAATAGGCAGTGCGGATGCTCTCGCAGATGCTTTTCGTTTTACTTTTTTTCACTGGGGATTTCATGCTTGGGCGGTCTATGCCCTGGTGGGATTGTCTTTGGCTTATTTTGGCTTTCGTAAACGGGAGAAATATCAGCTCTCAGTCGTCTTTAAGCCTCTTTTTGGAAAATATGCGGACGGACCAATAGCAACCATTATCGATACCATCACCATTATTGCGACAGTGATTGGGGTAGCGACAACGCTCGGCTTTGGTGCCTCACAAATCAATGGTGGTCTCTCCTATGTCTTTGGTATTCCTAATAATAGTCTTGTGCAAGTCATCATTATCATCATTGCGACAATTCTTTTTCTTATTTCTGCCTTATCAGGTTTAGGAAAGGGTGTTAAAATCCTATCTAATACAAACTTGATTTTAGCTATTGTCTTGCTTGCTGGAGTCATAGTTTTGGGGCCAACGGTTAAGATATTTGACACCATGACAGACTCTATCGGCCTTTATTTTCAAAACTTCTTCCGTATGAGTTTTCGGGCGGCGGCTTTTGATGAGACCAAGCGGGCTTGGATTAACCAATGGACCATTTTTTACTGGGCATGGTGGATTTCCTGGTCACCTTTTGTGGGCGTCTTTATTGCCCGTATCTCAAAAGGTCGGACTATTCGCGAATTTTTGACAGTAGTGCTTTTGGCACCAACAGTCCTTAGTTTTATCTGGTTTTCTGCTTTTGGTACCTTATCTACTTCACTACAAGATTCGGGGGTTAATTTGATACGTTTTGCCACAGAAGAAATTCTTTTTGCCTCTTTTAATGAATATCCTCTGGGAAGTGTCCTTTCACTCCTGGCAATTATTTTAGTTTTAACCTTCTTTGTGACCTCGGCGGATTCTGCCACCTATGTTTTGGCCATGTTGTCTGAAGATGGCAATCTAAATCCAAGTAATCGTAAAAAGGTGATTTGGGGTGTCATGCTGGCCTTGATTGCTATTGCACTCATGTTTTCTGGTGGATTGACAGCTTTACAAAATACGCTCATTATTGTTGCTTTTCCATTTTCTATAGTACTAGTGTTGATGATGTGGTCGCTTATGAAAGAGTTATATCACGAAAAAGAGCAAATGGGACTCGCCATTACACCAGACCGATATCCTGAGAAGAATCAACCGTTTAAATCTTATGAGGAAAATTAGGAGGATGGCATGGAGTTAAGAGTGCTTCGTTATTTTATTACTATTGCTGAGGAGGGGAGTATCTCCTAGGCAGCTGAGAAGCTGATGATTACTCAGCCGACACTCAGTCGTCAGTTAAAAGATTTGGAGCAGGAACTTGGTGAATCTCTTTTTATCCGTGAACATATCAAGTCGCTTAATAAAGAAAACCAGGGCATCAGCTCTGGTTTTTTCTATTGCTTTTAATATTTTCATTTGTTAGAATGTAGGTAATGTGCGTGCTTGTCACGCCCTTTTTCTGTGTCTTTTTCGGCTTTAGTGGTTGTCAATAACTATAAAAATCCTAAAGGCATGGTAAATGCTAAAAAGAAAAGGAGAAATTTATGGCTTATATTTGGTCTTATCTCAGGCGTTATCCTAAGTGGCTAGCAATGAATTTTACGGCGGCTATTTTATTTGTTATTGCTAACTTGGGTTTGCCGACGGTTCTTGCCAGAATGATTGATGAGGGAATAAACCGTGGTGATGTTGATAAGCTTTACGCTTATGCTTGGGTCATGTTTGGTGTAGTTTTGACTGGGATTGTTGGTCGTATACTTCTGTCCTATGCAGTTGGTAAGTTGACCACTACTATGGTGCAAGTCATGCGTAATGACATTTATGCTAAGCTTCAGGAGTATTCCCACCACGAGTATGAGCAGATTGGGGTATCCTCTTTGGTGACTCGTATTACATCAGATGCTTTTGTGCTTATGCAGTTTGCGGATCAGGTTCTTAAGCTAGGGGTTATCACTCCTTTGATGATGGTTTCCAGTGTCTTTTTGATTTTGACGACAAGTCCATCTTTGGCTTGGATTGTGGCAATCTCCTTGCCTTTCCTAGCCGTAGTAGTCTGGTATGTGGCGGTAAAAACGCGTCCGCTTTCTGAAAAGCAACAGGCAACTCTCGACAAGATTAACCAGTATGCTCGTGAAAATCTGACTGGACTTCGTGTCATCCGAGCTTTCGCTAGAGAAGATTTTCAAGAGAAGAAGTTTGCTTCTGAAAATGCTGTCTATGCGGATAATTCAAACAAGCTCTTTAAATTAACTGGTTTGACTGAGCCACTTTTTGTGCAAATCATCATCGCCATGATTGTGGCAATTGTTTGGTTTGCCCTTGAGCCATTAGGTTCTGGGACGTTGGCAATCGGGGATTTGGTTGCCTTTATTGAGTACAGTTTCCATGCGCTATTGTCTTTCCTTTTCCTAGCCAACCTCTTTACCATGTATCCTCGTACGGCGGTATCTAGTGAACGTCTGCAGGAAATTATGGACATGCCTATTTCTATCAATCCAAATGAAGATGGGGTGACAGAGACTGAGACTAAGGGATATTTGGAGTTTGACAATGTGACCTTTGCCTATCCTGGTGAAACTGAGAGTCCTGTCCTACACAATATTTCTTTCAAGGCTAAACCCGGTGAAACCATTGCCTTTATTGGATCTACGGGTTCAGGGAAATCCTCCCTTGTGCAGTTGATTCCACGCTTTTATGATGTAACACTTGGACGCATTCTTGTTGATGGTGTGGATGTTCGTGACTATAATCTTAAGGCTCTTCGTCGTAAGATTGGCTTTATTCCACAAAAAGCCCTGCTCTTTACAGGAACCATCGGTGAAAATATTCGTTATGGTAAGGAAAATGCCAGTCATGAAGAATTGAATCAAGCTACGGATGTGGCTCAAGCCAAGGAATTTATCGACAGTAAGGAAGAACGCTACGATTCTCACTTGGCTGAGGGTGGTAGCAACCTTTCTGGGGGACAAAAGCAGCGTTTGTCAATTGCACGAGCGGTGGTTAAACGTCCCGACCTTTACATCTTTGACGATTCCTTCTCTGCCTTGGACTACAAGACTGATGCGACCTTGCGCCGTCGTCTGAAAGAAGTGACCCAGGATGCGACAGTCTTGATTGTGGCTCAACGTGTGGGGACTATCATGGATGCAGACCAGATTATCGTTCTTGATAAGGGTGAAATCGTTGGTCGTGGCCGTCACGAAGAGCTTATGAAAAGCAATGAGATTTATCGTGAAATTGCTAATTCTCAATTGAATCAAAAGAGTCTTACAGAAGACTAGAAGGAGGTCAAAATGAAGAAAAATAAAATGAAAATAAGTCATTCCTCAAGTTTTGGCCGCCTTTGGTCCTACTTGCAGGCTTATCGTTTCCCACTTTACCTAGCTATTTTCCTGAAAATTGTTAGTGTTATCATGAGTGTCCTTGAGCCAGTGGTCATTGGTTTAGCTATTACCGAGTTAACTAAAAATACGCTGGCCATCATGAAGGGTGTCGAAGGCGCTCATATCAACGTCTCCTATGTTGGTTTGGTTTTGGTTGTTTATCTCTTGCGTGGTCTTATTTATGAGTTGGCTGCCTACTATTCCAACTATTTCATGACCAATGCCGTGCAAGCGACGGTTCAAGATATGCGAAATGAGATGACCGAGAAAATCAATCGTACCTCAGTGTCATACTTTGATAAGCACCAGTTCGGGGACCTCTTGGGCCGCTTTACCAGTGACGTCGAGACAGTATCTAATGCCTTGCAACAGTCATTCTTGCAGGTTGTTAATGCCGTCTTTACTCTAGCCTTGGTTATTGGAACAGTGCTTTACCTTAATCTTCAATTGGGAGCTATAGTTGTCATCACTATTCCGATTACATTCTTTGGTGCCCGCTTTATCATGAGTAAGTCTCAGCCCTACTTTAAACAACAGGCTGATGCTCTAGGTACTCTTAATGGTTTTGTTCAGGAAAATCTGACTGGCTTCAATGTGCTTAAGCTATTTGGCCGTGAGGATAAATCCTTGGATGATTTTAAAGAAATCACGGAAGACCTTCAGAAGGTAGGCTTTAAGGCTAATTTCATTTCAGGACTTATGATGCCGGTTCTTAACGGTTTATCTGACTTGACCTATCTCATTGTTGCTGTTCTAGGTGGTTTGCAAGTCTTGGCTGGTCGCTTGACGATTGGTAATATGCAGGCCTTTGTTCAGTACGTTTGGCAGATTAACCAACCTATTCAGAACTTGACTCAGTTGGCTGGACAATTGCAGAGTGCTAAATCTTCTTTGGACCGTATTTTCCAACTGATGGATGAACCAGACGAGGCTAATGATGCTACTGAAGTGCTTGCCGGAGATTTGACTGGCCAAGTTAGCTTTAAGCATGTGGACTTCCAGTATGTGGCTGATAAACCTTTGATTCGTGACTTTAATCTTGAGGTTAATCCTGGCGAAATGGTGGCCATTGTCGGTCCTACCGGTGCCGGAAAATCAACGATTATCAATCTTCTCATGCGTTTCTATGATGTGACTGCTGGTTCTATTTCAGTTGATGGTCACGATATCCGTAACCTGTCACGTCAGGATTATCGTAAACAGTTTGGTATGGTGCTTCAGGATGCTTGGCTCTTTGAAGGAACTATCAAGGAAAATCTTCGCTTTGGTAATCTTGAGGCGACTGACGAAGAAATTGTTGAAGCCGCTAAGGCAGCCAATGTGGACCACTTTATCCGTACACTACCTGGTGGTTACAACATGGAAATGAACCAGGAATCAAGTAACATCTCACTAGGACAAAAGCAACTTTTGACCATTGCGCGTGCGCTTTTGGCTGATCCTAACATCTTGATTTTGGACGAGGCGACCTCATCGGTTGATACCCGTCTGGAACTCTTGATTCAAAAAGCTATGAAGACCCTTATGCAAGGTCGAACAAGCTTTGTCATTGCCCACCGCCTGTCAACTATTCAAGAGGCAGACAAGATTTTGGTCCTTAAAGATGGTCAAATCATCGAACAAGGAAATCATGAATCCCTCCTTGCAGATAAAGGCTTCTATTACGACTTGTATAATAGCCAGTTTGCAGAGAAATAAATAAAAAATCCATCAGTTCATAGCTGGTGGATTTTTTCTGAATGTGGAGAACAATAAAAGAGACTTCTCCCATAGAGGCAAGTCTCCAAATCAATATTATTTCTCAGCACGTCGTGTGACGAACATGGCATCTCCGAAACTGAAGAAGCGGTAGCGCTCTTGGACAGCGTGTTTATAGGCATCAAGGACGAATTCACGGCCAGCAAAGGCTGAAACCAACATCACCAAGGTAGATTTTGGAAGGTGGAAGTTGGTTGAGAAGGCATCCACGACTGTGAATTGGTAGCCTGGTTTGATAAAGATATTGGTCCAGCCTGAGTCGGCTTGGAGTTGACCATCGTATTTATTGCCGATGGTTTCCAGAGTTCGGATAGAGGTTGTTCCTACAGCAATGATGCGCCCTCCAGCGGCTTTGACACTATTGAGTGTATCGGCAGCATCTTGGCTGAGGGTGTAAAATTCTGAGTGCATCTCATGTTCGTCGACATTATCGACAGAAACAGGTCGGAAGGTTCCCAGTCCAACGTGAAGGGTGAGGTAGACCAATTTTACGCCTTTAGCTTCAATCTTTTGAAGTAACTCAGGAGTGAAATGGAGGCCAGCTGTTGGAGCAGCGGCAGAGCCATTTTCCTTAGCATAGACTGTTTGGTAACGGTCACGGTCTTCCAATTTTTCATGGATATAAGGTGGCAATGGCATCTCGCCCAAGCTTTCCAAAACTTCAAGGAAGATACCGTCGTAGCTAAATTCTACGATTCGTCCACCGTGATCTAGTTCCTCAGTAACAGTGGCGGTCAAGCGTCCATCACCAAAACTGACTTTAGCACCTACTTTAAGGCGTTTGGCTGGTTTGGCTAAAACTTCCCATTGATCCCCTTGGGTATTTTTCAAAAGGAGAAATTCCACATGGCCGTGGGTATCAGGCTTTTCACCATAGAGGCGGGCAGGAAGCACGCGCGTATTGTTCATGACCAAGGCATCGCCAGGGTTAAGCTGGTCAATGATGTGGTCGAAGTGGGTATCAGTCATTTCCTTGGTTACAGGATCAATGACCAAGAGTTTAGAGGCGTCACGTTGTTCCAATGGGGTTTGGGCAATCAGTTCCTCTGGTAATTCAAAATCAAAATCGTTTGTATTCATTTCTTTCCTCGTTTAAAAATTTTCAGCCTTTTTATTATAGCACGATATAGGATGACAGTCATTAAAGGAGTTGAGTGAAAGCGCTTGACAAAAGCGTTAAAAAAAGAGATAATAAAGAAAATGGTATATACCAATATCGAGGTGAATAGAATGAAAAAGATTTTAGTTAAGAATCAAGTTGAGGGAGGCCAAGTTGCCTTTGATCTTCTTAAAGAGAGCCTTGTAGCAGGTGCTCAAACATTGGGCTTGGCGACAGGTAGTTCCCCTATCGCCCTTTACCAAGAGATGGTTGAAAGTGACGTGGATTTTTCGAAACTTTACAGCGTCAATTTGGATGAGTACGTCGGACTAGCACCAGACCATGAGCAGAGCTATCATGCCTTTATGAAGGCTCAACTCTTTGATGCCAAGCCATTTAAGGAGAGCTTCTTGCCTGACGGCATGGCTGAGGATTTGGAGCAGGCGGCTAAGGATTACGATGACGTCTTGGCACAACATGCCATTGACCTGCAAATCCTAGGCATCGGAAGTAATGGGCACATTGGTTTTAATGAGCCAGGTACGCCTTTTGATAGTCACACCCATGTGGTCGACCTGACTGACAGCACCATTGAAGCCAATAGCCGTTTCTTTGCCAGTCTTGACCAAGTCCCTACAAAGGCTATTTCGATGGGGATTGCTTCCATTATGGCTGCCAAGAAGATTATCTTGTTTGCCTATGGTGACAAGAAAGCAGACGCCATTTTCAAGATGGTCAAGGGGCCAGTGACAGAGGAAGTGCCAGCCAGTGTCTTGCAAAATCATCCAGACGTAACTCTTATTCTGGATGAGGCAGCCGCTGCGAAATTGTAATGCTATCTTTTGAAAAACAATCTTACGAAACTCAGGTTGAGGCATTTGGTGCTCAGCCTTTTTCTTTTGTGAAAAGTCACTTCCAAGCAAATCAATTGCCTAGCCCTCTTTGATAGCGCTATAATAGTTAAGTTGACTTTGACTATCAAACAACAGATATAGATATTTCATAAAGAAAGAGGACATACAATGGCAAAACCTATTCGAGTATTGCTTTATTATAAATACCTTCCCATCGAAAATGCTGAGCAATTTGCGGCTGACCACTTGGCTTTCTGTAAGTCAATCGGTCTGAAAGGACGTATCTTGGTCGCTGACGAGGGAATCAATGGAACGGTTTCTGGGGACTACGAAACCACTCAAAAATACATGGACTACGTTCACAGCCTTCCAGGTATGGAGGACCTTTGGTTCAAGATTGATGAGGAAGAAGAGCAAGCCTTCAAGAAGATGTTTGTTCGTTACAAGAAGGAAATCGTTCACCTTGGTTTAGAGGATGATAACTTTGACAGCGACATCAATCCGCTTGAAACAACGGGTGCTTACTTGTCACCAAAGGAGTTTAAAGACGCCCTTTTAGATGAGGACACTGTTGTCCTCGATACACGTAACGACTATGAGTATGACCTTGGTCACTTCCGTGGAGCCATTCGTCCAGACATTCGCAACTTCCGTGAATTGCCACAATGGGTTCGCGACCATAAAGAGGAGTTCATGGACAAGCGCGTGGTTGTGTACTGTACTGGTGGAGTCCGCTGTGAGAAATTCTCAGGTTGGATGGTCCGTGAAGGCTACAAAGATGTTGGCCAGTTGCACGGTGGTATTGCAACTTACGGAAAAGATCCAGAGGTTCAAGGGGAGCTTTGGGATGGTAAGATGTATGTCTTTGACGAGCGTATTGCCGTTGATATCAACCATGTAGACCCTGTCGTTGTCGGTAAGGATTGGTTCGATGGTACGCCTTGCGAACGCTATGTCAACTGCGGTAACCCATTCTGTAACCGTCGTATCCTTGCTTCAGAGGAAAATGAAGACAAATACCTCCGCGGCTGCTCACATGAATGCCGTGTTCACCTACGTAACCGTTATGTCTCTGAAAATGGTTTGAGCCAGGAAGAAGTTATCGAACGTCTTGCGGCAATTGGTGAAAGCTTGGATGTAACACCTGCCTAAGTTTAAAGAGTGAAAAAGCTGAGAGCAATCTCGGCTTTTTATTTTGCAATTTATTTCTAAAATAATGGCACATATATATTGCAAATAGAAATATATAGTGTATAATATGAATGAAAACAGATGGTAATCACAATCTATGTCGAAGATAAAATCAGATATGATGAAAAGGAGGGGGCATGTGGCAAAGAATTTACGTTTAAAAGCAGCTCGAGCAGAGCATGATATGACCCAGGGAGACTTGGCAGAAGCGGTAGGCGCAACAAGACAAACCATAGGGTTGATTGAAGCTGGAAAGTACAATCCCAGCCTAGCCTTATGCATTGCTATTTGTAAAACACTGGACAGGACGTTGGATCAACTGTTTTGGGAGATTTAGAAAGGAAGTAAAGATGATGAAATTTAAGCTGTTTGATATTAAGGTTACAGACGAACGCGAAAAAGCTCTAAATAATAAAATTGCTGCCGAATGCTATTGCATAATGATTGCTTGCACGCTTGTATACATAGTTTATGGCTCACTCTTTAACAATGGTGTCATCTCTGCTGATTACTTACTTTATCCATTTTTGATATGTAGTATTTGGTCCATTTATAGAGCTGAACGTCTTGCTGTAAATACTTTTGGAAGTTCGGGTATAACAGTCTTAGGTTGTTTACTGGCGACTGGGCTTATCACCCTTATAATTATGATGACTAACTATCGGTACTACCACAATGTTTATCATAATAATCCCTTGGATTTTAGATATCTTATGGCTTGGCCAATTACTTATATGTTGAATGCTCCCTTTGTCTTTTTTATGAATTGGGCTCTTGCTGCATCGGGAAGATATCAGAGAAGACGTCTTGAAAAACAGCTAGATGATTTGGAAAATGAAGAATAGATAGTGAGAGAATCAGACTGTTCTTTTTGGTCTGATTTTTTTTGTGTTATAATGGGTCCTAAAACTAAGGAGGTCACGTATGCTACTAACTGAATTTGATGATAATAGACAAGCGATTATCAATCCACAAGACTTACACGAACCAATTGAAGGATTTCCCAAAGTTGTCATCTCTTGCTTTTCAAGAGTAACTTTTGCTCGCCTCCTTGAGAATTATGACCATGAGGTCATTGCAAGAACCTCTATGGCTAATTTTGAAGTCGTGGTCTATGGGATCACTATTGGAGACCAACAGATTGGTGCCTTTAATGCACCAGTTGGGGCTGCTTCATGTGTGGGGATTATTGAGGACCTAATTCAATTTGGGATGGAAAAACTCGTTCTTTTTGGGACCTGTGGAGTTTTAAATCGAGATATCGAAGCGACCTCCATCATCATTCCAACAGCTGCTCTTCGCGACGAGGGGACCAGTTACCACTATCTTCCAGCTAGTGATGAAGTGGAAGTAAACAAGAAAACTCTTCCGCTCTTCCAAGCCTTTCTGGAAAGCCACAAGGTTTCCTATCAGTCAGGAAAAGTGTGGACGACAGATGCACCGTACCGGGAAACCATCGACAAGATGAAGCGACGAAAGGAAGCAGGAGCCATCTGTGTGGATATGGAATGTTCAGCAGTGGCAGCTTTAGCAGCTTATAGGGGCTTTGAGCTCTGCCATTTCTTCTACGCGGCAGACCACCTCTCGGAAGAAAAATGGGATATCCGAACCTTATCTAGTCATGAGGATTTAGATGAAAAAGATAAGGTAGCTTTATTAGCTTTGGAGTTTGCGTGTGACTGGAGTAAACCTTAAAAATTCTACTTTTTAATCTTCTTATTTGTAATCATTCTAAATAACTGCTATAATACTTTTTAGAATCATTCTAAATAAGGAGTAAGAGAATTGGAAGATAAGAATTTTGCAGAACGTTTAAATATTTTGAGAGCTGGTGTTTTGGGGGCCAATGATGGCATCATTTCCATTGCGGGAGTGGTTATCGGTGTGGCCAGTGCGACATCAAACATCTGGTTCATCTTGATTTCTGCCTTGTCAGCGATTTTTGCCGGTGCCTTTTCCATGGCAGGTGGTGAATATGTCAGTGTGTCAACGCAAAAAGATACTGAAGAAGCTGCTATCGCTAAGGAACAAGCCCTCTTGGACCGCTCTCCTGAGGCGGCTAGAGAGAGTTTGTATCAAACCTTCCTAAGTCAGGGGGATTGTGAAACGGCAGCTGAAGTCAAGGTCAATCAAGCCTTCAGTAAAAATCCTATCAAGGTCTTAGTTGAGGAAAAATATGGGGTGGATTTGGATGAAATTACGAATCCATGGCATGCTGCTGTATCTAGTTTTCTGGCTTTTTCAGTTGGTTCCTTGCCACCAGCCCTAGCTATCATGCTGTTCCCAGAGCCTTACCGTATTCCTGTAACAGTGGTCGTGGTTGCCCTCACCTTGCTCTTGACTGGTTATATTAGTGCCAAGCTCGGAAAAGCACCTGTTAAACAAGCGATGTTGCGTAACTTGACAGTAGGACTCTTGACCATGCTTGTGACCTTCTTGGTCGGTCATGTTTTCCATGTGAATGTGTAAGTGTTAATAATGGGATAAGTCTATCTTTTGAGGTAGACTTTTTGTTTTATCCAGAATTCTTTTGAGACCTTTCTTATGTCGTCCTTTCTTTTTAGTCTGCTAGACCAGGCTTATCCGTGGTACAATAAGGTTATGCGTTTAGACAAATTATTAGGACAGGCAGGCTTTGGTTCCCGCAATCAGGTCAAGAAGCTCATTCGTAGTCGTCAAGTTTATGTAGACGGTGTCTTGGCGGATCGAGATAATCTTAATGTGGATGCTAGTCTTCAAACCATCACGGTTTCTGGTAAGGAACTGGAGCATACGCCAGAAGTTTACTATCTCATGAATAAGCCAGCAGGTGTAGTGTCAGCTCGAAAGGACAAGGAACACCAGACAGTCATTGATTTGATTAAGCCTGAAGATCAGCGAGACGGTCTCTATCCTGTGGGTAGATTGGATAGAGACACGGAGGGTTTGGTGCTGATTACCAACAATGGGCCTCTGGGCTTTGCCATGCTTCACCCCCGCTATCATGTGGCTAAGACTTATTATGTTGAGGTTAATGATGTTCTTGGGCCTGATGCACCTGCCTTTTTTGAGTCGGGTGTTGTCTTTGAGGATGGTACTGTTTGTAAATCAGCTCAGCTGGAAATTCTAAGTTCTGCAAGTGACAAGAGTAGTGCTCATATTACGATTTCGGAAGGGAAATTTCATCAAGTGAAAAAGATGTTCTTGGCTTATGGGGTCAAGGTGACCTATCTTAAGCGGATTTCTTTTGGAGCGTTTAAGCTTGATGAAGGGATAGCAGTAGGTTCCTATCGAGCCTTAACGGAAGCGGAAAAAGTGATTTTGCGTACTTATTTGGGCTAGTCATTTCTTCTTATTAAGGTATGATAGGAACTTTCAATCTCCTGATAGGTCTACCCTATCACTAGGATTCATACTGTAAGGCCCATAAGGACGGTCTTTTCTAGGGGTATAAGTAAAACTTATGGCATTCTATAAGTTTTTTTAATTTTTCAAGCCTTGTTTCTGGTGGTATGATGGTATCAATTCGATTGAGAACTTAAGTAAGTCAGAGCAATGAGCAGGTCTAATCAGAGAGGGAGGTTCATTATGACAGAAGCATTTTATGATCATTTAGCAAAGACACGTCATCAGATTCACCAACATCCAGAGGTTTCTGAAGAGGAGCATGAGACGACAGTCTTCTTGAAAGGTTATTTGAAAAATCTAGGTATTGAGCCTTTAAATTATCCCTTGAAGACGGGACTCATCGCTGAGATTGGGTCAGGTCATCCGATTATTGCTTTGCGTGCTGATATTGATGCCCTACCGATTAAGGAAAAGACAGGACTTCCTTATGCCAGCGATAATGGGGCTATGCATGCTTGTGGTCATGACTTTCACCAAACCTCTCTACTTGGAGCCGCTCAGCTTTTAAAAGAAAGAGAAGCAGAGCTTAAGGGGACCGTTCGATTGATTTTCCAACCAGCCGAGGAAAATTTCCAAGGGGCCTATCAGGTCATTGAAGCGGGCGGTATTGAGGGTGTGTCAGCTATCATCGGTTATCACAATAATCCTCACTTGAAACCTGGTCAGATTGGTCTTCGTTCGGGGGCTATCATGGCTGGTGTGGAGCAGTTTAGGGTTGATGTTAAGGGTGTTTCGTCCCATGCAGCCCGTCCTGATTTGGGTGTAGATACGGTCTTGGTCACTACGACTATCATCAACAACTTACAGCAGATTGTAGCTCGTACGGTATCGCCCTTTGAATCAGCAGTATTGTCAGTTACTCATATCGAAGTTGGAAATACCTGGAATGTTCTTCCAGCAGCAGGCTTTTTTGAAGGAACAATTCGTACCTTTGAGCCTAAGGTTCGTGAAGATGTCATTGCTCGTTTTGAAAAGGTCGTTCAGGCGACAGCAGACCAGTTCGGTGCTCAAGTTGACATTACTTGGGGCAATTCGCCTTACGTGACCTACAATGACCAGACGCTCACACCTCTCATCTTTGAAAATTCTAAGGCCTTCGCAGAAGTGATTGAAACCTTGCCATCAACAGGGGGCGAAGACTTTGCGGCTTATCAAAAGGAAATACCAGGAGTCTTTGCCTTTATTGGCTCAAATGGTGAGGAGAATGCACCAGACTGGCACCATGATGATTTCCTTGTGAAAGACGAGGCCTTGCCAGTAGCTGTTAATTACTATGTGGAAAACGCCCTCTTTCTACTTGACTATTTTAAGGAGCAATAAAAATAACCATTCCCTTAATCGGTATTACTAGTAATGAAAAACCTGTCGAAGAAGGAGGTCCCATTTATAGGTGTTCAGTGGCATCCTGAGTTTCTCTTGGGTCATAAGCAATTAGCAGACCAAGGACTCTTTGATTATTTTGTTAAGAGTTTTAAATAAGGTTTTAGGACTTTACATTGGTGCCACATTTGAAATTGAAAAGGAGGACGTGCTTAAGGAGAAATATTCTTTTGATCATTTAGTTTACACTTAAGAACCCAGCCGATTGGTTGGGTTCTTTTGTCGTATTTTAGAAGCAAGATTTCAGGATTTAAAAAGGGGTGAGAATTTTTTACTTGCTATTTTTGAGCTTTTTAGATAAAATGAAAGCGTTATCATTTGAAAAAAATAGATAGGAAGTGGTTAAGTCATCTTTATGATGTTTTACCTTATAACTTCCGAATAAGGAGAAACGTATGTTAATTGGTATTCCAAAAGAAATCAAAAATAACGAGAACCGTGTGGCTCTAACGCCTGCTGGGGTGCAAAGTCTTGTAGCTAAGGGACATGTCGTGTTAATCGAAACAAATGCAGGCCTTGGCTCTGGTTTTGCGGATGCAGATTATGCCAATCAAGGTGCTAAAATCGTTGCAACTGCTGCAGAAGCATGGGCAGCAGAACTTGTTGTTAAAGTTAAGGAGCCACTTGCTGAAGAATATGGCTTCCTTCGTGAGGATCTTTTACTCTTTACCTACTTGCACATGGCAGCAGCTCCAGAATTGGCAGATGCTATGGTCAATGCTAAGACAACAGGTGTGGCCTATGAAACAGTACGTGGCCAAGAAGGTCACCTACCACTTTTGGTTCCAATGAGTGAAGTTGCAGGACGGATGGCTGTTCAAATCGGTGCTCACTTCTTGACCAAACAAGAAGGTGGTTCTGGTGTTCTCCTAGGTGGTGTGCCTGGCGTTCCTAAAGGTAAAGTAACTATTATCGGTGGTGGTGTCGTAGGGACACATGCAGCTCGTATCGCACTTGGACTTGGAGCTCAAGTGACTATTCTTGATATCAGTGCCAAACGTTTGTCTGTCCTTGAAGAGGTCTTTGGTAGCCAAATTCAAACACTGATGTCAAATCCGCTCAACATTGAAGTGAGTGTTCGTGATGCTGACGTGGTTATCGGTGCAGTTCTTATCCCAGGTGCAAAAGCACCAAAACTTGTTACTGACCATATGGTTAAACAAATGCGTCCAGGTTCAGTTATTGTGGACGTTGCCGTTGACCAAGGTGGGGTTGTTGAAACTGCGGATCGTGTGACTACTCACGATGAGCCTGTTTATGAAACACATGGTGTCCTTCACTATGCCGTTGCCAATATCCCAGGAGCTGTGGCACGTACATCAACCATTGCCCTTACCAACGTCACTTTGCCTTATATCGAAGCCCTTGCAGGAAAAGGATTCAGAAAGGCAATTAACGACGACGAAGGTCTTCGTCAAGGGGTTACAACCTACCAAGGTCATATCACCAGCAAACCAGTTGCAAAGGGTCTAAACAGAGAATATACATCAATTGACGAATTGGCCTAAACATAGTAACTTATCAAACACAAAAAGGAGTCACACCTGATGGAGGGTGACTCCTTTTTGCAGTCTGAGCAAGAAGTGAACCATTTTTTGCAAGTTGATTGGCGACTGCTCGCAAAGCCTGAAACTGTTGGATTTTTTTAATTTTAGTCTTATTTTATGATATAATGAGTAGACATATTAAGGGCAGTAATGAGCACCTATAATGCTTTTTATTCATGCTTATCTTTAGGAGGTTTTATCGTGTCCAACCATATTCGTGTAATCACAGCAATTGTTTTTTCTCAGCTTGTCGTTCTTTATTTTGGTTTTCGTATGGATGTCTCTTTGACCGGACTGCTAACTACAGTAGCTGTGGCATCCCTGGTTGAGATTATTTATCATGTGAAGCTTGTTCGTAAGATAGAAGCCAATATTTCTTTTGAAACTTTTTGGAAAAACTGTGACCAACTTTTTAGAAAAAATGCTGTGCTGTTGGCTATTTACTTTGTGACCTGCTTATTTTTAAAGGTGGGGATTTCATGGCCTTCATTCTTTGGCAACTTACCTTTGTTGTCTTGGTAAGTATTATCATCATGGCATCAAATAATGCACCGGACGCATGATAATACTTAAATCTTGCAATGAAAGAGTGTAGATAATGTTTAGCATTCACAGAAATCATTTGTCAGACCAGGGCGTTGACTATGTCACCTTTGGTCAAGGAGATAAGGTTCTCGTTATCATTACGGGATTAAGTTTGCAATGCTTAAGTGATATGTCTGACCTTGCCATTTACTCGTTATTTTATCGATACGCTAAGGAGTATAAGGTCTATATTTTTGATAGAAAAGACCATATTGAAGAAGGTATTTCAATCGAGAATATGGCTGATGACCTCTATCATTCTTTACAAGAATTGCATATTGCTAATGCCTCTATCATAGGCATGTCACAAGGTGGTATGATTGCTCAGCTGTTTGCTATTAAGTATCCTCAAAAGGTGACTAGTCTGGTGTTAGCTCTGACATTCTCTCGAAATAATGATATCAGTAGAGAGACTATCGAAGGCTGGATTGAGATGGCAGAAAATGGTGATATGACTAAGCTCAATAAGGATTCAATGTGTAAAACATTTTCGTCTCCTATGTTAAAGAAATTATATGTGATTAATAAACTATTCATGAGGACTGTAAGTGTTGAAAAACAAGAACGATTTATCCGATTAGCTAAGTCTATCCTCGAATTTGATTGCCATAAGTCCCTTGATAAAATCACCTGCCCGACTCTTGTCTTGGGGGCTAAAAAAGATTTGGTTCTGGGAGTGGAGGGTGCAAGGGAACTTGCAAATAGCATTCCAAATGCTTCCTATTATGAATTTAGCAAACAGGGTCACGCAGCCTTTATTGAAAGTAAGCAATTTAATAAAATGATATTAGAATTTTTGCGAGAAAACACTTAGGCAGTGGATTTATGGAATTCTATTAAAAACAGATGAGAAAGGGGTTGCAACTAAAGCTGTAGCCTCTTTTTATTTCCGGTTCAATTGTGTGCAGTCTGAAAAATTAAATGATAGAATGGCGGTAGATAGGAGGATACAGAAATGTTAAACTATGATTTGATTGTTATCGGTTTCGGTAAAGCCGGTAAAACTCTGGCTGCTAAGATGAATGCAGCTGGTAAGAAAGTTGCTGTCATCGAGCGCAGTAAAGCGATGTATGGTGGTACTTGCATTAATATTGCTTGTATCCCAACTAAGACTATGATTGTTGCGGCTGAGAAGGGCTGGTCATTTGACGATACCATGAAGGAACGTGGTGCAGTGACTGGTCGTCTTAATGCTAAGAATTATAAAATGTTGGCAGACAATGGCGTTGATGTCATTGATGCAGAGGCACATTTTGTGTCAAATAAGGTTATTGAAGTAGTGGCTGGTGATGACCGCCAAGAGCTAACAGCTGAGACTATTGTCATCAATACAGGTGCCGTGTCTAATGTCTTGCCTATTCCTGGCTTGACAACAACTAAGCATGTTTACGATTCAACTGGTATTCAAACTCTTGAAGCCTTGCCAAAACGTTTGGGTGTCCTAGGTGGTGGTAATATCGGCCTTGAATTTGCTGGCCTTTATAACCGTTTGGGAAGTCAAGTGACTGTCTTGGATGCAGCGACTAGCTTCTTGCCACGTGTGGAGCCATCTATTGCTAAGTTGGCCAAGGAATACATGGAAGAGGACGGCATTGTCTTTGAGCAAGGTGTTAAAACTTCCGAAGTAAAAAATGACGGTGATGAAGTTGTCGTTGTTACTGACAAAGGCGAGTTCCGCTTTGATGCGCTCCTCTATGCAACAGGACGCAAGCCTAATATCGAACCTCTTCACTTGGAAAATACTGATATTGCCTTGACTGAACGTGGTGGTATCCAGGTCAATAAACATTTGGAAACAAGTGTTCCTGGTGTCTTTGCAGTTGGTGATGTTAATGGTGGTCTTCAATTTACCTACATCTCACTAGATGATTTCCGTATTGTCTTTAATTACCTAACTGGTGATGGCAGCTATAACCTTGAAACACGTGGAGCTGTTCCAACTGCTATGTTCCTCAACCCACCTTTAGCTCAAGTTGGTCTTACTGAAGATCAAGCCAGAGCAGCAGGTGGACCGGTTGCTGTCAAGGAACTTCCAGTTGCCGGCATGCCTCGTGGCCATGTTAACGGTGATTTGCGTGGTGCCTTCAAAGCTGTGGTAAATCCTGAAACGAAGGAAATCTTGGGTGTAACCCTCTTTGGTCAAGAATCTCATGAAATTATCAATCTAATTGCCCTAGCAATGAACCATAATATTCCTTATACAGATTTGGCTAAACAAATCTTTACTCACCCAACTATGGCTGAAAACCTAAACGATTTGTTTGCGATATAAAATGAAAAGAGCCGAGAGGCTCTTTTTTATGTAGAAGAGAAATTTTTTTTAAGACTTTCCTTAGGTGAGTACGGTCGTCAGCGACCTTCTTCGAAGTTCCATGACTAATTTTTGAGCTCCTTCACTTTTTCATTTTTAGGCTCAGGCTAAAACAGTTCCCCGAACTGTTTTACTCTCAAAAATTCCGAGTGCCTGAAACTACTTCAGGCACTTTTCCCACAGCGGAAAGTCCTGTAAAAAATAAATCTCAAGTCATAGGATAATCTATTTGATAAATTCTATAGAAATGTTTGGCCAGATTGTGTTCCAATTTTTCTTTTTTACTCTCTCGTTATAGACCGTTTGTCGGTCTTTATCTGAAAAGTAATGCGGTGTGGGTGATACTCTAAAGTTAATCAAATCGTCTGTTCCAAAAGGAATAAATACCTCTAGTTCCTGATTGTCATTTAGTCTAGCAGCTATAGCAGTACATTTTTCGGGAAATTTTGAAACAGCATCTGTAGAGCTGATATACTTTTCAGTATTAGGACTATGTATATTCATATAATATTGATTTTTTATTTCCCAATTGTATTCAGGATGTCTTCTCTTTATCTGATTCTCTATTTCAACAGTTCGTTCATATGATATATTTTTATCAAAGAAAATGACATCGATATCAGATAAATTGATATTTGAAGATGTATTTCCGGTACTTAAGTAGTCCCAAATATAATTGCGTATAGTTCCAGCACAAAGCCAACAGTCATTTAGTTGGAAAGAGTGGATAATCTTTAATAGTGCCATTAGTTCGGAGTTCTGTTTAATTAGTTTTTCGACATCAATCATTTTAAAACCTCATTGGTATTTTACTAGTTTAAGATAGAAATATCAAAATAAGATCATATCTCTAATGCAAAGCGACACTCTAGGTTAGATGTCGCTTTTTTTGCGCTTTGATGATAAGATAGAAGTGACATAGGAAAATTCCTTAGATTGGTGCTCTTAATCCACTCAGGGAGGTTGATAGACCTTGAGTCACCACTAGAAACTGTATGAAAAACTTAGAAAGATACTCGTATGCCAACTGGTCTGTGAGTGTGTATAGCTTATGACTAAGAAAGTAGGAGTGGGCAAGGCCCACAGTAAGATTATTTTGATGGGGGAGCACTCGGTTGTCTATGGTCATCCTGCCCTTGCTCTCCCTCTTAAGGATATTGAGGTTATCTGTCAGATTCAGGCGGCTGAGATTCCTTTAACTCTTAAGGCTCAAGATCCCTTGACGACGGCGATTTTTTCAGCCCTTAACTATCTGAAAATCAAGAATCGGCCTATCAGTTATGATATTTCGTCTAGTGTCCCTGAAAAGCGAGGTATGGGGTCATCTGCTGCAGTGGCCATTGCGGCTATTCGTGCGGTCTTTGATTATTTCGACCAGGAGCTTAACCAGGAAACCTTGGAAATGCTGGTTCATCAGGCAGAGACTATTGCCCATAGTAAGCCTAGTGGCTTAGATGCCAAGACCTGCTTGAGTGACCAAGCCATTAGCTTTACGCGAAACATTGGTTTCAAGGAAATCGAGGTCGATTTAGGTGCCTATCTGGTCATTGCTGATACGGGCATCCATGGAAATACCCGTGAAGCCGTGGAAAAGGTTGAGGCTATAGGACTAGATGCCTTATCAGACCTGAACCGACTGGGCGAATTAAGTCAGCAGGCAGAGGAAGCCCTCAAAGCCAAGGATCAAAAGCTTCTTGGTCAGCTCATGTCTCAAGCCCATAATCACCTTAAATCTTTAGGGGTGTCTTGTGACTTGTCGGACCTTCTAGTAGCAACTGCTCTGGAGCATGGTGCACTGGGTGCCAAGATGTCAGGCGGGGGACTGGGTGGCTGCATTATTGCCCTAACAAGTACCAAGGATCAAGCCCAAACGATTGCTAAAAAACTTCAAGAAAAAGGAGCCGTAAACACGTGGATAGAAAGCCTGTAAGCGTCAAATCGTACGCAAATATTGCTATTGTCAAATACTGGGGTAAGGCAGATGCGGAGCGTATGATTCCTTCAACCAGCAGTATCTCACTGACTTTGGAGAATATGTATACGGAAACCAAGTTATCTTTTCTGCCTGAGGATGCGACTGGTGATGTCATGTATATAGATGATGAGCTCCAAGGGGAAAAAGAAACAACCAAGGCCAGCAAGGTTTTAGATCTCTTCCGTACTAATCCAAACCAACATGTCAAGATTGAAACTTGGAACAACATGCCAACAGCAGCGGGTCTATCATCAAGTTCCTCAGGACTTTCTGCCCTAGTTAAAGCAGCCAACGAGCTCTTCCAAGTCGGAAAAACGCAGTCTGAATTGGCTCAAATTGCCAAGTTTGCTTCAGGTTCGTCATCACGGTCCTTCTTTGGACCATTGGCAGCTTGGGACAAGGATAGCGGTGAAGTTTACCAAGTGGAAACAGACCTCAAATTGGCTATGATTATGCTGGTTTTGACAGATCAAAAGAAACCCGTATCAAGCCGTGACGGTATGAAATTGTGTACCGAAACATCGACTTCTTTCCCAGAGTGGATTAAACAGTCTGAGCAGGATTACAAGGATATGTTAGACTACCTCAAGGCTAATGATTTCCAAGCGGTCGGTGAGCTCACTGAAGCTAATGCTCTTCGTATGCATCAAACAACAAGTACGGCTAACCCACCATTTTCATATCTAACGGAAGCCTCTTATCAGGCTATGGACAAGGTTAGGGCTCTCCGTGCCTCTGGTGAGCAGTGTTACTTTACTATGGATGCAGGACCAAATGTTAAGGTGCTCTGTCTGGAAGAAGACCTAGACCGCCTAGCAGACCACTTCCGTAAGGACTATCAGGTCATTGTTTCACGCACCAAGGAGTTACCAGATGCCTAAGCAGTCGGTCAATCAGGTCACAGTAAAAACAGGTGGGAAACTCTACATTGCTGGAGAATACTCAGTCTTAACAGCTGGGCAGACAGCCCTAATCCAATTTATTCCCATTTTCATGTCAGCAGAGGTCAAGAAAGCACAAACTACCCAGTTGTCCTCAGACATGTTTGACTATAGTGTTAGTCGTGAGCCAGACGCAAATTACGCCCTCATTCAAGAGGCCTTGAATACTTTTGAGGCCTTTTGTGGTGAGAAGTTACCCGCTCTGGACCTTTCCATCACTGGAAAGTTGGAACGAGATGGGGTTAAATTTGGTATCGGTTCTTCGGGTTCTGTTGTGGTATTGACCCTCAATGCCTTGGCAGCAGCCCTTCAGAAAGACTTATCCAAAGACATTCTCTTTAAATTAGCTAGCTACACCCTCCTCAAGCAAGGAGATAATGGTTCTATGGGAGATTTAGCTTGTATCGTATACGAGGATCTGATTTCCTATCGTTCTTTTGACCGTGAAAAAATAGCAGAGCTTATAGACCAAATAACTCTATCAGAGCTTTTGGATAAAGACTGGGACTATCGTATCAGTCCTGTAGTGCCAGTTCTCCAAGCTCACTTTTTGGTGGGGTGGACCAAGCAAGCTGCTATTTCAAAAGACATGGTTAAGATGGCCAAATCTCGTATATCAAGCAAGTATCTAAGTGAAACTGAAGCGGCTGTTCAAGCTGCTATCAAGGCTCTGGAAACAGGAGATAAGAACTTGCTTAAGAGCAGCCTTCAAACTGTCAGTGACCAGTTGGAATCACTTAGTCCAGATATTTATGTGGCCAAGCTGAAAAAACTCAAAGAAGCTGAGCAAGGCCTAGATGCCATTGCTAAGTCCTCTGGAGCAGGAGGTGGAGACTGTGGTATCGCCTTTGCCTTTGACCAAGCTAGCCGAGCTGCTCTAGTCGAGCGTTGGCAACAGGAAGGTATAGAGCTTTTGTATGAGGTTTAGGGGTCAGCTAAGTAGACATTATCACGCAAGAAAGTAAAGAAATAACCTATGACAAATCGTAAAGACGATCACATCCGTTATGCCCTTAAGTACCAGTCGCCCTACAATAGTTTTGACGATATGGAACTTATCCACAAGTCTCTACCGACTTATGATTTAGATCAGATTGACTTGTCCACACATTTTGCGGGACGAGATTGGGATTTTCCCTTTTATATCAATGCCATGACAGGTGGTTCCGCCAAGGGTGGTGCTGTTAATCGAAAATTAGCTGAGGTGGCCAGCCGCACAGGTATTCTCATGGTGACGGGTTCCTACAGTGCTGCTCTAAAGGGAGAAGAACCAGAATCATTTGACTATCGCCAAGAGTTTCCAGACATAGACCTAGCGACTAATATCGGTGTGGATAAGTCTGTGGACCTGGGCATTAAGACGGTGGAAACTATGAACCCAGTCTTTTTACAGCTCCATGTTAATCTTATGCAGGAGCTTCTCATGCCTGAGGGAGAGCGTATTTTCCATACCTGGAAGGAAAATGTGGCGGCTTATGCACAGAAAATAGAGGTTCCTCTTGTGCTTAAGGAGGTCGGCTTTGGTATGGATGTGGAAACCATTCGTTACGCCATGTCTCAGGGCATCAAAACTGTGGATATCTCAGGTCGTGGTGGAACTAGCTTTGCCTATATTGAAAATAGTCGAGGCGGCAACCGTGATTACCTAAATGACTGGGGACAAAGTACGGTTCAGACCCTCCTGCAAGCCCAAGATCTTCGTGAAGATGTGGAAATCTTAGCCTCTGGTGGCGTGCGCAATCCACTTGATATGGTTAAATGTCTGGTCTTAGGAGCAAAAGGTGTAGGCCTCTCACGAACTGTCCTTGAATTGGTGGAACGTTACCCTGTGGATAAGGTTGTGGCTATCGTTAATGGCTGGAAGGATGACCTTCGTCTCATCATGTGTGCCCTTGATTGTCGAACTGTTGATGAGCTCAAGTCTGTGGATTACATCTTACATGGTAAGCTACAAGGGACTTATATCAAGCAAAGAAAGTAGGAAAGAGCCAAGTGCTCTTTTTTAATTTTTAAAGATGGTAAAACAATTTCTCTAGGCGATGATATTATGGAGACATGATTTTAACACCGGTCAAGGATAAATAATGACATTCTTGATTTGACTTGTTTCTAGCGAGCAAAGCGAGCACTTAACGAGACTTTCCGCTGTGAGAAAAGTTCTAGAAATACAAGTATTTCTAGAACTCGGAATTTTTGAGAGTAAAACAGTTTGGGGAACTGTTTTAGCCTGAGCCTAGAAATTAAAAAGTGAAGGGGCTCAAAAATTAGTCATGGAGCTTCGAAGAAGTTCGCTGACGTCCGCACTCACTTAAGGAAAGTCTAAAAAAATCCATTTTACAAAAGAATATCTTACAAAAAAGAGCGGAAGCTCTTTTTTTATTACCCACTCAAGCAAAAAGTAACTTTTCCCCTTGACAAGTTACCGCCTTAGGAGTATTATTATCAGTGAAATACGGTAGGTGAGGCTACCACAAGGATACGGATGACTACCGCAAAGCAGTGGAGACACTACTCGTTGGTCAACAGTCCTGATCGTCAAGGTCAAGACTAAGCTCATTTCATCGCCTTGCGGAGCTAAAGCTTGAACGGTCCATTTTTTGACAGAATCTATTAAAAAATCAACCTCGAGTTTATAGAGTCTTACCTGTATATGGGTAGGACTCTTTTCTTTTGTCTGAGGTCCACCCACTATGTAAAAAAATGAAAGGAGAAACCTATGAGACTAATCGACGATCACCCCGAACCGCACCTAACCAGTCAATCGCTGATTAGTGTCTTAGGGACTCCATAAGTGATTGGCTCCTGATTAAATAAGGAGATTCCAATGTCAACAAATAAAGAAAGACTTATTGCTGCTCTTCAAGAGCCACTTGAAACAACCCTTACTCGCTACAAGACTCATTTGGATGGCTTGAAGGAAGACCAAGTAGAAGAAAACCGTGACCTTTATGGGGAAAATGTCATAACCAAAGGACAAGAGGATTCTATCATCAAAAAGATTTATGAATCTATCATCAATCCCTTTACTGTCATTCTCTTAGTCATTGCTCTGGTTTCCTTTATCACCAATGTCTGGCTTGCTAAACCGGGTGAAGAAGACCCAACGACTTCTATCATCATTGTCACTCTAGTTTTGATATCTGGTGGTATCCGTTTTATTCAAGAACTTCGTAGCGACAAGGCTGCCAGTAATTTGTCTCGCATGATTGTCAATACAGCAACAGTACTTCGAGATGGCAGTGAGCAAGAAATCCCAATTGATGAAATTGTGGTTGGTGATGTGGTCAAACTAAGTGCGGGAGATATGATTCCGGCTGATGTGGTCTTACTAGATTCTCGTGATTTCTTTGTTCAACAGTCTGGCTTGACAGGTGAAAGTGATGCTGTGGAAAAAGCTTGTCTGGCTAAAGCAGATGGTCAAAATCTAGAGAGCCTGCTTGAAAGTGAGAGCCTTGCTTTCATGGGAACTAATGTTATCTCTGGTCGTGCAACAGCCTTGGTTTTAGTTGTTGGTGATGAAACCATGATGGGAGCAATTGAGCAGACCATCAATACTTATGACGAACCAACTTCATTTGAACGTGAGATGAATTCCATTTCTTGGCTCTTGATTCGACTCATGTTGGTTATGGTTCCTGTTGTTTTTGTGATTAACGGTTTAACAGATGGGGACTGGCTTGAAGCCGGCGTCTTTGCCCTTAGTGTGGGAGTCGGTTTGACCCCAGAAATGTTGCCGATGATTATCACAGCCAGTCTTGCCAAGGGTTCTATCATTATGGCCAAGGAAAAGGTGGTCATCAAAAAACTTAATGCTATTCAAGACCTAGGGGCTATCGACATCCTTTGTACGGATAAGACAGGAACCCTGACTCAGGATGAAATCGTTCTTGAGTACCCTCTTGATATCCATGGTGACCTTGACCTATCAGTACTTCGGAGAGCCTATCTTAATTCTTATTTCCAAACTGGCTTAAAAAATCTTATGGACCGTGCCATTATTAGCCGAACTGAAAGAGAAGCTAAGAAACATGACATCGTTCGTGACCTTGACCAGACCTTCCACAAGATTGATGAGCTACCTTTTGATTTTGAACGTCGTCGCATGAGTGTCATTGTTCAAGACACTGATGGATTTGTTAGCATGGTGACAAAAGGTGCCCTTGAAGAAATGCTCTCTGTTTCTAACTATGTGGAATACAAGGGAGACATTATCCCATTGACTGACGATGTTCGTGAGGAAGTCCTTGCGGAAGTTGCACAGTTGAATGAACAAGGTTTGCGTGTTCTCGGTGTTAGCTACAAATCACAGCTTAATGAAAATGACGTCTTTAGTGTCGAAGATGAAAGTGATATGATTTTGACGGGATATCTTGCCTTCCTTGACCCACCAAAACCATCAGCAGCACCTGCTATCAAGGCTTTGGCGGAATATGGTGTGACCACAAAAATTTTGACTGGAGACAATGATAAGGTGACACAGGCTGTCTGTGAAAAAGTTGGTCTAGATGTGACGCACATTCTACTTGGAAGTGATCTTGATACCATGTCAGATCAAGATTTGGCTAAGGCTGTGGAAACGACAACAGTCTTTGCTAAGTTATCCCCAGACCAAAAGGCACGAATTATCCTAAGCCTTAAGGAAAATGGGCATAAGGTAGGCTATATGGGTGATGGTATCAACGATGCCCCATCCATGAAGGTGTCAGATGTGGGGATTTCTGTGGATACAGCTGTTGATATCGCCAAAGAAACTGCAGATGTTATCTTGCTTGATAAGGATTTAATGGTCTTGGAAAAAGGTTTGGTTGAAGGACGTAAGGTCTATGCCAATATGACCAAATATATCAAGATGACCGTTTCTTCAAATTTCGGGAATATCTTTTCTCTCCTCTTTGCCAGCATTTTCTTACCATTCCTACCAATGGCACCTGTGCATTTGATTGTCCTAAATCTTGTCTATGATATCTCTTGTATCGCCCTTCCATTTGACAATGTGGACAAGGAATTTCTTAAAGAGCCACATATCTGGGAAGCTAAATCAATCATGCGTTTCATGGCTTGGATAGGACCTATTTCGTCCGTATTTGATATTTTGACATATATCTTGCTCTATTTCATCATTGTGCCAATGATTTTGGGGCATGGCTATGTTCATGGTTCACCAGAAGCAGCAGCCTTTATCATTATTTTCCAAACAGGTTGGTTTATCGAATCTATGTGGTCTCAAACCATGGTTATCCACATGTTACGTTCACCAAAACTACCATTTATTCAAAGTCACCCAGCACTATCAGTTGTTGTGACAACCTTATTTGCTGCTTTCTTTGTGACTTCTCTTCCATACAGTCCATTGGCTAGTCTCTTAAAACTCAGCCATCTAAACGGTCTCTATTTCATTCTCTTGTTTATCATCATTACTTTATATATGCTTAGTGTTACCTTTGTGAAGCATATCTATATTAAGAAATACAAAGAATGGTTATAGGATAACTATTCTTAGAAAAAGAGCGTCAGCTCTTTTTTCATTACCTTTCATTCTGCCAAAACCTTTTCATTTATGGTATAATAGGGCGATTATAGATAATCAGAGGCCCTAAAAAACGTCAGTTATGAGGACATATTTTCTAAGAAATGAGAGACTATGTTTTCAAGGCCCCTTTCTTTCGTAGGCTATCCCAGTGGGAGGTGGAGGCCCTGAGATTTGGGGCTCAAGGCTAAGACCGCCTCGAAGGAAACCATCACAAAAAAATCTTAAGAAGGAAAAAGAAAATGAGTAATTACGCTATTATACTTGCTGCGGGTAAAGGAACTCGCATGAAATCAGATCTTCCAAAAGTATTGCACAAGGTTTCAGGCATCACTATGCTTGAGCATGTTTTCCGTGCAGTTTCAGCTATCGAACCAGCTAAAAACGTTACTGTTATTGGTCACAAGGCTGAGCTTGTTCGTGAGGTTTTGGACGGTCAATCTGCCTTCACTATGCAAACTGAGCAGTTGGGGACTGGTCACGCAGTAATGATGGCTGAAGATGAGTTGGCTGGACTTGAAGGGCAAACGCTTGTTATCGCCGGTGACACGCCTTTGATTACTGGTGAAAGCCTTAAAAACCTTATTGATTTCCATGTTAATCACAAAAATGTTGCGACTATCTTGACTGCAACTGCCGACAATCCATTTGGTTATGGTCGTATTATCCGTAACGAAAATGGCGAAGTGACTAAGATTGTTGAGCAAAAAGATGCCAACGAGTTTGAACAACAGGTTAAAGAAATCAATACAGGGACTTACGTTTTTGATAATAAACGCCTCTTCGAAGCACTTAAAAATATCAACACTAACAACGCTCAAGGGGAATACTATTTGACTGATGTTATTTCTATTTTCCGTGAGAATGGTGAAAAAGTAGGTGCCTTCACTCTTCGTGACTTTGAAGAAAGTCTCGGGGTTAACGACCGTGTTGCCTTGGCTACGGCAGAAGATGTTATGCGTCGTCGCATCAACCAAGCTCACATGGTTAATGGTGTTACTTTCCAAAATCCAAACGCCACTTATATCGATGTGGATGTGGAAATTGAGCCAGACGTTGTCATTGAAGCTAATGTGACACTTAAAGGTAAAACTAAGATTGGTGCAGAGTCAGTGCTTACCAATGGGACTTATATTGTTGATTCAACTATCGGTGCCAATACTGTTATCACTAACTCTATGATTGAGCATTCAGTGGTTGAAAAAGGTGTTACCGTTGGTCCATTTGCCCATGTTCGTCCAGATTCAACCCTCAAAAAAGATGTTCATATCGGTAACTTCGTCGAGGTTAAGGGTTCTACTATCGGTGAAAATACCAAGGCTGGTCACTTGACCTACATTGGTAATGCGGAAGTTGGTTCTGACGTTAACTTTGGTGCAGGGACAATCACTGTAAACTATGATGGTCAACATAAATTCAAGACCCAAATTGCTAACAACGTCTTTATCGGAAGCAATTCAACTTTGATTGCACCGCTTGAAATCGGGGACAATGCACTTACAGCAGCTGGTTCAACCATTACAGAGAATGTTCCAGCTGACAGCGTAGCCATTGGACGTGGCCGTCAGGTCAATAAAGAAGGTTATGCTACTAAGAAGCCTCATCATCCAAGCCAACATAAGTAGGCTTAAGCCTATCTAAGTCTTACTTCTATTGGAGAGATGATTTAGATTGGGGTTATAGATTAAAGGAGTCAAGTCATGGAGTTTGAAGAAAAAACACTCAAACGTGAGTCAAAATTTAAGGGACATATTTTTGAAGTTGCAGTAGACGAGGTCCTCTTGCCAGACGGTAAGACGGCTGGTCGTGAGCTCATCTTCCACAAGGGAGCAGTAGCTGTTTTAGCGGTTACCCCAGAAGGAAAAATCATTATCGTCAAACAATACCGCAAGGCTATTGAGGCGGTTTCCTACGAGATTCCTGCGGGTAAACTGGAAGTTGGTGAGGCTGGTGAAGAGATGGCTGCAGCAGCGCGTGAACTTGAAGAGGAGACCCAGTATAAGGGTGAACTTAAATTGATTCATGAGTTTTACACAGCCATTGGTTTCTGTAATGAAAAAATCAAGCTCTATGTGGCTACAAACCTCAAGCCTGTTGAAAATCCACGCCCACTTGACGAAGATGAGTTTCTTGAAATCTATGAGTTGACTTATGAGGAATGTATGGAACTTGTAGCTTCGGGGGCTATTCAAGATGCTAAAACCATCATCGCTCTCCAATACTATGCACTTCATTTTGGAGGAAAATAAGTTATGAGTAAGCCACTTTTGACTGACGATGTCATTGAGCAGGCTAAGCGTGGGGAAATCGATTTAGAGGAACATCCTTATTATGAGGACTATGATCAAGAGTTCTATGATGAGGACTATGAAGCTAATTATCAGCCCTCTGCTTACAAGAGCCGTCGGATTGAGAATGCTAAACGCAATCAATTTCAACACAAACTTAATCGCATCCTCTTTTGGGTTGTCGTCCTCTTGATTATTCTCTTCATTGCTGTCTTTTATTTCTAATAAGTCTATGAGTCAGATAGCTCTGTCTACTGATTCAGACAAGATTACAAGCTGAAAAGGAACTATATGAAAATTGGAATTATCGCTGCCATGGAGCAGGAGTTAGTGCTTCTAGTGGAGCAATTGGAAAATAAGGTTGAAGAAACTGTTCTTGGCAATACCTACTACACAGGACGCTTGGGAAAACACGACGTCGTTTTGGTGCAATCAGGTGTTGGTAAGGTTATGTCAGCCATGTCTGTGGCTGTTTTGGCAGACCACTTTGGCGTTGATGCCGTCATTAACACTGGTTCTGCAGGAGCAGTAGCACCTGGACTTAAAATTGGAGATGTCGTTGTGGCATCAAAATTGGCCTATCACGATGTTGACTTGACAGCATTTGGCTATGACTATGGGCAAATGTCTATGCAACCACTCTACTTTGAAAGTGACTCTACCTTTGTAGAGACTTTTGAAAAGGTTTTGCCTCAAGCCTCTATCGACTCTAAAATTGGTCTTATTGCGACTGGTGATAGCTTTATTGCAGGTCAGGATAAGATTGATGCTATTAAAGGGCACTTTCCAGAAGTCTTAGCCGTGGAAATGGAAGGAGCAGCCATTGCTCAAGCTGCACACAGTGTCAAGAAACCTTTCATCGTTGTTCGTGCTATGAGTGATACAGCAGCCCATGACGCTAATATTACTTTTGACGAATTCATTATTCAGGCGGGAAAACAATCAGCTGCTATCTTAGTGGAGTTTCTCAAAGAGCTTGCCTAAAATACTTTAAATGAGTGTTTATGCTCATTTTCTTAATTAATTTAAAGACGACTGCTATTCCTTTAAGAATGGCAGTTTTTTTCTTCCTTTAGACAAGATAATCTTCTCATTTTTCGAAGAGAAAATCTGAATTTTAGTATTTTTTAGACAAAATTTGAATTAAAATTATGACAATAAAATGAGAAAGAAAAACAATATTAAAAGAGAGACTCCGAAAGAAAGCCTATAATATAAGGGTTTAAAAATTTCACTATCTATTGATATCTTAGAAATCTTTACAAAACCTCCAAAGGGGTAAATAATTTTCTTGCAAAGTTCTGAAAATAGTGTATAATTCTGGTTGAAAAGGGTTACAAAAATGTTAAGATTTGTAAAAATGGGAGGATAGAATCATGAATAACCTATTCGGTGATTCGAGGCAGCGTTTCTCCATCCGTAAGTTTACGGTGGGCGTTGCTTCGGTCTTACTTTCGTCTGCAGTTTTTGGTGTAAGTACCGCTAATGCAGAACAAGCTGAAGAGCCTACGGAACAGCCAGCTACGAGTGTACTTGAGGAAGCCAGTGAGTCTGATGGTGGGGGCCAAAGGACAAACACTAGTTCTTCAAGTCAAGAAGTGACAGCTGAACCTACTGCTCAGGCAGAAAGTACAAGTGCTATCTCAGTGACTGCTATTTCTAGTGAAGTTGCGCGTCAAGAGCAAACGGTTGCAAGTTCTGAGCAAACGCGTTCATCACAAGATAAGACTAGTGAGGGGCTAAGTGAGAAACCTGTTACAGTCAATGAAACACGAGAAGCTAGTGCTAGCGAACTTGCTGCAGCAAGTAATAGTAGTTCCACTTCATCTGATAATTTCGGACTTAAGGTTACCAATCTAAGTCGTCCAATTCCAGCGGATGTCAAGGTGACTAAGACAGGAACTGAAATTAATGTTCAAAATCCTGATGTGGAAATGGAATTTCCAAATGGAAATAGCAAGTATGCTACTAGCAAGGTTGTTTACCACAATATTCCTTTCCCTGATGATATGACCATCAATGAAGGGGATCAGGTCATTTTTAATTTGCCTGAGCAGTTGCGATTCCGTACTAGATACGATATTAATGTCTATAATCCAGACAATCAAATTGTAGGTCTGGCTCAAATTGATCCTGAGAAGAATCGTGTCACAACGACCTTTAATAACTATTTCCAAACACATCCCAACAATAAGCTCATGAGTTTGGAGTTGGATACCCTTTATTCTGAAGAAGTAGATGAAGGGGAACATCTTACTCTTGATTTTGAGGGACGTATCATTCATGTTTCAGTGGGTAAAGTGCAGTCACCTCCTCCAGATCAAGAGGTTATTTCTAAGTGGGGTAGTCAAGACAAGAATGATCCTACGCTTTTGAATTGGCAGATGCGTCTTAACTACTCACGTCGTGTTCTTAACAACTTGAGATTGATTGACACTTGGTCTGACAATCAACGATTTGTGGACGGTTCTTTGCAACTCCGCTACATTGATTCGGCAGATCCTTGGATTGACAAGGGATCAGCTATGGACCTGATTAAGAGTTTCTCTTATGACGACACCCATTTTGAGCTTAAACTCAATCAGTTGGACCGCATGGTTTATGTTTGGTATCAAACCCGTTTGACAAAACCTGTTGAAGAATCAACCAACCCTGTCAACCGTATTAAACTCCATGCGGATGTTGTTTCTGATTCTTACAAGTCAACCATTCGCTTAGTTGGAGGTCGTGGAGATGCCATCGGGGATAATCTCGCTCATTTCAATCTTGAACTTGAGAAGGACTTGGCAGGCAGAGACCTCAAGGACAAAGAATTTACCTTCAAACTGGTTGATGTGACGGATAGTGCCAATCCTGTTGACTTAGGGGAAACCACTAATGATGCCAAGGGTAAAATTGTCTTTTCAAATCTCTCACTTAGCAAGCCAGGCGTCTATCATTATCGTGTGACTGAAGTTCCAGGAAATGACGAAGATGTGGTATACGACAAACTCGAAGCCAATATCACTATTCAGGTTGTTCGTGAAACTGTAGATAACCAAGTTAAATTGGTTGCTAAGGTTGCCTATCCAGAAGACGTTATCTTTAACAATAAATTAGTAACACCAGCCAAGGCCAAAATTGCATTTGGTAAGGAATTGACCAAGGCAGGTGTTAAGCAAGGTCTAAAAGCAGATCAATTCCAATTTGTCCTTAAAGACCGTTTTGGAAAAGTCCTTGAGACTGTTGGAAATACAGCTGACGGTCAGGTTGCCTTTAGTGAGTTGACCTTTAACAAGGTAGGTACCTACAACTACACTGTTGAAGAACTTGCAGGTAAGGATGATGCAATTGTCTATGATACGATGAAAGCTGCTGTTTCTATCACGGTAACACGTGATGGTGATGCTCTTGTTTCAACCGTAGTTAATCCAAAAGACACTATCTTTAACAACAAGTTTGTGACTCCAGCTAAAGCTGCTATTCAGTTCAGTAAGGAATTGACTAAGGCAGGTGTTAACCAAACTTTGACTGCTAATGAGTTCCAATTTGTCCTCAAAGATAGTGCAGGCCATATTGTCGAAACTGTTGGAAATACAGCTGATGGTCGTGTTGCATTTAGTGAACTTCACTTTGATAAGGCAGGAACTTACACTTATACTGTTGAAGAAGTTAAGGGAACTAACGAAGATATCATCTATGATGGTATGAAAGCGACTGTCTGGATTACAGTGACCCGAGATGGCGATGCTTTGGTATCAACGGTCGCTAATCCAAAAGACACTGTCTTTAATAACTATGTGAAAGAAGTGCAACCAGCCAAGGCCAAATTCGAATTGACCAAGGTTCTTACGGGCCGTAACCTCAAAGATGGTGAATTTAGTTTCGTTCTTAAGGACGACAAGGGTAATGTTATCCAAACAGTGACCAATAATGCACAAGGAAACATTAGTTTTGAAAACATTGTCTATGACAAACCAGGTGTTTACTACTACACTGTTGAAGAAGTCAAGGGCAATGAAGCCGATGTGGTTTATGATAACATGGTAGCTAAATTCCAGGTGACTGTTACCAAGACTGTGGGTGAAAAGGAAAATCTGCTTGTAGCAGCAGTTCTCCTTCCTTTGGATACAGAATTTAACAATAGTTACATTCCTCCAAAACCTCCTACACCGCCAACACCACCAAGTGTCCCACCGACACCACCAGTGGTTCCGCCAACACCACCAACACCGCCTACTCCACCGGTGACGCCAAAACCAGCTAAGCCAGTTCAATCCTCTGAGAAATCAGGACCTCAACTTCCAGAGACTGGTCAAGCTAACGATACTGCCTTGCTTGCCCTCGGTGTGGCAGCAGAAATGGCAGCAGTCATGGGTGTAGCATATAGCCATCGTCGCCGTAAAGACGTTTAAGATGATGACCTAAAAGATCGAGAATGCTCGATCTTTTTTAGTGTTGGAATGCCTATCTCATTAAATGAGAAATCAAGATAAAGCCAACTGCAGGATGAAATTTCTACTAAATTAAGCTATAATGAAGAGTATGAAAGTTCTACTTTATCTTGAAGGAAAGTCGGTTCTTGAAAAATCAGGAATCGGACGGGCTCTCCACCATCAGATGCATGCCTTGGACTTGGCGGGGATTCCCTATACAACGGACATCTTGGGTGATTACGATGTCGTTCATATTAATACTTATGGTCCACGTAGTTTGATGTTGTTGCATGCTGCAAAACGCCGTGGCAAGAAGGTCATCATGCATGGTCATTCGACACGTGAAGACTTTGAGAATTCATTCATCGGTTCTAACCTTTTGGCCCCACTTTTTGGGAATTATTTGGCCCACATGTATCAAAAGGCCGATTACGTGATTACACCATCTGAGTATTCCAAAAAATTGATTCAGTCTTACGGAGTTACCACACCAATCATTGCTGTTTCAAATGGGATTGATCTAAAAAAATACGGTAAGGATCCACGTAAGGAAAAAGTTTTCCGAGACTACTTTGGTATCGAGGAAGGACAGCCAGTGGTTATTTGTGCGGGTCTTTATTTCCAACGCAAGGGAATTGAAGATTTCGTCAAGGTTGCCGAAAAGATGCCTCATGTTCGTTTCATTTGGTTAGGGAGTATCAGCAAATGGTTGATTCCTAAGAAGATTCGAGACATTGTCAATGGCAAGCACCCTGATAATGTCAGCTTCCCAGGTTACTTCAAGGGAGCTGTCTTCCAGGGAGCTATGAGTGGTGCTAATGCCTTCTTTTTTCCGTCCTATGAGGAAACCGAAGGAATCGTAGTGCTAGAGGCCTTTGCCAGTCACCAACATGTGGTTTTGCGTGATATTCCTGTTTATGAGGGCTGGGTTGATGACAACTCTGCCTCATTTGGGCATAACGTGGACGAATTTGTAGTAGCCTTGCAAGATATTATCGATGGTAAAGTGGACAAACGTGAAGAAGGTTACAAGGTTGCGGAAAGTCGCTCGATTGATGATGTCGCCCAAAAACTTGTTGAAGCCTACAAAGAAGTATTGGAGATTTAAATGCGTATCGGATTGTTTACAGATACCTATTTTCCACAGGTATCAGGTGTTGCGACTAGTATTCGCACACTGAAGACGCAGTTGGAAAAAATGGGGCATACAGTCTTTATCTTTACCACGACTGATAGAGATGTTGACCGCTATGAAGACTGGCAGATTGTCCGTATTCCTAGTGTGCCTTTCTTTGCTTTTAAGGATCGCCGAGTGGCTTATCGTGGCTTTTCTAAGGCCCTAGAAATTGCAAAACAGTACAAGCTTGATATTATTCACACGCAGACAGAGTTCTCCTTGGGGCTTCTAGGGATTGCCATTGCGCGTGAACTTAGGATTCCTGTTGTGCACACCTATCATACTCAGTATGAAGACTATGTCCGCTATATTGCCAAAGGTATGGTCATCCGTCCAAGTATGGTTAAGTACATTGTTCGTGGCTTTATGAGCGATTTGGATGGAGTCATCTGTCCGAGTGAGATTGTTTATGACCTTTTGCTCAAGTACAAGGTTGCAGCTGAAAAACGTGTCATTCCAACTGGAATTGAACTTGAAAAATTCCAACGTCCAGAGATTACTGAAGATGATGTGGCAGACTTGAGATCCAAGCTTGGTATCGCCTCTGATGAGACCATGTTGTTGAGCCTCTCTCGTGTGTCCTATGAGAAAAACATCCAGGCTGTGCTGGCTGCTCTCCCTTCTGTTTTGGAGGAAGACGACAAGGTGCGTTTGGTTGTGGCTGGTGACGGTCCTTACCTACCAGATCTTAAGTCTCAAGCCAAAAAACTTGGTATTCAGGACAAGGTGGTTTTCACTGGTATGATTGCGCCTAGTGAGACAGCACTTTATTATAAGTCTGCTGATTTCTTCATTTCGGCATCAACCAGTGAGACTCAGGGCTTGACCTATCTGGAAGCCTTGGCTAGCGGTACCCCTATCATTGCCCACGGAAATCCTTATTTGGATAATGTGATTACAGACCAGATGTTTGGAACGCTTTATTATCATGATAATGATTTAGCCGGGGCCATTTTGGAAGCTGCCATTGCAACACCAGAAAAAGACGAAACTAAGTGGGCTGACAAGCTTTATGAAATTTCTGCGGAAAACTTTGGAAAACGTGTCTATGAGTATTACTTGGACCTTACGATTTCTAAGGATTTCCACAACGATTTGAATGGTGAAGACAGTACCATGAAACGCTTGACGCGTATGGTAACTTATTTGCCGACTAAGGCTATTACCTTGCCTGTTAACGGCTCTGTTCGTATCCTCAAAGGATCAGCCAAACAGGTCAAGAAAATCAGAAATATCACGAAACTTTTGGATTAGGAAAGCCACCAGATTTTCCTAGTCAGATAAAATCTTAGAATTGATTAATAAAAGAGATAATTAGCTTGAAAAATTACAGTTTCATGCTATAATAACGCATAGAGACATATCAGTCATGGGAAATCTTTCAGAGAGCGTGTGGCGCTGGAAATCACGCAGAGGACATGATTGGGACTACTCGATTAACTTTTTATGCAAACATAAAACGGTGGCCACGTTAGAGCCAATCAGAGGTGTAGGACAGACTCGTTTTTTGTCGTACATGAACTAAGGTGGAACCACGTTGCGACGTCCTTTTGAGGATGTCGCTTTTTATATTATTTGGTATGCTTTACAATTTTTAGAATGTCTAGTTTAGATAGAAAAGCTTTACTTTGTGACTAAATATTTTCTCTTTGATTACTAAAAGGATTGTTTAGAACGAGGTGACACTATCTATTTAGTTGAGGAAGAATTTTATGGGGTTCAACTATGAAGCTATCAAGGCCTACCTGATTGACCACGGTGTGGATGCTAGTCTTGCTGAGACCATGCACGCTATCTATGCTACTAGGAGAATCGGTAGGTCAACTTTTGAGTATTTCCTAATTGTTTTTACAGAAACAGAGGTTTTGATTATTTCTCTTACTCTTTTAGGAAAAATAGGAGATATTATCGCCAAATTTCCTGAAGAGACGATTAAGTCTTATCAGTTTAAAAAACGCTTGTTTATTGGTTATAAACTTCGCATTTTTCTAAATGATGGCAGGGAGCTAGACTTTAATGTCAACAAGATATTGATTGGAGCGGATTGGCATAAGACGGAATTGCAAAGCATCCTAGAAACAAATTATTACAACAAAAAGATTAAATAGAAAGGAAGAAGGGGCTCATCCTTTAGGGCTCTGACATCTTAATTATGATTAACATTACTTTCCCAGATGGCGCTGTTCGTGAATTCGAATCTGGCGTTACAACTTTTGAAATTGCACAATCTATCAGCAACTCTTTGGCTAAGAAAGCTCTTGCTGGTAAATTTAACGGCAAATTGATTGACACAACTCGTGCTATCACTGAAGATGGAAGCATCGAAATCGTGACACCTGATCACGAAGACGCTCTTCCAATCTTGCGTCACTCAGCGGCTCACTTGTTTGCCCAAGCAGCTCGTCGCCTTTTCCCAGATATTCATTTGGGTGTTGGTCCAGCCATCGAAGATGGTTTCTACTACGATACTGACAATGAAGCTGGTCAAATTTCTAACGAAGACCTTCCTCGTATCGAAGAAGAAATGAAGAAAATCGTTAAAGAAAACTTCCCATCAATCCGTGAAGAAGTGACTAAAGACGAAGCGCGTGAAATCTTCAAAAATGACCCATATAAATTGGAATTGATTGAAGAGCACTCAGAAGACGAAGGTGGTTTGACTATCTACCGTCAAGGTGAGTACGTTGACCTTTGCCGTGGCCCACACGTACCATCAACTGGTCGTATCCAAGTCTTCCATCTTTTGAATGTTGCAGGTGCTTACTGGCGTGGAAATAGCGATAATGCTATGATGCAACGTATCTACGGTACAGCTTGGTTCGATAAAAAAGATCTCAAGGCTTACCTTAAACGTCTTGAAGAAGCTAAAGAACGTGACCACCGTAAACTTGGTAAAGAACTTGATTTGTTCATGATTTCTCAAGAGGTTGGTCAAGGTCTTCCATTCTGGTTGCCAAATGGTGCGACAATCCGTCGTGTCTTGGAACGCTACATTGTTGATAAGGAAGTAGCAGCAGGATACCAACACGTCTACACTCCACCAATTGCTTCTGTAGAACTTTATAAAACTTCAGGTCACTGGGATCACTACCGTGAAGATATGTTCCCAACAATGGATATGGGAGATGGTGAAGCCTTTGTTCTTCGTCCAATGAACTGTCCTCACCACATCGAAGTTTACAAACACCATGTGCATTCTTACCGCGAATTGCCTATCCGTATCGCTGAAATTGGTATGATGCACCGTTATGAAAAATCAGGTGCCCTTACAGGACTTCAACGTGTGCGTGAAATGTCACTTAATGATGGTCATACTTTCGTAACACCTGAACAAATCAAAGATGAGTTCCAACGTACGCTTCAATTGATCATCGACGTATACGAAGATTTCAACTTGACTGACTATCGTTTCCGTTTGTCATACCGCGACCCTAAAGATACTCACAAATACTTCGACAATGACGAAATGTGGGAAAATGCTCAAAGCATGTTGAAATCAGCCATGGATGACATGGAACTCGACTACTTTGAAGCAGAAGGTGAAGCTGCCTTCTACGGTCCAAAACTTGATATCCAAGTGAAGACTGCCCTTGGTAATGAAGAAACACTTTCTACTATCCAATTGGACTTCTTGCTTCCAGAACGCTTTGACCTTAAATACATCGGAGCTGATGGGGAAGAACACCGTCCAGTTATGATTCACCGTGGGGTTATTTCAACAATGGAACGCTTTACAGCTATCCTTATTGAAAACTATAAAGGAGCCTTCCCAACTTGGTTGGCACCTCAACAAGTGACTGTTATTCCAGTTTCAAATGAAGCCCACACAGATTACGCTTGGGAAGTTGCTAAACAACTTCGTGACCGTGGTATCCGTGTTGAAGTGGATGAACGTAACGAGAAAATGCAATACAAGATTCGTGCGTCTCAAACACAAAAAATCCCTTACCAATTGATTGTTGGTGATAAGGAAATGGAAGACGGAACTGTTAACGTTCGTCGCTATGGACAAAAACAAACACACACTGAAGCTGTGTCAGAATTTGTAGAAAATATCCTTGCTGATATTGCTCGCAAATCACGCCCAGATGCCGAATAAATCAGAAAGTCGGTTAGCTAAGCTAGCTGACTTTTTAGTAGGATAAAGCATGCACGTTTTTAGGAAAAGACTTTTATTTCTGCTGGGAGCAGTCCTGCTCTTGTTACTGTCTAGCTTTACTTATCACAGATTATCCTTGCAAAGAGAGAAGGCTTCTCTCAACCCTATGGGGCAAATGGTGTCTGTTAATGGCCATGACATGAGCGTCTTTGTAAAGGGGGAGGGGCCACAAACTCTAGTTTTTCTTTCTGGTGCTGGAACAGCCTCTCCCATTCTAGATTTTAAAGACTTGTATGATGGGCTTTCGAAGCAGTATAAGATAGTCGTTGTTGAAAGGGCTGGCTATGGTTACAGTGAGGACACATCTAAGTCCCGAGATGTTTCTGAGGTTCTTTCAGAGACACGACAAGCCCTAGCCAAGGCACAAGTATCAGGTCCTTATATTATTCTTTCTCATTCGATGGCTTCCTTAGAAACGCTTTTGTGGCAAGAAAAATATCCAAGTGAAATACAGGCAGTCATCGGCTTAGATTGGTCTCTACCAGAGAGTTATTCGCAATTGAGAATGCATTCCCAGATTTTACGTATGGCTCGTTTAGGAAGTCAATTAGGTCTTTTAAGGTATATACCGAGTCGCTTATATGTGCCTAATGAAAATCTAAGTAGTAGTGATCGACGCCTCTATCAACGAATAGCTTATCGTCAAATACTGTCACAAGCTATGTTAAATGAGAGCCTATCTGTTGAGGAAAATGCTAAAAAGGTTGATGCTAAGATAAATTCACAAATCCCCACCTTACTTTTGGTTTCTAATGGAGAAGGCACGAGTTTTAGCAAGGAGGAGTGGCGAAATTATGCGGCCAGATTTGCAAAGGATCAGAAAAATATCGAACTGACTTTTTATGATGCCCCACATTATCTTTATCACTATCAGACCAAAGAGGTAGTTGCTAAGATAGAGGAGTTCATAAAAGGGACCACTGATTAAACTAACTTATGTTATTGAGGAGAGATGAGATGCTCATAGGCTCAAAAGCCTTTTCTAGCTTATGGAAGGAATGGCAAAAGGAATACCAGCCACTGCAGGTGCTGAAGTTATTGCTTGCTTATATAGAGATGCCAGAGGATCTATCTGGGGAGATAAAGGAGACTCAGCGTTTATTATCCTATTTTGACCCTGACTTGGCGCCTCATGATGCTTTCTGGAAGGATGTTGCCAGGTTAGTAGATTTGGCTTTTCCTGAGGACAGCTTATCTAAAAAATTCTCTATTGAGCGACAAATCCATCAGTTACGTTACCTGATTTCTAGTCAACAGGCCCAGTATGTGAGGACACATTATAAAAAAACAGGGATGACAGACAAAGAAGCTTTAGCTGTCTATCTCAGATGGAAACCTTTCACCATGTTTGATCAGGGGCGTCTGCACCAAAAGATTTCTTTCTGTGATGGCAAGGGGATTTATCCAGATGGAATTCCTAGTGTTAATTTAAAAATTCTTCTCTATAATCGGATTGAGTTTATTTTGGATAGTCAGGGAAATTTTCTCAATGAGGTCGATGCGGAGCAGGTGACTGAGAGTGGAGTGGTTAATGGTGCTAGTTTCAACTATGGCAATTTCAAGCGCCACTGGCAACTGGATGTGGAGCCGGTTCAACCACATGATCCTGCCTTTCGTAATCGGATGACCAAGGGTTTTCGATCACCCAACAAATTGAGAAAGAAGTGGGGCCGAAAAGAGCCTGAGTATTTTGACAGGTCTTTTTACAATCCAAATGGTATCTATGCTCAGTCACACAGATCTTTGGCTAATGATGTCAAACGTCAAGCCAGACTTTTTCTCGCCATGGTTTATGGCTTTAAACCAGTTCAGAAAAAGCAATCAAAGGAGGTTTATATGTCTAATCAACCACAAAACAATAAAGGGACAGCGGTTCTAGGATCACTAGTCTTTATGGCCTTATACGCCCTAGGTATTTGGCACAATGCTGTCCGAGGAAATATTCCTTTCCTTATTCTATGGAGTGTTTTACTCTTAGTTAACGTCAGCTATTTGATTTTCCGCTTGAGAAAATAAAAAAAGAAAGTGATATGGACCTAAATGGTAAGAAATTTAGGTCTGTATCACTTTTTGTTTACATATGTCTATAAATTAAGGCAACTCTATTTCACTTAACCATTCAAAGATTTCATCATTACTATCAAAAGCAGAACCATTCTGACAGTGGAGGTCGCTTGAGTAGTTTTCTTTATCAAAAATGATTAATTTTTTCTCTTTTGACGGTATGGCTTCAAAATACTTAAATCCTAGTTGTTTATCGTAATACATATCATTAGTGGATAAAAGTACAAGAACAGGCCCTGAAATAGTTATCTCCTTAAATTCTTTACATCGTTTTATTAAAGAAGATAGTGAGGGTTCTCCAAAATTCCACTTTGCCTGTTCAACTTGCCAATTTAAAAACTTATTTCTTTGTATGTAAAACATAGCTAACTTTTCAAAAAAACTTGGTATCTCATCATCAATGAAACGATGGAATATTTGAGAGATACTATTTTTAAAGGATTCTAGGACACTTGGAAAATAATTATATAAAACAATACTATCAAATAAGTCATTTTTATTTCCTTGTGCGCGAGCCATTAGCAAACCGCCCAAGGATAGACCAATTCCGATAAAAGGTTTAGAAACTTGATTTTCGTAGTAATTAATTATGGCTTGGCAAACTTTTTCCCAATTAGGGATAAATGGAAGATGATGTTCTCTAAGGACAGAGGATTGACCTGGTCCCTCAAAAATGATGACATTATAACCTTCTTCGATTCCTGCAACAACATTTGTAAAGTAAAGTTCTTCTAACAAGGCATCGAAACCACCACAGATAAAGAATGTTCCTTTGCACGTTTTTGTCTTATGAGTGAAATAAAGAGAACGTAATGAGATATTCTCATATGGAATCATTTCCAAACGATAAGGGATTTCTAACATCTTGAGCCCCTCATAAAAATATTGAACTGATAATTGGTAGACGTCTATTTTTCTTTTATCCAAAGGGGAAAGAAAAAATTCAGAGGCTTGAAAATAACGACTGGCTCGCAAAAAAGCATGTCCTTGACTAATTTTAGAAGAATATCGTTGAGTACGTTTTAATAGTTTTTCAGCACCGTTTTTCCAGCCATGATACCAAGATTCGTAGTTGCCGTCTTTAATTTGTTGACAGATATTTTCAACCTCGGCAAAGTCACTTCCACCTTTAGGGCAGTACCACATGACACGTCGTGCTTCAAATTCGAATTCTTTTGTTTTAAAAAATACCATGCTTTACTCCTTTCGAAATGTAGTACAATAGTAACAGACTTTAATAATGAGAAAAAGAAGGTACCTAAAAGTAACATGGAAAACGAAATCTGTTTACGCAAGCTTGCTCAACCCTTGTTAGGGAAATGGGCTGTATTTATTATTTTAACTTTAGAAAATGAGACACTCCATTTTGCGGAACTTGAAAGAAGGTTGAAAACAATATCTAGAAAGGTTCTTGCTCAAAATCTTCGTGAGTTAGAGTCAATTAACATAATCAGTCGTGAAGGTGTAGCTAGTACGGGTTCTCCAGTTTATTACGGGTTAACCGATTTGGGAAAAGATTTCTTACCACTTTTATATCAAATAAAAAAGTGGATTAGAGACCATGATGACTTGCTTTCACGAGAATAAGGTCATTTTTGCTAATATTAAACATATAGTGGAGCTTCCTAGATTCCTGAAATCATCCACTGAACAATTTCATCTAAGGTCCGGTATTATTTAAGGAAATTTCAAAAATTTTATCTTCAATCTAAAAAGGTTTACCAATTGGCAAACCTTTTTTGTATCTTCAATTATAGCTTACCACTTGCTTTCTTCTGGGATAATAATCCAGCAAATGATGTAGAAAAGAAAACCTGTTCCAAATAAGAAGATCGCTGCAGCCCAAATAAGGCGAATAATGACAGGGTCAATGTCAAGATATTTAGCGATACCAGAACAAACACCGGCAATAATTTTGTTGTTTGGATCTCTTCTGAGTTCTTTTTTCATATGATTTACCTCCGTACTTCCTTATTATACCATAACACCTTGATGTCTTTGACTTTAAGGAAGCATGAAGTAGACGATACCCAGATATTGCAGAGCCGAAGCCAACATGATGAAGAGGTGCCAAATCATGTGGAAGTATGGTTTTTTCTTAGCATAGAAAGCTGCACCAACCGTGTATGACAATCCTCCAGCAAGCATGAGTCCCCAAAAGGCTGGCCCTGTCTTAGTGACGATAGCTGGAATAATGAAGATAACTAACCATCCCATCATCAGATAGAGGAAGAGGGAGAACTTTTCATTGATTTTTTTAGCAAAGATTTTATAGAGAATACCAAAAATGGTTGTTCCCCATTGGAGGATGATGATGCTATAGCCTAGCCAACCCCCAACCAGTGAGAGGGCAACAGGGGTGTAGCTTCCAGCAATGGCGATATAAATCATGCTGTGGTCAATAATTCTTAGAATCATCTTGTGGGGTGAGTTGTAATCCATAGCATGGTAGATGGCTGAGCTCAAAAACATGAGGAATAGGCTGATAACGAAAACAGACATCCCGACAGCAGCAGTCATACCATAGCCGTTGTTGGCATGAACAGCAGTAATTGGCAGTAAGACTAGCATGGCCACAGCACCGACGGCGTGTGTCACGCTGTTTGCCACTTCCTCACCAAAGCTAAGTTTTTTACTGAGTTTGAGGTTGGGAGAAGCATTAAAAGTAGCGGTATTAGACATTATTTCCTCCTTCAAGGTCGTTCAAAAGTTGATGGGTAGCTCGGTAACATTGAAGCGTCTGACAGGCTGAGAGTATGACTTGCGGAGCTTCTTGTGGAAACTGACCATTCATACAGGCTACAAAGTCATTGTAGTAGCTCTTTTGACTTTCAGCATCTGTTCGTAGGATTTCCAAGGTTTTAGCAATCTCAGAAATCTCAAAGACGGTCTTTAGACTAGTGATGACAATAAGTCTAGCTACCTGAGCAGCATTATATTTTTTCTTGATGGGTTTTGCGACATGGCCATGTTTGACGTAATTATTGACCATAGAGGCGGTTAGCCCCTTGTCGTTTGGTCCCAAAGTGCTTTGGGTGACCTGGTTGACATAGAGCAAAACCTGATCCAAATAGAGTTCAATCTCTGGTAATTCTTCCCAGAGAGGGTATTGTTGTGTTGTCAAATTATAAAAACCTCTTTATCTAGTTTTCATAACTAGATTATAACATTATAGAAATTCAAGTCAAGTCAGAACTTGGAAGATATAAAATAGATGTTGAGATAAAATTTCCAACATCCTTATTTTTTATGTGATAAGGCAGAGTGATTTTTTATGCTTTTGAATCACTTCTTATGGAGTTCTGAGTTTCTCCAAAATTGCTTGTGCAGTTTCCTGGTTCATATGTTTGGCCTTGAGAAGTTCAGCCAAGACCTGAGGCATTTCTTCAGGACTAGCCCCGGCTAACAAGGCCAGAGATTTAGCTTGGAGTTTCATATGTCCTGCTTGGATACCTGTTGAAGTCAGAGCTTTGAGGGCAGCCAGATTTTGTGCCAAACCAAGAGAGACGATGATACTGGCTAGGGTTTTGGCATCTGGGTGATTAAGCAAGTCATGGGCGATAGAAGCACTAGGGTTAAGTCCGATAGAACCACCACGGGTTGCGATTGGCATGGGGAGGGTTAATTCTCCAACTAGTTCCTTAGCTTCCTGATCATAAGTCCATGTGGACAGACCTCGGTAGCTACCATCCTTGCTTGCATAGGCATGGCTACCGGCCTCAACTGCTCGCCAATCATTTCCGGTCGCGATAACTAGGGCATCGATACCATTGAAGATTCCCTTATTATGGGTAGCTGCTCGGTAAGGGTCCACCTGAGCCAGTTGGCTGGCCATCTCCATTTTCTTAGCCAGGTCATGTGCCTCTTCCTTATTACGACTGAGGAAGCGTGTGCTAAGACGACAAGTCGCCGTCACAAGACTCTCAGTGGCTAGATTTGAGAGAATAGCCATGAGGCTTTGACCTTCTGACAGGTTTTCCAATTCTGGTACCAGAGCTTCCATCATAGTGTTGACCATATTGGCTCCCATGGCTTCTTGGGTATCAACGGCTAGATAGACAATGAGGAATTCTCCTTTAGTCTCAGTCCAGAGCTTGCGAGGGCCACCCCCACGCTTAACAATAGAAGGGTGAGCCTCTTTGGCAATCTCAATAAGTTCCTGACTGGCTGCTTGAATTTTACTTGAGGCAGCAACCTTATCAGGAACGTCAAAGAGGGCAACTTGGCCAATCATTTGACGATCATGAATCGTAGTCGTGAAACCACCAGAACGCTTAATGAGCTTGCTAGCGTAGGAAGCAGCAGCCACAACTGAAGGTTCTTCGGTAACCATGGGAACCTGATAGGTCTCACCATCTACCAATACATCTGGGCAAATGGCGAAGGGAAGTGTAAATCGACCAATAACATTTTCAGCCATTTGATTGGCTGTTTCAAGGGTAAGTTGTTGGTCCTTATCCAGAAGATCTTGATTTTCCTGAGACAAAAGAGCATTCTTTTTCAAATGCTCCTTACGTTCTTGCGGTGTCTTCTTGGAAAAACCAGTCCAAGAGAGTTTAGTCATATTAATTTCCTTTATAGATACGTTGGTGTTCAGAGATTTCAGCTAAACGGAAAGCTCCGGTTTGGTAATCAGCGAATTGAGTAGAACCAGTGTCATCCAACTGAGTCTCTTCATAGAAAAGTTTTTCATAATCAGCAACGCTTAATTGTTGACGTTTGGCAAAGGTATCTAGGCGGTCCGAACGAAGCAGGTCTTTGTAATCTTCAACCAGACGTCCTGAGAAAATTTCAGAGACAGCTCCAGAACCGTAAGAGAAGAAGCCAATCTTATCTCCGGCTTTAAGGTCTTGCGACTGTTCAAGCAAAGAAAGAAGTCCAAGATAGAGTGACCCTGTATAGATATTTCCAATTTGACGACTATAGGTAATTGAAGCATCGAAGTTGTTTGTCAGACGCTCTTTGTTCTCTGGATTCAAATCTTTTGGAATAATCTTGTTAAGTCCCTTAAGAGCTAGCTTAGGATAAGGAAGATGGAGACAAAAAGCGGCAAAATCAGCAAAGTCAGACTGATGGCGTTCTTGATAAGCTGCCCAAGTTGTCTTCAAACTGTCAAGGTACTGCTTGGTTGAATAGATGCCTTGAACATAAGGCGTTGAACTGTAGTTTGGACGCCAGAAGTCCATGACATCACGAGTTTGTGCCACATTATCATCAGCAAGTTCCAAAATACGTGGATTCTGACTGACTAGCATAGCTACAGCACCAGCTCCCTGAGTTGATTCACCAGAAGATTTCACACCATAGCGGGCAATATCACTAGCGATAACCAGCACCTTGCTATCTGGGTGGGCTGCCACGTGCAATTTAGCGTAGTTAAGTCCAGCAGTTGCAGCGTAACAAGCTTCCTTCATTTCAAAAGAACGGGCAAAAGGCTGAATACCCAAAAGACTGTGAACATAGACAGCAGCAGCCTTAGACTGGTCAATGGAAGACTCAGTAGCCACGATGACCATATCGATAGCTTTTTTGTCGTCGTCATTTAAAATATCAGCCGCCGCATCAGAGGCAAGCGTCACGATATCTTCTGTAATCGGCGTAATACTGGTTGCATCAAGCATCAGCCCCTTGCTGAATTTTTCAGGCTCCGCCCCACGGGCAAGAGCGAGATCAGCCATGTTTAGAACATATTGACTGGTCGCAAAACCAATCTTATCAATTCCAATAGACATATGATGTTTCCTTTTTTCTTCATTGTAGAGTATCCAGAAGATACTAATCTATAGTGATTTTACCATAAAAGAGCGCTTTCGCCTTGAAAAAACTTTGATAGTTAGTTATATCTCATTTTTTGATAGGAACTAGGGGATTTTAAACGACTTACTTTTGCTATTGCCATAGCTTATATTTCTCATTTACACCAGAATAAGGTAAAATTGAAGTGGTAATCTACTTGTTTTTAGCTATGTTAGAAGAGTAAAATTGTTGTTATATATTGAAATCATTGCGAGCGTTAAGTGAGACTTTCCGTTGTGAGATAAGTGTCTGTAAATAAAGTGTTTTGTTTACAGACACTCGGAATTTTTGAGACCATAGGCTCAAAAATTAGTCTTGGAACTTCGAAGAAGTTCGCAGACGTCCGTAATCACTTAAGGGAAGTCTCAAAAAATACTTTGTTTTCAATAGAATAAAGAGGAAAATCATGACAAAAGCAGACACTATATTTAAAGAAAATATCACTAAAATCATGGAAGAAGGCGTTTGGTCAGAGCAAGCACGTCCTAAATACAAGGATGGCACCACAGCCAACTCCAAATACATCACTGGAGCTTTTGCAGAATATGACTTGAGCAAGGGAGAGTTTCCAATTACCACTCTCCGTCCTATTGCTATCAAATCTGCTATCAAAGAAGTGTTCTGGATTTATCAAGACCAGACAAACAGCCTAGATGTCCTTGAAGACAAGTATAACGTGCACTATTGGAATGACTGGGAAGTTGAAGGCGTGCCTGCCAATAATGGGGACAAGCGTTCGATTGGTCAGCGTTATGGAGCGGTTGTTAAGAAGCACGATATCATTAACCGTTTGCTGGCACAGTTGGAGGCTAATCCGTGGAATCGCCGTAATGTCATCTCTCTTTGGGATTACGAGGCCTTCGAGGAGACCGCAGGACTTCAGCCTTGTGCATTCCAAACTATGTTTGACGTTCGTCGTGTGGGCGAGGACATTTATTTGGACGCCACTTTGACACAGCGTTCTAACGATATGCTGGTGGCTCATCATATTAATGCCATGCAGTATGTGGCTCTTCAGATGATGATTGCCAAGCACTTTGGTTGGAAAGTTGGTAAATTCTTTTATTTCATCAATAACCTCCATATCTATGACAATCAATTTGAGCAAGCCGAGGAACTTCTCAAACGTCAGCCAGCTGATTGCCAACCACGTTTGGTCCTCAACGTTCCTGATGGAACTAATTTCTTCGATATCAAACCAGAAGATTTCGAATTGGTTGACTATGATCCTGTTAAACCTCAACTCAAATTTGACTTAGCAATTTAATAAATGCTTATGAATTAAGCCCATAAAGAGCTGGCAAAGTTTTTCCAAGCTCTTTTTCTCTTTTTTTGTTAGAATGGATTGTAAACTTAAAAAGAAAAGGAAATACTGTGTCTAAACAACTCATTGCTATTTGGGCGGAAGCTCATAACCATGTTATTGGGAAGAATCACACCATGCCTTGGCATTTGCCTGCTGAACTGGCACATTTCAAGAAAACGACCATGGGCTCAGCAATTCTCATGGGGCGTGTGACCTTTGATGGCATGAACCGTCGTTGTCTACCAGGACGTGAAACCTTGATTTTGACACGAGACAAGGACTTCGACTGTGAGGGTGTAACGACTGTTACGAGTGTTGAGGAAGCCCTAGCTTGGTTTGAACAGCAAGATAAGGATCTCTATATTGCTGGTGGTGCTGGTGTCTACAAGGCTTTTGATGGGCATTATGATGCATTCATCAAGACAACTATTGAGGCTGATTTAGAGGGAGATACGTATTTTCCACAACTAGATATGACGGCATTTAAAGTGGTATCACACGAACGTGTGGCCAAGGATGATAAAAATGCCTACGACTTTAGCATAAGTCGCTATGAAAAAGAAGGAGACTAGGTTCATGCAACGTAGTGTTTTTGGGTTATTTACGGCATTATTGGGAGTACTTTGTGTGCTCTCTGCCATTCCTGCCTTTCGCAAGAAACGTTATGGGTTAGCAGTTTTTCTCTTTTTAAATGCTTTTACCAACCTTGTCAATACTATTCACGCCTTCTATGGCACCCTATTTTAGAAAAGAGTGAGGAATAAATGGCTGGAAATCGTAATGAAGAAATGGTTTATTGTTCATTTTGTGGCAAAAACCAAGAAGAAGTAAAGAAAATTATCGCCGGCAATGGCGTCTTTATCTGTAACGAATGTGTGGCCTTGTCACAAGAAATCATTCGTGAGGAAATGGCAGAAGAAGTTTTGGCTGACTTGGCTGAAACTCCGAAGCCAAAAGAACTTTTGGATATTTTGAACAACTATGTCGTGGGGCAAGACCGTGCTAAACGTGCCTTGGCGGTAGCTGTTTACAACCACTATAAACGTATCAACTTCACAGAAAGTCGTGAAGACAATGATGTGGATTTGCAAAAATCAAATATTCTCATGATTGGACCAACTGGTTCAGGGAAGACTTTCTTGGCTCAGACCTTGGCTCGTAGCTTGAATGTTCCTTTCGCGATTGCGGATGCGACATCATTGACAGAGGCAGGTTATGTGGGTGAGGACGTGGAAAACATCCTCCTCAAACTGATCCAAGCGGCAGACTTCAATATTGAACGTGCGGAACGTGGGATCATCTATGTCGACGAGATTGATAAGATTGCTAAAAAAGGTGAAAACGTATCAATCACTCGTGACGTTTCTGGTGAAGGGGTTCAACAAGCCCTCTTGAAGATTATCGAAGGAACAGTAGCTAGCGTTCCACCTCAAGGTGGCCGTAAACACCCTAACCAAGAGATGATTCAAATTGATACGAAGAATATTCTCTTTATCGTGGGTGGTGCTTTTGATGGTATCGAAGATATCGTTAAGCAACGTCTTGGTGAGAAAATCATTGGTTTTGGTCAAAATAATAAGGCGATTGATGATGACTCATCATACATGCAGGAAATTGTGGCTGAAGATATCCAAAAATTTGGTCTTATCCCTGAGTTTATCGGACGTTTGCCAGTCCTTGCGGCCCTTGAACAGTTAACGGTTGACGACTTGGTTCGTATTTTGACAGAACCTAGAAATGCCTTGGTTAAACAGTACCAAACCCTTTTGTCTTATGATGGGGTTGAACTTGAGTTTGACCAAGATGCTCTTGAAGCTATTGCAAGTAAGGCGATTGAACGTAAGACTGGTGCGCGTGGGCTTCGCTCTATCATTGAAGAAGTCATGATGGATGTCATGTTTGAAATTCCTAGCCAGGAAGATGTGACTAAGGTTCGTATTACCAAAGAAGCTGTTGACGGTACAGCTGCTCCAGTTTTGGAAACAGCGTAAGGAGGACTTATGGCTGAAGAACAAGTCCTAAATACGCACAATGCTGAGATTTTACTCAGTGCAGCAAATAAGAGTCACTATCCGCAAGATGACCTCCCTGAGGTTGCCCTAGCAGGACGCTCGAATGTTGGTAAATCAAGCTTTATCAATACCCTTCTTGGTCGTAAAAACCTCGCACGTACATCTGGGAAACCAGGAAAAACTCAGTTGCTCAATTTCTACAATATTGACGACAAGCTACGCTTTGTGGATGTGCCAGGTTACGGTTATGCCCGTGTGTCCAAAAAAGAACGTGCCAAATGGGGGAAAATGATTGAGGAGTATCTCGTGACTCGAGACAATCTTCGTGTGGTTGTTAGCTTGGTTGACCTCCGACATGAACCAACTCAAGACGATATTCAAATGTATGAATTTCTTAAGTATTATGAAATTCCAGTGATCGTTGTGGCGACTAAGGCTGACAAGATTCCTCGTGGAAAATGGAACAAGCACGAATCTATCATTAAGAAAAAACTCAATTTTGATAAAAATGACCATTTCATCGTCTTTTCATCTGTCACACGTGACGGTTATGATGAAGCATGGGATACGATTTTGGCAGAATTGTAAGAAAAGCTCGGAGAAATCCGAGTTTTTTTCATGTGATAGTCTTTAACTATCTCTTTGATAGTTTTCACTTATTATCCAAGGGGATAATATTGTGATAAGCTTGTTTTATCACATATATTGGAGGAATCTATGGAAAACCATAATTATGAAAATGAGGGTCAGTTCCAACGGAAGATGACTTCTCGACACCTCTTTATGCTATCGCTGGGTGGTGTCATTGGTACTGGTCTTTTCTTGAGTTCAGGCTATACGATTGCACAAGCTGGACCCCTTGGAGCTATCCTATCTTATCTTGTGGGAGCTATTGTTGTTTACTTGGTCATGCTTTCATTAGGTGAGCTAGCTGTTGCCATGCCAGTAACGGGATCCTTTCACACCTATGCTACTAAATTTATCAGTCCGGGGACCGGCTTTACAGTAGCTTGGCTTTATTGGATTTGTTGGACGGTAGCCTTGGGAACAGAATTTCTCGGTGCTGCCATGTTGATGCAACGTTGGTTTCCATCGGTTCCGGCTTGGATTTTTGCGGCCTTCTTTGCCTTGGTGATTTTTGGGATTAATGCTCTGAGTGTGAGGTCATTTGCGGAAGCGGAATCCTTCTTCTCGTCAATAAAAGTCATTGCTATTTTAGTTTTCATCATACTAGGTCTTGGGGCTATGTTTGGATTGGTGAGTTTTGATGGTCACCATGAGGCCATTATGTTCAAGCACTTGACGGCTAATGGTCTCTTTCCAAATGGCGGTATTGCCATTGTGTCAGTTATGTTGGCTGTTAACTATGCCTTTTCAGGAACAGAGTTAATCGGTATTGCGGCTGGTGAAACGGACAACCCTAAAGAGGCAGTTCCTCGGGCGATTAAAACAACTATTGGTCGTTTGGTGATCTTCTTTGTACTGACGATTGTTGTATTAGCTTCGCTACTTCCAATGAAAGAAGCAGGAGTTTCTTCAGCACCTTTCGTTGATGTCTTTGACAAGATGGGAATTCCATTTGCGGCGGACATCATGAACTTTGTTATCTTGACAGCTATCCTTTCTGCTGGAAATTCAGGACTTTATGCGTCAAGCCGTATGCTGTGGTCTTTGGCCAATGAGGGAATGCTCAATAAAAAGCTAGTGAAAATTAATAAGCATGGTGTTCCAATGACAGCTCTTTTGATTTCTATGGCAGGAGCAGTTTTATCGCTCTTTTCTAGTATCTATGCAGCAGATACAGTTTACCTAGCTTTGGTATCGATTGCTGGATTTGCAGTTGTTGTTGTCTGGCTCTCTATTCCTATGGCACAAATCAACTTCCGTAAACAGTGGAATTTAGAACATTCTGATGATGAGTTGGACTACAAGACACCGTTTAACCCAATCCTACCTTATATCACAATCGTTCTCTTGGCCATTTCTGTGCTTGGGATTGCTTGGGATAGTTCACAACGTGCGGGACTTTACTTCGGTATTCCTTTCATGATTTTCTGCTACCTCTATCACTACCTTCGCTTTAAAAATGGTAAGGAGGCCTTGTATGGCAATATTTAAAGACTATCTAGAGAATAAATCTCCCCTCATTCTTCATGGGGCTTTGGGAACAGAGATGGAGAGCTTGGGTTATGATATTTCTGGCAAACTCTGGTCAGCCAAGTACCTGCTTGACAAGCCAGAAGTTATTCAAAAAATCCACGAAACCTATGTAGCTGCTGGGGCTGACTTGATTACCACATCGTCTTATCAGGCAACCTTGCCAGGCTTGATAGATGCTGGACTTACTGAGAAAGAAGCGGTGCAGATTATTGGCTTGACAGTTCGACTGGCAAAGGCTGCACGCGATAAGGTCTGGGCAACTTTGGATGACAGTGAGAAGGCTAAGCGTCCTTATCCATTGATTTCTGGGGATGTTGGTCCTTACGCAGCCTATTTGGCCAATGGTTCTGAGTACACTGGTGATTATGGTCAGATTACTATCAAAGAACTTAAGGAGTTTCATCGTCCTCGCATTCAAATTCTCCTAGATCAGGGTGTCGATTTGTTGGCTTTGGAAACCATTCCTAATCGTCTGGAAGCACAAGCTTTGATTGAACTTCTGGCTGAAGAATTTCCAGAAGCAGAAGCTTATATCAGTTTTACAGTCCAAGAACCAGGCACTATCAGTGATGGGACTTCTCTAGATGAGATTGCCCAGCTTGTTTCCCAGTCAGACCAAATCTTGGCTCTAGGAATTAACTGTAGTTCGCCTCTGCTGTATAATCAGGCTCTTACTGTTCTTAAAAATGCTGGAAAAGCTCTCATTACTTACCCCAACTCAGGTGAGGTTTATGATGGTAGTACGCAGACTTGGAAACCTAAGGACAAGGATGCTCTGACCTTAGTGGAACACAGCAAAGATTGGCATGATCAGTTTGGAGTTAAGATTTTAGGTGGTTGCTGCCGCACACGTCCAAATGACATTAAAGCCTTATATGCAGAGTTTAGAACCTAGTCAAATTTCTAATTATTTGTTATAATAGGAGACTGTAAGGCTATGAGCTCTACACACTATTAGTAGAAAATGAAGCCAGCGTTAAGCTGGTTTTTAAAATGAAGAGGAAAATATGACCTACGAACAAGAATTTCTAAAAGACTTCGAAGCCTGGGTTGTTACCCAAGTTAAAGTAAACGAAACGGCCTTGGCCGCTAGCAAGAAAATCTGGGAAGAAGATGGCGATGAGCGTGCACGTGATGCAAGTTACCGTTATGAAGCCAAATTGGATGCTTACAATTTCCTAATTGGCAAGTTTGCCAACTATCGTGCTGGCAAAGGTTTCCATGATATGCCAGATGGCTTGTTCGGGGAACGTCACTATTAATAGAGGATGAAAAAGAAAATGGCGACAGTACTTTATGGAAAGATGTCGTCGATTAAAATAGGAGAATACTAAACATGGCTAAAGTAAAAAATAAAAAGAAAGCTTTTAAACACCGTTTGAAAAAACAAGGACTTTTCAATAATGTTAAAGCCCCTGTCCCACCAGTTGCGCCTGTTCCACCAGTGCCACCAGTAGCACCACAACCTGTTGCTGAAACTAAGACAGTTGCTAAGGAAGAAGTAGCAGCAAAAGACCTTAGTCTTGAAGCTTTTGCAGAACTTCCAGAAGTTGAAGGCCTTCGTTCAAACCTTGTAGAGACTCTTTACAATGAAGGTTTGACTTCAGCAGAGGCTTTTGCTACTGTGACTGAAGAAGAAGTTCTTGCCCTCAAAGGTGTAGGACCTGCGACAGTTAAAAAATTGAAAGAAAATGGTGTCAGCTTTAAAGCTTAAGCCTAAAAAAGATCCGAGGTGTAGACTTCGGATCTTTATTCTTTGACTTGGAAAGCATTGTTTGATTAGGAGAACAAGAAAACCACTAGCTTTTTGCTAGTGGTTGATAGATCTGTATTATTTATTTGGATTTTGTTTGGTTAAATTAAGTCCAAAAGGTACCAAGTTTTCTTGATGCCTACGGATTCGCCCCATATTTTCAGTGTGGCGGAAGATAATAATCAAAGCCATGATGGTAAGGACCCCAGTGAAAATAAGGTCATAGCCATCTAGCAAGAAGTGGATGGCTGGAAAGACAGCCAAGGTAATCAGTCCAACAATTGCAGCAGTGACACTAGAAAATGAGATCATGCTGGTTAGATAGAGTGTTAGGGCAAAGACAAAGAGTAGGAAGACACAGTAGAGTGGGGCGAAACCAAGAAGCACCCCAGCACTTGTCGCAACGGCCTTCCCACCTTTAAATCCAGCAAAGATTGGAAAAACATGTCCGATAATGGCAAAGAAACCAATGACTAGAGGTGAAACCTCTGTAACACCAAGCCAGATAGGAAGAAGAACAGCCAAGGTACCCTTGAACATATCCACCAAGAAGGTGATGGTACCAGCAGTCTTACCTAGAACACGAAAGGTATTGGTTGTTCCAGTATTTCCAGAGCCATGCTCACGAAGATTGATATGGAAGAATAGTTTCCCAATCCAGAGGCCGGTCTGAATGGAACCTAGCAAGTAGGCGATTAGGATTAACAATAAGATTTTCATGAGATAATTATAGCATACAGCCTAGTAATTGACAAAGTCAGTCAGCCTTAAGATATCTTTTGGACTTTCTTGATTTCTTTTGCAAATTCTTCTGAAAACTTATAAAATAATAAGGATGAAAATTTTGGAGGTCACTCTTGGCTAAAAAAGAAATTAATGTAAATAATTATAATGATGATGCCATTCAGGTACTAGAAGGGTTGGATGCGGTTCGCAAGCGCCCTGGAATGTACATTGGCTCAACAGATGGAACAGGACTTCACCACCTCGTTTGGGAGATTGTCGACAATGCGGTCGATGAAGCTCTTTCTGGTTTTGGTGATGTTATCGCTGTTACCCTAAATAAGGATGGTTCCGTTTCTGTTTCTGACTCTGGACGTGGGATGCCGACAGGTATGCATGCCATGGGTAAACCAACAGTTGAAGTTATTTTCACTGTTCTCCACGCTGGTGGTAAATTTGGACAGGGTGGTTATAAGACTTCTGGAGGTCTTCACGGTGTGGGTTCCTCAGTTGTTAATGCGCTGTCTAGTTGGCTTGAGGTAGAAATTACCCGTGACGGTAGTGTTTATCGCCAACGTTTTGAAAATGGTGGTCACCCTGTAACAGGGCTTGAAAAGATTGGTAAAGCGCCTAAGTCTAAGACAGGTACAAAAGTTACCTTTATGCCTGATGCGAGCATCTTTTCAACAACTGACTTTAAATTTAACACTATCTCAGAGCGTCTCAAAGAATCAGCCTTTCTTCTTAAGAATGTCACTATGACATTGACTGACTTGCGTGGCGAAGAAGAAGTTCGTGAAGAATTCCACTATGAAAATGGGGTTCAAGACTTTGTGTCTTACTTGAATGAGGACAAGGAAACGCTGACACCAGTCATCTATATTGATGGAGATCAACAAGAATTTCACTTGGAATTAGCCCTTCAGTATAATGACGGTTACTCTGACAATATCCTTTCCTTTGTCAATAATGTCCGTACTAAGGACGGAGGCACCCACGAAACAGGCTTCAAGTCTGCCATTACCAAGGCTCTTAACGATTATGCTCGTAAGACGGGACTTCTCAAAGAAAAGGATAAGAACCTTGAAGGGTCAGATTACCGTGAGGGATTATCAGCAGTTATCTCGCTTTTGGTTCCTGAAGAACACCTTCAGTTTGAAGGACAAACCAAGGACAAACTGGGATCTCCTTTAGCTCGTCCGATTGTTGATAGTATTGTTTCAGAGCATTTGACTTACTTCCTTATGGAAAATGGGGATCTGGCTTCTAACTGGGTGCGTAAGGCTATCAAGGCCCGTGATGCCCGTGAAGCTGCTAGAAAAGCGCGTGATGCTAGTCGAAATGGTAAGAAAAATAAAAAAGACAAGGGGCTCTTATCAGGGAAACTGACGCCAGCCCAGTCTAAAAATGCTAAGAAAAATGAACTCTATCTAGTCGAAGGGGATTCTGCTGGTGGATCAGCCAAACAAGGCCGTGATCGTAAATTCCAGGCTATCCTGCCTCTTCGAGGTAAGGTGCTCAACACTGAGAAAGCCAAAATGGCTGACATTCTTAAAAATGAAGAAATCAATACCATGATTTACACCATTGGTGCAGGTGTTGGAGCTGATTTTAACCTTGACGATATCAACTACGACAAGATTATCATCATGACCGATGCCGATACCGATGGGGCTCACATTCAGACCTTATTGCTCACTTTCTTCTATCGTTATATGCGTCCACTGGTTGAAGCGGGACACGTTTATATTGCTCTGCCTCCTCTTTACAAGATGTCTAAAGGAAAAGGCAAGAAGGAAGTTGTTGAATATGCTTGGACGGATGGGGAACTTGAGGAACTTCGTCAAAAATTTGGTCGTGGAGCTATTCTCCAACGTTACAAGGGGCTTGGTGAGATGAATGCTGACCAGCTTTGGGAAACAACCATGGATCCAGAGACAAGAACCCTTATCCGAGTGACGATTGACGATCTAGCGCGTGCCGAACGTCGTGTCTCCGTTCTTATGGGAGATAAGGCAGCTCCACGCCGCCAATGGATCGAAGATAATGTTAAATTTACGCTGGAAGAGAGTGGGGAGATGGTGTTTTGATATGAACAAATTCAATGTTAGAAAATTATAGTATTTGTAAATTTAGGAGGATTTAAATGTTATGTTGTAATTGTGATGAGTATAATTTTATTCTTTCTATTGAAGAATATGTTGTAAGAGAACGTCCCAAAGAAAATATTATTAATTTTTTATTTGATGAGTATTCACAAAAATGTTTTCAGGATATTACTTGTGAAAGTTGTGGAACAAACTTAGTTAGTGGAGAAAGTTATTTTTCTAACAAAGTGGATGTCATAAATGAGGTACAGAAATATGTAATTTCTGAAATAAATTCAATGATAATTCAATGTGAAGAATGTTCAGAGATTAAAGATATTTCTTATAGTATGAAGCAGTACTTTGAAGATGATGAAACAATAGATATTGAAGTCGATTCTGCAATAACATTGGCAGAGTTATTAAATGAGCAATTCAATATTGATAGTGAGTCTGAATATTTTGAGTCCATTGCTGTAAATATTCATTGTGGAAATTGTGGTAACGGAACTGGTATGGATTATGAAAATAAAAAAGATCATGGAGTATTTAATTGGGATACTGAAGTTTACACAAATTATGAATTAGATGAGTTTGAAGAAAAGTTTTATGGAGATTTACGAGAAGAGATTAGCTTGATGGCACTTAACTTCTCTATTGAGGAATTAAATGACCTAAAAAATGATTATATAAACAATAAAATTTATATTTCGAGAAATCCTTATTTTTGTAAACTAGAAAATAGAATAAGGAAGTGGTTTAAAGATGACAAATTTATCTATAAGATGAGTAAAGATAGACTTATATATAGAACAAGAGTTGTAGATAAAGATAAAATTGTACACAAAGAAGATTTATGGGCACCACCAGCAGAATTTGCGAATCAAGGGAGATTTAATGATATCGGAACAAGTGTTCTGTATTGTTCGAATGATAAGAGTATATTAGGAAAGGAGGTTCCTATAAAGGAAGATGATATAGGTAAAAAGAAGCGTATATTAGTTAAAATCATTAGCAATAAGGTACTGAATTTGTTTCCAATAAACTATATATTTGGAAAAGACGAGGGATTTAATGGATTAATCAGTGATGATGGCAATGATTTTACTGATACTGTTTTAAAAAAACATTACATTATAAGTAATTTAGTATCAGCAATCTGCTGCAAAATTGGATATAATGGTATAGTTTATAAATCAGTGAAATGTGGAGAGTATATAAATTATGCTATTTTTAATGTTAAGAAAGAAGATTTAGAGATAATAGATAAAAGTGAAATTCTATAAATGGTTTCTAACAAAGAATAAAATATTATGAGAGAAGCAAATATAACTATTAATATATTTTTAAAGGCCTACAAATCTTTACTTAGTTGTACAAATAAAAGATTGACGTTTTTACCTTTAAGAATGCATTTATCGTAAATTACACTAATATCAATTCCTATGCTTATTTCAATTATTCCTTTATTTAGAAAGAATATAACAAAATTTGTTAGATAAAGTAGTGAAAGTAAATAAAGAAATTGTTAGTAGTACATTTTCAAGGAGAATACGATGAATGATATACAGAAAATATTAGGCAACTTGGGATTAGAAAATGATAAAGAATTACTCTATCTTCTAGATCTTAGCAATAGACTAAATAAGATTAAGCATTTTTATCCCGAATTTCAATTGTATACAGATAAATCAATTGAAACATCATGGATTAGTAATCATTGTTTTAGAATATTCGGATTTAATAATGGAGAAATAAATGGTGCTACTTCATTTAAAAGAGGATGGGAAACATTACTAAAACCGACAAATAAGAATCAGAATAATAAATTAGGGAAATTGACTAAAAATCCACAGTATTTTCCAAATGGAAATATTCCGAAAGGAGATGGTGATGAATGGTACTTTCATAGAGGCCATATTTTGGCTAGGCAATTTCACAAATATGTACTTGGATATAAAATTTTAAATAACAGATATGAGGATACCAAAGAAAAATGGTCTCAATTTTCTATAGATTCTAAGTATAAAAATTTATTTACTCAATTCTCTATTGCAAATAAAGCTCAAGCAAAAGTTGAAGAGAAAGTACATCAGATACTGCGAGAGGGGAAAACAATCTATTATGAAGTGAAACTGGTCTTTAAAAATAAAACTGATAAATATCCTATTGGTACTGAAATATTTTTTGTACCTTTATCGTCACCAGATGAGTTTGAACACTACTTTATTCCAAATGTTGATTCTAATTTTAATTTGGAAAAGTCACAAATTGACTATGTGGATTTTTACAAGGATGGTTATAGTGAACAAAAACATAGACCGTTTTTTGAAAATAGTAATAGAAAAAAACGAAATTGGCAAATTAGTGAGAACGAAACCTCTACTATAGAATCGAATAGTAGAAATTTTTCTATTAGGGGATTATCTAAGACAACTAGAAATAGTCTAATTAAAAATCTGAAAACTAATTTGGAAGTTACATCGTATAAAGATGTTCAAGATGGGGAGCAATATAAATTTTCAGGAGTAACATTAACTCATTACCATTCTACAGGCACACTGTTATTGCAGGGGAAAGTTGAAAATGTTAAACAAGAGCTTTTAAAATATCTTTCTAAGGAAGACTGATTGTACAATCTTGATATTAACTTTTTCTGATAGACTAAATTATCAAAGAAAGAAGAGTAATATGTCAAACAATTCAATAAAAAATTGATAGACAGTTTCTGTTATTTTATAGGTATATTCTTTTCAAAATTATTATAAATAAAACTTAACAGGTATTAACATGAGAACTGAACCTGAAATGCTTGAACTAATTTTACACACAGCAAAAAGTCTAAAAGTCGAAGTAGTGGCTCTATCTGGTTCAAGAATAGATGATCGAGCTCCAAAAGATGAATTTCAAGACTACGACGTAGTCTATGTTGTAGAGAATCTGGACGAGCTGATTTCAGATCTTTCTTGGTTGGAGCAGTTTGGCAACCGTCTGATTGAACAGTATAACGTACTGGGAAACCGCCGCCTCTATCTCATGCTCTTTGAAGATGGCAATCGGATCGATTTGACCCTTTGCCCCAAAGAGCACATCAAAGAGTGGGTAGATAGCGAAGCGGATTTCACGGTGCTGAATGACCCGCAGGGGCTGTTTGCTCCTTATTCACCGACACCCAAGCGCTATTGGACGATACCAGCTAGTGCGACTGACTTTGACAAATCCTGCAATGAATTTTGGTGGGTATCAGCCTACGTGGTTAAAGGGATTTGTCGCAATCAGCTCATCTACGCGACGGATCATTTGTATGGAATCTGCCAACAAGAATTGCTCAAGCTTTTAGCTTGGCAAGTGGCAGCAGATAAGGGGACGCTTGATGTTGGCAAGAACTACAAATACCTCTTCCAGCATTTACCTGCTGAGAAAGAGAAAGAATTTACAGCCTTGCTTGACTTTTCTGACCAGAAAAAAATTACCAAGTCTCTCTTGGCTACCATGCACTTTTTCCACCAAGAAGCACAAGCTTTCTCTCGCAAAACTGGCTTCTCTTATGAGAATGAAATCGCAGAAAAGATGATTGAGTATGCTGAGGAGAGACTCGAAACAAATGAAATATTTACAAAATAATAAGATAACAAAATTTTTACTGATTAGTTTTCTCATTTCTTGGGGATTTGGTTGGGGATTGCTCGCTTTCCTGACGCAAATGAGCCTCTTAAGTCTAACAAGTCCTCTGGGAGTTTTTCTCCATCTGCTAGGAGGTTTCGGTCCAACCATTGCAGCCATTTCTTGTTTGCCTCAAAAATCAATTAAAAGCATAGTTTCTTTTATCTTAGGGGACTCAAAGAAATATATTTTCTTATTTCTTTTACTAATTTTCGTGCAGGCGGGTGTTATTGCTTTCTCGTCTAAGGAGATTAATCCAGCTTTTTCACTAGGAAATTTATTTGTTATTTTTTTTGAGTGCAGTTTGTGTTTATGGTGGAGAAGAAGAACTGGGATGGCGAGGCACCTTGCAACCAACTTTGGAAACTAGATTCTCCTTTTGGATTTCCAGTTTGATAACAGGTTGTATTTGGGCAGTATGGCATGTACCTTTATGGTTTGTGATTGGAAGTTCCCAAAGTAGGATGCCTTTTATATTATTCAGTCTATTTGCAATTTATCTCAGTATTCTCCTAGCTGCTGTTTTCAAAAAAACTAACTCGGTCCTCTTTTGCGCCATTTTTCACGGTCTAATTAATACCCTGCTTAGCTTATTTGTTATTAAAATTAATCTTTTATTCATTCTAGGATTAGTAGGATTACTCTTCTTTTCTCACTACCTACAAAGAAACAGTTAAATTTATAAAATATAGATTTACTTTCCAACAAAACAATAAAAAGAGAATTATTATGTCTAACATTCAAAACATGTCCCTTGAGGACATCATGGGGGAGCGTTTTGGGCGCTACTCCAAATACATCATTCAGGAGCGTGCGCTTCCTGACATTCGTGACGGTCTGAAACCCGTTCAACGTCGTATTCTTTATTCCATGAATAAGGATGGCAATACCCATGACAAGGGCTATCGTAAATCTGCCAAGTCTGTTGGTAACATCATGGGTAATTTCCACCCCCATGGTGATATCTCTATTTATGATGCTATGGTCCGTATGTCTCAGGACTGGAAGAATCGTGAAATCTTGGTTGAGATGCACGGTAACAACGGTTCCATGGACGGTGATCCACCAGCGGCCATGCGTTATACAGAGGCACGCTTGTCAGAGATTGCGGGTTACCTTCTTCAAGATATTGATAAAAACACCGTTCCTTGGGCTTGGAACTTTGATGATACAGAGAAGGAACCAACTGTTTTACCTGCAGCCTTTCCAAACCTTTTGGTAAATGGTGCTACAGGGATTTCTGCTGGTTATGCTACAGACATTCCACCGCATAATCTGGCGGAAGTCATCGATGCCGTTGTCTATATGATTGACCATCCATCTGCTAAACTGGACAAGTTGATGGAATTCTTGCCTGGACCAGATTTCCCAACAGGTGCTATTATTCAGGGGAAAGATGAGATTCGTAAGGCTTACGAAACAGGTAAGGGTCGAGTAGTTGTGCGTTCGCGTACTGAGATCGAACAACTCAAAGGTGGTAAGGAACAAATCATAGTTACTGAAATTCCTTACGATGTCAATAAGGCAGTTCTTGTTAAAAAAATCGATGATGTTCGAGTCAATAACAAGGTTCCAGGTATTGCAGAGGTTCGTGACGAGTCTGACCGTACTGGTTTGCGTATTGCTATTGAACTTAAGAAGGATGCTGACAGCCAAACTATTCTTAACTATCTTTTGAAATATACGGATCTTCAGGTCAACTATAATTTCAACATGGTGGCTATTGATAATTTCACCCCACGTCAAGTGGGCTTGCAAAAGATTTTATCTAGCTATATTGCCCACCGTCGTGATATTATTGTTGCTCGTTCAAAATTTGACAAGGAAAAAGCTGAAAAACGTCTTCATATTGTTGAAGGATTGATTCGTGTTATTTCTATTTTGGATGAGGTTATCGCTCTTATCCGAGCTTCTGAAAATAAGGCTGATGCTAAGGAAAATCTTAAGGTCAGCTATGATTTTTCAGAAGAACAAGCAGAAGCTATCGTGACCTTGCAACTTTATCGTTTGACCAATACGGATATCGTCACTCTCCAAAATGAGGAAGCTGATTTACGTGAACAAATCGCGACCTTGGCTGCTATCATTGGTGATGAGCGTACCATGTTTAATGTCATGAAACGTGAACTCCGTGACATTAAGAAGAAATTTGGTAATGACCGTCGTTCAGAGTTGCAAGCAGAAACCAAGACCATTGAAATTGATACTGCAAGTTTGATTGTTGAAGAAGAAACCTATGTCAGCATCACTCGCGGTGGCTACGTCAAACGTACAAGTCCACGTTCTTTCAATGCTTCAACGATTGACGAAGTCGGAAAACGTGATGATGATGATTTGATTTTGGTCCAGCAAGCTAAGACGACACAACACCTCTTGATTTTCACTAATCAGGCCAATGTGATTTATCGTCCAATCCATGAGTTACCAGACATTCGTTGGAAGGATTTGGGAGAGCATTTATCACAAACTATCACCAATTTATCTAAGGATGAAGAAGTGCTTTACGCAGAAATCCTGGATGATTTTGAAACAGGTACTTACCTAGCAGCTACCAAGCTGGGTCAGATTAAACGTTTCGAACGCAAGGAATTTACGCCATGGCGTACCTACAAGTCTAAGTCGGTTAAATACGCTAAACTCAAGGATGATAGTGATTTTATTGTTACGGTTACGCCAATTCAATTGGATGATATCATGATTATCACTCAAAAGGGTTATGCCCTTCGCTTTAACGCGGACGAAGTTCCAGTAGTTGGTGCCAAGGCAGCAGGTGTTAAGGCAATCAATCTTAAGGATGATGATACCGTTCAGGCTGTTTTTGTAGCAAATACTCAAAGTTTCTACCTTCTAACACAAAGAGCTAGTCTCAAACGTGTGGCTACAGCCGATATTCCGCAGGCTAAGCGAGCTGGTCGAGGTCTTCAAGTTCTTCGTGAGCTTAAGACGAAACCACACCGTGTCTTCACTGCGGGTCCAGTCTTTACGGAAAATGCTGGTGGCGAAATAGATCTTCTAGCAACACCAGTGGAAGAGACTCCTCAGACCTTGCTTGTAACAGCAACAACAGGCGAAACGGCAGAGGTTGACTTGTCCCTTCTAAATCTTTCAGACCGTACTAGCAACGGTAGTTTCATTGAAGGATTAGCAGACAAAGAAGTCTTTTCTGCCAAGATTATTGAAAGATAAAGATAAGAAAGCTTTGTTCTCATATTAGAGGGCAGAGTTTTTTTCTTTGATGGGCAAAATAAGTGTTTTAAAAAGAATTGTCAGAATTTTGCAACATAACCTTGAAATTTTCAATGAAAAGGACTATACTAGAAAGCACATAGTAACAGAAAAGAGGATATACACATGACAGTTGATTTAGACTGGGAAAATCTAGGATTTAATTACAGTAAACTTCCATTCCGTTATATCTCATATTACAAAGACGGTAAATGGGATGAGGGGCAATTGACTGAGGATGCGACTTTGCATATTTCAGAAGCATCTCCAGCCCTTCACTATGGTCAAGAAGCTTTTGAAGGACTCAAGGCTTACCGTACTAAAGATGGCTCTATTCAATTGTTCCGTCCAGATGAAAATGCTAAACGTTTGCAACGTACTGCTGATCGTCTTTTGATGCCAGAAGTTCCAGTTGACAAATTTGTAGATGCATGTAAACAAGTTGTACGTGCAAATGAAGAATATGTTCCACCATATGGTACAGGTGCAACACTTTATCTCCGTCCACTTTTGATTGGGGTTGGTGATATCATTGGTGTGCATCCAGCAGATGAGTATATCTTTACCATTTTTGCTATGCCAGTAGGTAACTACTTCAAAGGTGGTTTGGCTCCAACAAACTTCCTTATCCAAGATGATTATGACCGTGCTGCTCCACATGGTACAGGTGCTGCTAAAGTTGGTGGTAACTACGCAGCAAGTATGTTGCCAGGTAAGATTGCACATGACCGTAACTTCTCTGATGTAATCTACCTTGATCCAGCAACTCACACTAAGATTGAAGAAGTGGGTTCTGCAAACTTCTTTGGTATCACAGCTGATAACGAATTCGTTACACCACTCAGCCCATCTATCTTGCCATCTATCACTAAGTTCTCATTGCTTTACTTGGCTGAAAATCGCTTTGGCATGAAAGCTATTCAAGGTGATGTTAAGATTTCCGAATTGGATAAATTTGTCGAAGCAGGTGCCTGTGGTACAGCTGCCGTTATTTCACCAATTGGTGGGGTACAACATGGTGATGACTTCCATGTCTTCTACTCAGAAACAGAAGTAGGTCCTGTGACACGTAAACTTTATGATGAGTTGACAGGTATCCAATTTGGTGATGTTGAAGCACCAGAAGGATGGATTGTCAAAGTTGACTAATTCTTAATAGTAATTGATTATTTTAAGGCTTGCTCTTGCAAGCTTTTTTCTTTTTCGGTAGAATTAAGAAGATACATTAAGAAAGGATGGCTCGAGCCAAGGATCGGGTATAAATCTATGAGTAAAAAAGATAAAAAAATTGAAATCCAAATTAATGATGCTAAAGTAGTCGTCAATAAAGCAACTATTGAAGGTTTTGAACTTCTTGTTGGTAAGAAAGTCATCGGACAAATTGTGGAAATTGATGGTAAGTTTGCCGTTGTTGACAAGGAAAATGTTGTAGGTTTCCACAAAAAAATGGATGATGCAGTAGCTGCCATTATTGAATCATACAATCTTAATCATTAAAATCTAAAGTAAAGGCTTGCTTTGGTCAAGAAACTGTGATATACTATTTCTTGTTCTTAAGGAGAGATAGCGAAGAGGCTAAACGCGGCGGACTGTAAATCCGCTCCTTCGGGTTCGGGGGTTCGAATCCCTCTCTCTCCATGTCTAAGAAACTGAATCGGGATAGTCGATATCAAGTACTTAGATGTTTTTTTATAGCATTTTGCTATTGGGGTATAGCCAAGCGGTAAGGCAAGGGACTTTGACTCCCTCATGCGTTGGTTCGAATCCAGCTACCCCAGTAAAAGGTATCGGGTGCATTGGCACCGTCTATGTTAACCATTGTCTTTGCGGGTACCTTTAAAAATATATTGTTATCAAGGGTCAGAATTGGCTGGCTCTTGTTGGAGGATCTTTTTAGAATGAACGAATTTGAAGAATTGCTAAACAGTGTTAGCGAAGTTAACACAGGTGACGTTGTAACAGCTGAAGTTATCTCAGTAGATAATGATCAAGCAAATGTTGTTATCGAAGGAACTGGTATCGAAGGTGTTTTGACACGTCGTGAATTGACAAACGACCGTGACGCAAACGTTGCAGACCTTGTTAAAGTTGGTGAAACACTTGAAGTGCTTGTTCTTCGTCAAGTTGTTGGTAAAGATACTGATACTGTAACTTACCTTGTATCTAAAAAACGCTTGGAAGCTCGCAAAGCTTGGGATAAACTTGTTGGTCGTGAAGAAGAAGTTGTTACTGTTAAAGGAACACGCGCTGTTAAAGGTGGACTTTCAGTTGAATTTGAAGGTCTTCGTGGATTTATTCCAGCCTCAATGATCGATACTCGTTTTGTTCGTAACACTGAACAATTTGTAGGTCAAGAATTTGACGCTAAAATTAAAGAAGTTGATCCAGCGGAAAACCGTTTCATCCTTTCACGTCGTGAAGTTGTTGAAGCAGAAGCTGCAGAAGCTCGTAAAGAAGTCTTCTCTAAACTTGAAGTTGGTTCAATCGTAACTGGTAAAGTTGCTCGTTTGACAAGCTTCGGTGCTTTCATCGACCTTGGTGGTGTTGACGGACTTGTTCACGTGACTGAATTGTCTCATGAACGTAACGTTTCACCTAAATCAGTTGTATCTGTAGGTGATGAAGTTGAAGTTAAAGTTCTTGCTATCGACGAAGAAGCAGGACGTGTATCACTTTCACTTAAAGCAACAACACCTGGACCATGGGATGGTGTTGAACAAAAACTTGCTGCTGGTGATGTTATCGAAGGTAAAGTTAAACGTTTGACTGACTTCGGTGCTTTCGTTGAAGTATTGCCAGGTATCGATGGACTTGTTCACATCTCACAAATTTCACACAAACGTGTTGAAAATCCGAAAGATGTTCTTTCAGTAGGTCAAGACGTTACTGTTAAAGTTCTTGAAGTAAACGCTGATGCAGAACGTGTATCACTTTCAATCAAAGCTCTTGAAGAACGTCCAGCTAACGCTGAAGGCGAAAACAACGAAAAACGTCAATCACGTCCACGTCGTCCAAAACGTCAAGAAAAACGTGACTACGAACTTCCAGAAACTCAATCTGGATTCTCAATGGCGGATCTTTTCGGAGATATCGAATTGTAAGATAAAAAAAGAGGCATGGAAACATGTCTTTTTTTCTATTTTAGAGTATGCTATAATAGTATACTGTTAGCACCCTTAGTGTAATGGATATCACGTAAGATTCCGGTTCTTGAGATAGGGGTTCGATTCCCTTAGGGTGCAAAAAGAAAAGCGTTGAAAGATTTGTTCTCTCAACGTTTTTTAGTCGGTAAGTTTTAGTGAAAGTATTTCATAAAATCTTTTAGCCTTGAAAAGTAAAAACAAACATCATATAGAAGAAATGCTGTTAGCTTATCCTAATAACAAAGGAAACTACTTTATTAGCACCACCATAGTTGATTTATTGGGGAGACAGTTTGGCTAATCTTTTGCAATTTATTAAAAAATTTGCTATAATACACAGTATCTCATATTGGGGTCGTTACGGATTCGACAGGCATTATGAGGCATATTCTGCGACTCGTGTGGCGACGTAAACGCTCAGTTAAATATAACTGCAAAAAATACTAATTCTTACGCTGTAGCAGCCTAAACACCTGCTCGCGTGACTTCTAGCAGATTGCTTATGTTTGTTTAGAGGTTTTATTGATTTATAAGCTACGTTTGACCATTGCCTAGCTGGTTGAAAAGAGATTTATAGGCTCGCAGATAGAAGGCTTGAGTTATGTGTCGTCTATCTGTTAAATGAAAGACATAACCTATGGTTGTAGACGAATATGTTGGCAGGTGTTTGGACGTGGGTTCGACTCCCACCGGCTCCATAAAAACCAGAGGCGTCAGCCTTTTATTTGTATATATAGGAATTTATTATGAAAAAACTTTTGTCTTTGACCGTTTTAGGTCTCTCACTTTTTACTCTAGCTGCTTGTGGAAAATCTTCGTCTAAGACAGAGACGAAGGGATCTTTGGATAATGAAGCCTCAAAGATTTTAACCGTTAAGCATGGGAATGTTCGCCAGAACTTTGATAAGATTACCATGGCAAATGCTTCTCAGGAATTTTCAGGAGGCTCAAATCTTGATAGCTTGAAGGGCTGGTTTGGTGAACCATCATCAACGAGTCAGGAGCAGGCAGGAGATGCTAAGCTTGATGTTTATAATTGGCAGTATGACAATGTTGTTGTTACAGCGAAACTCTTTAACAATAGCACTGTAGTTAAGTCAATTTCAAACTTTTCTTACGTCCGTGATCCTAAAATCACATTGAAGATGTACGAAAATCTCAAAAATGGAACTAGCTATGATGATGCTGTCAAAACGCTTGGTACACCTGATGTTTATTCGATTGCTGTCTCTTCAGATGCAACAATGACACAAGCGCTTTGGTCTTCGAACCTTGTTGCTAAGAAGGGTGAAACAGGTAGCCTTACCCTTAACTTTAAAAATGGTGCCTTGGAAAACAAGTCACAAGCGAATTTGATTAATAAGTAATCACAGTAAAAGATGCCTTTCTAAATCAATGAAGGCATTTTTTTGTTATAATAAAAGAAGTGATTAAAATTGTGGAGATGTAATGACAAAAAAAAGACTATTTTTTATAGGGATAGCAGGTTTAATTCTGGTATTCTTATGGCCTCTTTTAAATAACTTCATCCCCTTAATCAAGGAATGGACCAACGCTAAGCATGATCAAGCCTTTTTAAGAGAAGTTTTTAAGCAGGCTAATTTCCAAAATGCACTGATCCTTCTTAGTCTCATGATTCTGTCATCAGCTATTCCTGGAGTTTCAAGTTCTATTTTTTGTATTTTTGTTGGGCTACTCTATGGCCCTTTGCTTGCGATTCCGATGAATATTATTGGTAATACTTTTGGGAATTTAACTAGTTTTGAAATTCTGAGAAGACTTGAAAAGCCAGAGAAGTCCAAACGCATGGAGAAACTTCTAAACTATATTGAGAACTTTAAGCATCGCTTTATTGGGATTTCACTGGCCTTCTCTATTCCATTTATACCATCAGCTCTGATCAATTATGCTTGTGTTCAAATGAATTTACCCACAAGGACGAGGATTTTGGCGACACTTATTGGAGTGACGCCAGTATCGATTGTTTATGCAGTTAGTGGAGATTTGTTGCTTAATATCCGTCCAATCCGAATGCCATTAGTGGCAGTACTTGCCATCTTGCTTTTTATCTCACTCGTCATTTACTTTATCCATTTTAGGAAGGAAAAAAATGAGCTTCATTCAAGTAACTAAAGAAGAATTTAACACACATGCGTTTGTCCTTAGTGTTAGTCCGTTTCAAAGAGAGATTAGAAATTAGGGAGGTAAGTTGATGAAACTTGCTCTATTGGGTACAGGGATGATTGTAACAGAGGTTCTTCCTGTGTTAACGACTATTGAGGGCATTGAGCTTGAAGCTATCTTGTCGACACCACGCTCACTTGATAAGGCAGAAGCCCTAGCTAAGCAATATGGTTTGTCTCAGGCGACTAGTGATTATGAGGCAATTTTGTCCAATCCAGAAGTTGATACGATTTATGTGGGAACTCCAAATCATACCCATTATGACTATGCCAAGAAAGCACTTTTGGCCGGCAAGCATGTTATTTGTGAGAAACCCTTCACCTTACATTTGGAAGAGTTTGAAGAGCTGGCTAAGCTTGCTCAAGAAAAAGAGCTTCTCTTGATGGAGGCTATTACCAATCAATATTTAGCTAATTTTACAGCTATTAAGGATGCCTTGTCAGAGGTTGGGGATGTTAAGATTGTGAATATCAATTATTCTCAATATTCGTCACGTTACGATGCCTTTAAGCGAGGAGAGATTGCTCCTGCCTTCAACCCTGAAATGGGTGGGGGAGCACTTAGAGATCTTAATATCTATAATATCCATCTCCTGGTTGGTCTCTTTGGTAAGCCTAATCGTGTGGAATATCTCCCTAATGTGGAGCGAGGAGTGGATACGTCAGGGATCCTAGTTTTGGACTATGGTCACTTTAAGGCTGTTGCCATTGGAGCTAAAGATTGTAGTGCGGAGATTCGTTCAACTATTCAAGGGGATAAGGGCGCTATTACCATTTTTGGTGCAACCAATACTCTTCCTGAGATTGGAGTCACTCTCAATGGTCAGAAAGAGAGAACGGTTAATCTTAATAGTCCACAACATCGTATGTATGATGAATTTGTGGCTTTTGAAAAGATGGTGGCTACCAAGGATTTTGACAGTGTTGCCAAGCAGTTGGAACATAGTCGTCAGGTTATGGAAGTTCTGGATCAAGCTTCGAAAGCTTTGTAACATACAAAAAAACAAGCAGTGGTATTAGCCATTGCTTGTTTTGTCTTATACAGTTGTTGGGAATGAGATCTCAATCAATTTGTCAGTGTGTACTGTTCTAAGTTTGTCCATCAAAACGATATCCTTGTCGATTTTTCGTTTGAGGAAGAATTCACGGATAACTTCTAATTCATTGTCTTTAACAGCACGGTGTTTATTTGAAATCAAGAGTTCATAATGCTTAGGTGCTTGTGTAAAGACAACATCAGTATTCCCAGCAGAGTAGGTCTCTACGAGAAAGGCATCCGTGTTGTCAAGTTGGTTTTGAACAAGTTCTTGGTGTGTACGGGTCGTATTAATGAGTTTCATAGTTTCCTCCTAGGATTTGCCAGTTGTTGTGTTAGTTTCTTTCCATTGTTCGATTCCCCATTTATGACTGCCACGTTTAAGTTTAGCAATGGCTTCGTCAATTGGAAACCAGGCCAGGTTATTGAAATCTTCGAGAGGTTTGCCAATTTTTGAAAAATCTACAACTTCATAAATATAGGCTGGATTGTAATAGTAAGTGTCACGGTGGCTTGAATAGAAGTATTCATCAGCCTGGCCATAGTACTGGCCTAAAGTGGCTGTAAACCCAAGTTCTTCAATTAACTCGCGTTCTAATGCGCTATAGTGATCCTCGCCTGCTTCGATCTCTCCACCTGGGAGAAACCAAGCTCCGTTAGGAGCCTGGACTAAAATAATCTTTGTCTTTTCTTGGTTAGGAATCACAGCATAAACACTGTAACGTGTTTGATAATGAGCTCCCTCAACCTTGTCACCAAATGTTGGATTCATGAGTTGCTCCTTACGTTTATTTGCCTATATTATACTAAAATTTTGCTCATTTTCCTATTGATTTAGGCAGAATTAGGGATAAATTTGAAAATAGGAAATGAAAAGATAAAGAAACCAAGCCATTGCGACTTGGTTTCTTTATTTAATCAGTTTCTTTTGCTGTCTCAGCTTTCTGAGCAGTTTTTTCGGCTTTTTTAGCAGACTTAATGGTGATGTGGCCTTTTGAAGTCATGACTGCCTTGAGATCTTTTTCGTTTGGATTTTCAAGGTAGAAGTCAGTAATAGCGTCTTCAATATGATCTTGGATGGTACGACGTAGTGGTCGAGCACCCATCTTAGGATCGTAACCAAGGTCAACCAATTTTTCCTTAACTTTCTCAGTTACACTGAGGTGGATACCGTTATTAGCCAAGCGTTGGTTGACATTATCAAGCATGAGGTCCACGATAGTGAGGAGATTTTCCTTGCTAAGGGCAGAGAATTCGATAATACCGTCAAAACGGTTCATGAATTCAGGGCTGAAGAAATCTCCAAGCTGGTTAAGCACAGAATTGGTACGATTTTCACGGGCAGCTCCAAAGCCAACGCTAGCTTCTACTTTACCTGTACCAGCATTTGAAGTCATGATGATGATGGTATCCTTGAAACTTACAGTTCGCCCTTGACCATCAGTCAAGCGACCGTCGTCAAGAACTTGGAGGAACATGTGAAGAACGTCTGGGTGAGCTTTTTCAACCTCATCTAGAAGAATGAGTGAATAAGGATTACGGCGGACTTTTTCAGTTAACTGACCAGCTTCGTCGTAACCGACATATCCTGGAGGGGCACCGACTAATTTGGCAACGGCGTGTTTTTCCATGTATTCTGACATGTCGAAACGAATCATACTGTCAGCTGAACCAAAGAGTTCAATCGCCAATTGTTTAGAGAGTTCAGTTTTACCGACTCCTGTAGGACCTACGAAGAGGAAGCTACCAATTGGGCGATTTGGTGCACCCAATCCAACACGATTACGACGGATGGCTTTGGCAATCTTATCAACTGCGGCATCTTGTCCGATAACATGTGATTTAAGATCATCAGCAAGACTAAGAAGTTGTGATTGTTCTTTTTCTTTCAAATCACCGACAGGAATATTGGTTTTTTGTTCCACAATGGCTTCGATATGTTTTTCTGTGATGACAGGCATATCTTGGTCTTTGATGGTTTGTTTTTGCATTTCCTTGTATTTGGCAATTTGATCACGGAAATAGGCAGCTTTTTCAAAGTCTTCGTCACGAGTAGCTTGAGCCTTGAGGTTTTCAGCCTCAATCAAACGTTTGTCGATATCTTTAGGATCAACAAAGTTGAGGGTCAAGTTCATCTTAGAACCTGCTTCATCGAGAAGGTCGATGGCCTTGTCTGGCAAGAAACGGTCTTGAATGTAGCGGTTGGACAATTCTGCAGCTGCAGTAATCGCTTCGTCCGTATATTTGACGTGGTGGTAGTCTTGATATTTAGGCTGAATCCCACGCAAAATAGTGATGGTTTCCTCAACCGTTGGTTCGTCAACCTTAACTGGTTGCATACGACGCTCTAGGGCAGCATCTTTTTCGATGATGCGGTATTCGTTGAGTGTTGTTGCTCCGACCAGTTGAAGTTCTCCACGAGCAAGGGCAGGTTTTAGGATGTTTCCAGCATCCATATTGCCATCACCAGCATTACCAGCTCCCACAATTTCATGGATTTCATCAATAAATAGGATAACATCCTGACGTTGACGAATTTCTTCCATGAGTTTTTGCATGCGTTCTTCAAATTGGCCACGGATACCAGTCCCTTGAACCAGACTGACCACATCAAGACGGATGACTTGTTTGCCTTGGAGTTTTTGTGGCACGCTACCGTCTACAATTTTTTGAGCTAGGCCTTCAACGACAGCAGTCTTACCGACACCGGGTTCACCGATGAGGACGGGGTTGTTCTTGGTACGGCGGTTAAGGATTTCGATGACACGAATGATTTCCTCGTCACGACCAATGACAGGATCAATATCTCCACGACGAGCGATGTCAGTGATGTTAATGCCGAACTCTTCAAGAAGACCTTGTGGCTGTTGAGGAGCTTGTTGGCGTGGTCCTCCTGGACGGCCTGGCCCTTGTGTATTGCCACCGTTTCCTCGGTTACCTCCTTCTTGTGTTGGAGGTGTATTGGGAAGATCGCCGTTAGAAGAACGGAAGTTATTTAGGTCGCTGAAGAAATCGTCGAAGAAGTTGGAACCTCCTGTTTGATTGAATTGATTGAGGGGGTTATCTGGGTCAGATTTCATGATTTTATAACAATTTTGACAGAGGTCAACTTGTTGCTGATTACCGTTTACATTGGTATACAAATGAATACTAGCTTCATTAAGGTTACAGTTTTGACAGAGCATATCAGTACCTCTTTTCTATCTGAATTGGGAAAGACCTTTATTGAAAACAATCTTGGTCAAAAAAGGTCAAATCTATGACTCCATTATAGCATGCGGAAGGTAGATTGCAAGTAAAAAGCATCTAGGTTTGGCACTCTCTTAACAAGAGTGCCAATGTTGAATTTTAATTCAAAATCACTTGTCTAAAATGTATAAATATTATATAATAATTTTATATTATTCAGAACGGAAGAGAGATACCTATGACACAAGCTAAATCATTTTTGAAAGAAATCGACTTTACCAAGCAGGAACTTGAGGAGTTAATCGATTTATCTATAAAGTTTAAACAGCTAAAGAAGGAAAGAATTCCGCATAAATATTTAGATGGCTTAAATATTGCCTTGATTTTTGAAAAAACATCCACAAGAACTCGCTCAGCTTTTACAGTGGCTGGTCAGGACCTAGGTATGAATGTGACCTACCTTGGTGCTGGAGACATTCAGTTAGGTAAAAAGGAATCTGTAGTTGATACAGCCAAGGTGCTTGGTTCTATGTTTGATGGAATCGAATACCGTGGGTTTAAGCAAGAAGATGTCGAGGATTTGGCTAAGTACTCAGGAGTTCCGGTCTGGAATGGTTTGACGGATACCTGGCATCCAACGCAAATGATTGCGGATTTCATGACTTTGAAGGAGCGTTTTGGTAGTTTGGAAGGCTTGACTATTGCCTATATTGGAGATGGTAGAAATAATATGGCCAACTCACTTTTGGTTACTTCGGCTATTTTAGGGGTTAATGTTAAGATTATTGCCCCAGAGGTGCTGCAACCCGAAGATGAAATTGTAGCTCTAGCTCAGAAACATAATAATGGTGCCGATTTAACCATTACAGATGATATTTCAGAGGTTAAGGGAGTGGATATGCTTTATACAGATGTCTGGGTATCTATGGGTGAAGAAGTAGACTTTAAATCTCGTATTGATTTACTCCTGCCTTATCAAATTAATGAAGACCTACTTGCCAAGACGGAAAATCCAGATGTCATCGTTATGCATTGTCTCCCAGCCTTTCATGATCTTAATACCCAAATTGGGCAAGAAATCTATGACAAATATGGTTTGGCAGAGTTAGAAATCACTGATCAAGTCTTCCAAAAATACAGTGATATCATCTTCCAAGAAGCTGAGAATCGTATGCATTCTATCAAGGCTATTATGTACAATTCCTTGAAAAATATTTAAAATTCCCCCATTTTTCCCATAAGTGTGATAAAATAAGTAAGAAATACACAATTAATAGGAGAAATAACATGGAATCACATTTGGTGAGAATCATTAACCGTCTTGAAATGATGGCGGCTGATGGTGGTAATTTGAAACGTAATTTTGAACGTGAAGGAGTGGTTGTTGCCGAAGTATCATTTAGCAACGATCCTGAAAATGGTCCAGTTTTCACATTGCGTGACGTTGAAGCACGTGAATCTTATTCATTTGATAGTATCGACTTGATTGCAATGGAAATCTACGATTTGCTTTACTAATAAATTATTTTGGAACTTTACAAGGTCCCAGAAATCAGAATGCCTGAAACTCGATAGTTTCAGGCATTTTTATCAGGATGAAAGCATGGGGTGATGCTTGTATGGCTTGTCAAAACAGACAGTACTTCAAATCCTTGGCAAAGCTTTTGGCGTGGTGTCATCTTGGAAATACATGAGGTGTATTGCTTGAGTGTTTTGCTAACTAGGTCTATAACTTAGTTTTTATACTGAAATATCGCATTTATAAGAAAATACTTTATTATTATACATTCTTCTGATATAATATTGAAGAATATTAGTAAGGAGTATCTAGATGAATTTTTCATTTCTACCACAGTTTTGGTCTTACTTTAACTATGGTGTCTTAGTAACAATTATGATTTCGGTCTGCGTGGTCTTCTTCGGAACCATCCTTGGGGTTTTGGTATCCTTGGCTAAGCGTTCTGGAATCAAACCTTTGGAGTGGTTGGTGAGCCTTTATGTTTGGGTTTTCCGTGGGACTCCTATGGTTGTACAGATTATGATTGCTTTTAACCTCATCCACATGAATCTTCCAACTGTTCAGTTTGGGATTTTAAACCTTGATTTGTCACGTATCGTTCCAGGTATTATCGTCCTTTCTTTGAACAGTGGTGCTTATATTTCTGAGAGTGTGCGTGCAGGTATTGAGTCTATTCCTAAAGGTCAGGTTGAAGCTGCCTACTCACTTGGTATCCGTCCATGGAATACCATGCGTTATGTGGTCTTGCCTCAAGCTATTAAAAACATCTTGCCTGCCTTGGGTAACGAGTTTGTCACTATTATCAAGGATAGTTCACTCTTGCAAACCATCGGGGTTATGGAATTGTGGAATGGTGCACAAACTGTTGCAACAACAACCTACTTGACCTTGACGCCGCTCTTGTTCGCAGCCTTCTATTATTTGATTGTGACAACAGCTATGACGGCACTCTTGAAACAAATGGAAAAACGACTTGGGGAGGGACGTAAATAATGGCAGAAACAATTATTGAGATTAAAAATCTTCACAAGTATTTTGGTAAGAACGAAGTTCTCAAAGGGATTGATCTAGATATTAAAAAGGGTGAAGTAGTGGTTATCATTGGTCCTTCAGGATCAGGAAAGTCAACCTTCCTACGCTCAATGAACTTGCTTGAGAAACCTACAAAAGGTGTTATCTCCTTTGAAGGTGTGGATATTACAGATAAAAATAACGACATTTTCAAAATGCGTGAGAAGATGGGAATGGTTTTCCAACAGTTTAACCTCTTCCCGAATATGACAGTTAAAGAAAATATCACCTTGTCACCAATTAAGACTAAGGGTGTTTCTAAAGCTGATGCAGAAGCAAAGGCTATGGAACTTTTAGAAAAGGTTGGCTTGAAAGATAAGGCAGATGCCTACCCAACAAGTCTATCAGGTGGTCAGCAACAACGTATCGCTATCGCACGTGGTTTGGCTATGGATCCAGACGTTCTCTTATTTGACGAACCAACATCAGCCCTTGACCCAGAAATGGTTGGTGAAGTTCTTGCCGTTATGCAGGACCTTGCTAAATCAGGGATGACAATGGCAATCGTTACCCACGAAATGGGCTTTGCTTATGAAGTGGCAGATCGTGTCATCTTTATGGATGGCGGTGTCATTGTCGAAGAAGGCACACCACAAGAGATTTTCGACAACACTAAGGAAGATCGTACCAAGGACTTCTTGAGTAAGGTTTTGTAAGATATTCATTAAGTATGTATACATTGTTTGTGAAGGCTGGAACTTTTCCGGCTTTTTCTTTTTGTGTTCTGCTTTTCTAGAATCATTCTTGTTTAGGATAATATTGCGGAAAAGATGGATAAATATGCTATAATGATGCCGTATCAAAAATAATAAAGTAGGTCAAGAAATATGCTCATATATGATGCGGCCTTAAAAACGCCTTACCGGATTCTTGGCATTAACCTCCCTAAGGATAGTCTTTTACACTTATCTAACCTAGGGTTGGCTGCCGGTGAAACGATTGAGGTGGTAACTAAGACCAAGAACAGTGCTATTATTATCGTTAAAGGGAGTCGCTTAGCCTTTGATGCGTCGATTCTGGATAAGATTGATTTGGCACCTGCGGAGGAAGATCAGGAAAAGATACCTCTTTCTGAATTACCAGTTGGACGTTCGGCTATCGTAACTGATATTTTTTCAGCCAATGAAACCAAACGACGTCTTATGGATATGGGAATTACAAAGCGTACTCGAGTGTTGTTGCGTAAGGTAGCCCCCTTGGGAGATCCTCTTGAAATTAGCTTGAGAGGGTATGAATTAACCCTACGCAAGTCGGAAGCGCAAATGATTAGTGTGGTCATGCTGGATGAGGGAGAGGAAAAATGACAGAAATTGCATTAATAGGTAATCCTAATAGTGGTAAAACCAGTTTATTCAACCTGATAACAGGGAACAATCAGCGTGTTGGTAACTGGCCGGGTGTTACTGTCGAACGAAAAAGTGGTCTGGTCAAAAAGAATAAGGATTTAGAAATCCAGGATTTACCAGGGATTTACTCAATGTCACCCTATAGTCCTGAAGAAAAGGTGGCGCGCGACTATTTGTTGAGCCAAAGGGCCGACAGCATTTTAAATGTAGTCGATGCGACAAATTTGGAGCGTAACCTTTATCTGACAACGCAGTTGATTGAGACAGGTATTCCAGTCACTTTAGCGCTTAACATGAGTGATGTTTTAGAGGCTCAGGGAAAACAGATTAATGTTGATAAATTATCTTACCATCTAGGCGTCCCAGTAGTAGCCACTAGCGCTCTCAAGCAAACTGGTGTTGATCAGGTAGTGAAGAAGGCGGCTCATACGACGACTTCTACAGTTGCCGACATTGCCTTTCCAATTTATGACGATAAATTAGAAGCTGCTATTTCACAAATTTTGGAGGTCTTGGGAAATTCGGTGCCACAAAGGTCTGCGCGTTTTTATGCCATTAAACTCTTTGAACACGATGCTTTAGTTGAGGCTGAGCTAGACTTGTCCCCATTCCAACGAAAAGAAATCAAAGACATCATTCGAATCACTGAGGAAGTTTTCACCGAAGATGCGGAGTCAATTGTCATTAATGAGCGTTATGCCTTTATTGAACGTGTTTGTCAGATGGCTCAAAGTCATACGGAAGATTTTGCTCTGACCTTGTCAGATAAGATTGATAAAATTGTTACCAATCGTATTTTGGCCTTACCAATTTTCGCAACAGTTATGTATTTGGTTTATTTCTTATCTATTCAGACTGTTGGAACCATGTGGACAGACTGGGCTAACGATGTGCTTTTTGGTAAGTATGTTCCAGATTTGGTAACTTCTGGTCTTGACTATCTTCAAGTTCAGGACTGGCTCAAGTCTTTGATTGTTGATGGGATTGTCGCTGGGATTGGGACAGTGCTAGGATTCCTACCTCAAATCTTTGTGCTCTTTATCTGTTTGGGTGTGCTTGAGGACATTGGATATATGAGTCGTATTGCTTTTGTTATGGACCGTATTTTCCGACGTTTTGGACTTTCTGGAAAATCCTTTATTCCTATGTTGATTTCGACAGGCTGTGGGGTGCCAGCGGTTATGTCTAGTCGAACCATTGAAAATGAAAGGGACCGTCGCATTACCATTATGACGGCAACCTTCATGCCTTGTTCGGCCAAGTTGGAAATTATTGCCTTGATTGCTGGAGCTTTCTTCCCTAGTAATTCTTTAGTAGCACCAAGTACCTATTTTATTGGGATGGCTGCTATTATCCTATCGGGTATTGCTCTCAAAAAGACGAGTTTTTTGGGTGGTTTAACTAGTCCGTTTATTATGGAATTACCTGCCTACCACTGGCCTAAAGCCATGTCAGTCTTGCGTTATGCCTTTGGTAAGGCTATGAGTTTTGTCAAACGGGCGGGAACCATCATTTTCAGTTTGACGGTTCTTATCTGGTTTATGTCTAACTACAACTTTACCCTACATACTGTAGATACGGAAGTTAGCATTTTGGCGACTATAGGGAAGGGCTTGTCTTGGATTTTTGATCCACTTGGATTTGGGAATTGGAAGGCAACAGTTGCGGCTCTTACAGGTTTAGCTGCCAAGGAAACTGTTGTTGCCACCTTTGGTATTCTCTATCATAATAGCAGTGAGGCGGGTCTGGCTGAGGCTCTGCGAGGAGATTATTCTTCCCTAGCTGCCTATTCCTTCTTGATTTTTAACTTGCTTTGTGCACCATGTTTTGCGGCTATTGGAGCTATTAAGCGTGAAATGGCCAATCTTAAATGGACGGTTGGGGCTATCGGTTTCCAAACAGGCCTAGCTTATTGTGTGAGTTTAATTCTTTACCAGTTTGGTCAAGTCATCCTGTACGGCAAGTCAATGACAATTTGGACTTTTGTTGCTTTCTTACTTTTAGTAACGATGATTTACTTTGTTGTTCGTAAACCACGTCAGATTAAGGATCAAATCATTAGCTTGGATAATCTTCAAGAAGCTCATATTTAGGTTTAGGAGGAATTGTTATGTCTACCTTTATCATTGCTTTCATTATTTTTGCTTTAGCTGGTCTTGGCATCCGTCACTATATCAAAGGAAAAGGATCTTGTGGCGATTGCGAGTGTTCTTGTCCGGTTAAGGAAGAAATGCATAAGGCTAATCGCTAATAATATATAGAAAAATGGTCTCTTAAATGAATAAGAGACCATTTTCTTACGATTGTAAGAAATGTATAAAGGTATCTAGGTTGGAAGTGTGATACTATAAGGTAGGTAAATAATCTAAATTTTTAACAAAAAAGGGAGATGTATAAGGAATGGTTTTGAACAAAGAGATTGTCCTAATTCATGGGACCTGGTGTGATGGCAATGTTTGGGGAGAATTTGCGACAGGTCTACGTCAAATGGGATATAAGGTTCATACACCTAGCTTTCGTTACCATGACCTACCTTATCAAGAGTGTCTAGCTAAAGTTGGGACTGTTACCTTGCAGGACTATCGAGATGATTTAGTGGCTTTGATTGAAAGTCTAGACCAACCACCACTTATTTTGGGACACTCTTTAGGTTGTCTGGTGGCTCAAATGGTTGCTGAAAAGACTGAGGTTGCAGGTATGATTCTCATGGGACCTGCTCCGACAGCAGATATCTACGCCTTTTATCCAACCATGCTAGCTTGTTTTGGCAAACACTTTTTACGCTGGGGATTTTGGAAAAAAGCCATGCCTCCGTATAAAAAGGAGTTTTTCAAGTATTGCATGAATGAACAAGAGGAATCTTTGAAAGAGGAAGTTTTTGCTGATCTGGTTCCTGAATCAGGAAAAGTCTATACTCAGATGGCTCTTCATTGGTTTGATAAGACAAAAGCAGCTTACGTTGACTTTAGTCAGATTTCATGTCCTGTTCTCGTCATTTCTGGGACTAAGGATAAGATGACTCATCCTAATATTGCCAGAAGAACGGCTAAGAACTACCGTGATTCCGTTCTTGTCTCCTTAACGGGTGCAGATCACATGTATGAAAGTGGCAAATTCCAGCAGAAGACCTTGAAGGTTATTAAGGGTTGGAGTCAGCAAAATGGTTTTGTGGACTAGTCACGAAAGCATAATCAGAAAAAAGTTGGAAGGTGATTCCAGCTTTTTTAGTTTCGTATTTAAGATGTCTTTTTGAAAATTTAGAAAATTTAGTCACAAAGAGCTCTCACTATGGTATAATTGAAAAAAAGTATGTATTGGAGAACACCCATGGCGATAATAATGGATGGTAAGGCCCTAGCTGCTAAAATGCAGGATTATTTGCATGAAAAGGTAGAGCGCCTTAAAGAAAAGGAATGGATTGTGCCAGGACTAGTAGTAATCATGGTTGGTGACAACCCAGCTAGTCAGGTTTATGTGCGCAACAAGGAACGTGCTGCTAAAAAGGCTGGCTTCCATAGTCAGACGGTCAATCTTTCTGAGAGTATCAGCGAGGAAGAGTTGATTGAAGTCATTGAGCAATATAATCAGAATCCGCTTTTCCATGGTATTTTGGTTCAGTTGCCATTGCCGAATCATATTAATGAAATGCGTATTCTTTTGGCTATTGATCCTAAAAAAGATGTCGATGGTTTCCATCCTATGAATACTGGTAATCTTTGGAATGGTCGCCGTCAAATGGTACCTTGTACACCTGCTGGGATTATGGAAATCCTTCGTGAGTACAATGTTGAATTGGAAGGTAAGACAGCGGTTATTATCGGACGCAGTAATATTGTTGGTAAACCTATGGCTCAGCTTCTTTTGGAAAAAAATGCTACAGTTACCTTGACCCACTCACGAACACCGCATTTGGCTAAGGTTTGTAGCAAGGCAGATGTCTTGATTGTAGCTATTGGACGTGCAAAATTTGTAACAGAAGACTATGTCAAAGAGGGTGCCGTTGTTATTGATGTGGGAATCAACCGTGATGAAGAAGGCAAACTTTGTGGTGACGTTGATTTTGATCAAGTGAAAGATAAGGTTGGCATGATCACGCCTGTTCCAGGTGGTGTAGGCCCTATGACCATTACCATGCTTATGGAACAGACCTATCAAGCTGCTCTTCGTAGTGCGAAAGGATAGTTTATGAAAGTTGATGACGATTTAGCTAGGCAAGTGATAAAACCTCGCTTGAGAGAGTCCCATAAGGGTTCTTACGGTCGAGTGCTTTTAGTTGGTGGGCTTTACCCTTATGGTGGTGCCATCATTATGGCTGCCATAGCTTGTGTCAATAGTGGGGCGGGCCTGGTCACAGTGGCTACAGATCGTGACAATATCACAGCCCTTCATGCCCATCTCCCTGAAGCCATGGCTTTTGACCTTAGGGAGACTGAAAGATTTCTTGATAATCTTAGGGCAGCTGATGTGGTATTAATCGGTTCTGGCCTAGGTGAGGATGGTGCAGCTAGTCAAGCTATGGACTTAGTGCTAGCAAATATTAGGGCAGATCAGAACTTGGTTGTTGATGGTTCAGCTCTTAATCTTTTAGCTAAGAAGACTAAGAAGGACCTACCAGATTGTCACCTTACTCTCACTCCACATCAAAAAGAATGGGAACGCTTGTCTGGTTTAAGGATTCCAGAGCAGACAGTCTCTAACACCCAGAAAGCCTTGGGAGAGTTCCAAGTTGGGACAATCCTAGTTGCAAAGAGTCACAAGACCGCTGTCTATCAAGGTGAAACAGTAGCTCATTTAGAAGTTGGTGGGCCCTATCAAGCCACAGGAGGCATGGGAGATACTTTGGCTGGTATGATTACTGGTTTTCTAGCCCAATTCGCTTCCATTGATCGCTATAAGGCTGTCACAGTAGCTACCTGGCTTCACTCAGCTATCGCAGATGATTTGGCTAAAAATGCCTATGTGGTTTTACCGACTCATATCAGTAAAGCTATTCCTAGCTGGATGAAAAAGTTGTCATTATAATATAAAAAAACATGTCTCATATTGAGGCAAGTTTTTTTAGATTTCGACATTTTTTTAAGTTTGCTAAAGCTTATTTGTGATAAAATAAAAGAGAATTTTTATGAGAACATAGAGGAAAAAAAGTGACATCATTTTCGAAAAAACTCAGCCAAAAATGGGAAAAACGGCGCCAAAAACGAAAAGAAAAACGAGCGAATAAACCTAGAAAGCCAGTAAACATCTCCCGTCGTGTTTACTTGCTTTTTGGTGTAGTCTTTGTCCTTTTTTTGTTACTTTTTGCACGTTTGACCTATATGCAGGTTTATAACAAATCGTTTTATACGAAGAAATTAGAGGATAATTCTAAGTATACAGTTAGGATTGCAAGCGAACGTGGGCAAATTTTTGATGCTAAAGGAGTTGCCCTCACGACCAACCAAAGTAAGGATGTTATCACCTTTACACGTAGCAATTTGGTGTCATCAGATACGATGAAGAAGGTCGCTGAAAAGTTGGCGACCATGGTGACTCTGACGGAAACGAAGGTAACAGCACGTCAAAAACGAGATTTTTATCTAGCAGATTCTGCCACTTATAAGCGTGTTGTTAATGATCTTCCAAACGACAAGAAAACAGATAAATTTGGTAATAAATTAGCTGAAGCTACTATTTACAACAATGCTGTTGATGCAGTTCCTGATGAAGCAGTGGATTACTCTGAGGATGAACTTAAGATTGTCTACATTTACTCACAGATGAATGCTGTTTCTAATTTCTCAACAGTCACATTGAAAACAGGGGACTTGACGCCTGAACAAATTGCGATTGTAGCAGCTAAACAGAAGGAACTCAATGGTATTACGGTTGCTAAGGATTGGGAACGCCATACGGTTGATTCAGCCTTGTCACCTCTCATCGGGAAAGTCTCAAGCTCAGAAGCAGGTTTGCCACAAGAAGATGCCAAGGAATACCTCAAAAAAGGGTATGCACTTAATGACCGTGTAGGAACGTCCTATCTAGAAAAAGAATATGAAGAGAAACTACAAGGAAAACATACTGTTCGTGAGATTACAGTAGACAAGGAAGGCAAAGTTGCGAGTGATAAAATCACTCAAAAGGGCAGCAAGGGGAACAATCTGCAGTTGACCATCGACCTTGATTTCCAAAAGGGAGTTGAAGATATCCTAGGTCAACAGCTTTCTTCAGAGATTTCAGAGAATAAAGCAACCTATTCTGAAGGAATGTATGCAGTGGTTATGAATGCTGACACTGGTGCTGTACTTGCCATGGCGGGGCAAAAACACGAGCAAGGAGCACAAGATTTTAAAGCAAACGCCTTAGGAACAATCACTGATGTCTTCATTCCAGGATCGGTTGTTAAGGGAGCGACCTTAACTGCTGGTTGGCGTTCAGGTGCTATCTATGGGAACCAAGTCTTGACTGACCAACCAATCAACATTGCCGGTTCGGCCCCTATCACATCTTGGTTTACAGACCAAGGTAGCCGTGCTATTACCGCGACACAGGCTCTAGAATACTCATCAAATACCTATATGGTGCAGATTGCAATTAAACTACTTGGCCAACAGTATGTTCCAGGTATGGCCTTGTCGACTGACAATATGGATAAGGCCATGACGACGCTTCGTGACACCTATGCTGATTTTGGTATGGGGGTGTCTACAGGACTTGATTTACCTGGAGAATCAGAAGGTTACATTTCTAAGAATTACAATGTAGCCAACGTTTTGACAGAGGCCTTTGGTCAGTACGATTCTTATACAACCATTCAGCTGGCTCAGTATGTTGCTTCAATTGCCAATGGTGGTAAACGTGTAGCCCCTCATATTGTTGGAGGTATCTACGATGCAGGATCTAATGGTAGTCTAGGAACTCTAGCCTCAACGGTAGATACACGTGTATTAAATAACGTACCACTAGATTCTGAGCAGATGGGGATTATCCAACAAGGCTTTAATGATGTCGTTAATTCAGGATCTAGCCTTGCAACTGGTAAAGCTATGGCAAGCTCTATCATTCCAATCAGTGGTAAAACAGGGACAGCCGAAACCTATACGACAGATAGTTCAGGTAACACAGTAAAAACATATAATCTTAATACCGTGGCCTATGCGACCGCTAAAGATGGTACGAAGTTGGCTGTTGGAATCATGTACCCACATGTTCTTGATTGGAAGAGTAAAAGCCCTCAAGTTGCGGTAAAATCTATCATGGAGCTTTATCAAAATACTCACTAAACATCTAAAATCTCTTGTGCCTTGCACGAGGGATTTTTCTGTGATATAGTGTTTGAGTGTTTATTCTTGGCTAAAGACTTATCCATGAAAGTGACAAAAGATAAGCGATGAATAAAAAAATATAAAGAACAGGAGGCCTTCATGCTTTATCCTACTCCAATTGCGAAGCTGATTGATAGTTTTTCAAAACTCCCTGGAATTGGGGCTAAAACAGCGACACGCCTAGCTTTTTATACCATTAGCATGTCTGATGAAGATGTCAATGATTTCGCAAAAAACCTCTTGGCAGCAAAACGTGAATTGACTTATTGTTCGGTCTGTGGTCGTTTAACAGATGATGATCCATGTAACATTTGTACCGATGAAACCAGAGATCGTACTAAGATTTTGGTTGTTGAAGATTCCAAAGATGTTTCAGCTATGGAAAAGATTCAGGAATACCGTGGTCTCTACCATGTGCTCCAAGGGCTTATTTCCCCTATGAATGGTGTTGGGCCAGATGATATTAACCTGAAAAGTTTGATTACTCGCCTTATGGACAGCGAGGTTGACGAGGTTATCATTGCCACTAATGCAACAGCAGATGGTGAGGCGACATCTATGTATATTTCGCGTGTCCTGAAACCTGCAGGAATCAAGGTGACTCGTTTAGCGCGTGGTTTGGCCGTCGGTTCTGACATTGAGTATGCTGATGAAGTGACCTTGCTAAGAGCTATTGAAAATCGAACAGAACTATAAGTAAAAAGTGTTGGTCAGGCCAGCACTTTTTGTTTGTAGTAAATAGGTTTCTCATTAAAAATTTGGTAAAATAAAGTAAGCGCTTTTATAACGAGGAATCATGATGAAGATTGAAAAGGTTTTAAACAACAATGTTGTCCAAGCTTTGGATAATAATGTGGAATACATTGTCATGGGTAAGGGAATAGGCTTTCAAAAGAGGGTCGGAGACCTTGTTGATAAGGAAAAGATTGAAAAGACTTTTGTTTTGGAAAATACAGAGGTAGTAGAGGAATGGTCTCGTGTTTATGTCAATTTACCTGATGGTGAAATGCAAGTCTTTTTGAATATTCTTACTTTTGCTGAGGCTGTCTTGCAAACCAAGTTTGAACCCTCTTTTTTCATCGCTCTTGCAGACCACCTACATTACGCTATTGAAAGAAGTAGAGAAGGTGTTTCTTTGCAGAATCCCTTGGCTTGGGAGGTTCGAAAATTTTATCCTCGGGAGTATGAAATTGGGAAACAAGCCCTTCGTTTGATTGCCAAGGATTTAGAAGTCCAGTTGGCAGATGCTGAGGCTGCCTCTGTCGCCTTACATTTTGTCAATGCACAAAAAGATGCGGGTCTCCATGAAAAAGATCGACAGATGACTCAAATTGTGGTTGGGATTAGTGACATTGTCCGTCTTCATTTTGGTTATGATTTGGAGGAGGATAGTTTCTCGTATAACCGTTTTATGACCCATCTACAATACCTAGCACAACGTATTGTGAGCGGAGTTAGTGGTGGCAAGAATAATGCTTTCCTTTACGAACAAGTTAAGGTCAATTATCCAGAGTCTTTTGTCTGTACACAAAAGATTGTTGCATATATCAAGATAAGTTATGCCTTTGAACTAAGTTTAGATGAGCAGGTCTTTTTAACCATTCATATTCAACGTCTAAGGGATAATTTAGATAAGTAAGCGATTCCCAGAGACGTCCTACAAAAAGCAGACAATTAGCCTTAAGTCTGCTTTTTCTGTGTCCTTATGGTATAATGAGGTGATTAATATTAGACTAAAAATACTCTGGGCTAGTATTCTATGTATTTGAGTATTTGTATAAAAAAGCTAATGAGTTAGTGAAAGGAAGCGAGCGGTTCTATGCCTGAAGTGAGCATTGCCGTTCCTAAAGTATCTTATGTATATTGAATTGATTGATGAGACTGGACAAGTCTCTGAGAAATTAAAAGAACAAACCTTGGAGTTGCTAGATTTTGCAGCACAAAGACTTGGCAAGGAAGACAAGGAAATGGCGGTTACATTTGTAACCAACGAACGTAGCCATGAGCTAAATCTGGAGTATCGTGATACGGACCGTCCAACTGATGTTATTAGTTTGGAGTATAAGCCTGAATTAGACATTAGCTTTGATGAGGAAGAGTTGGCTGAAAATCCTGAATTAGCTGAAATGATGGGAGAGTTTGATAGTTATATCGGTGAACTCTTTATTTCTGTTGATAAGGCTCACGAGCAAGCTGAGGATTATGGTCATAGTTTCGAGCGTGAGATGGGCTTCTTGGCTGTTCACGGTTTTCTTCACATCAATGGCTACGACCATTACACCCCAGAAGAAGAAGCGGAAATGTTTGGATTACAGGAAGAAATTTTGACTGCTTATGGACTTACGCGACAATAACCCACAAAAAAAGTGGAAAAACAGAGAATTTACAGCTAGTTTTGAGTTTGCTCTAACAGGGATTATCACAGCTTTTAAAGAAGAACGCAACATGCGCAAGCACTTGGTTTCGGCTATCTTGGTGGTATTGGCTGGCTTGATTTTTCGTGTGTCTGCGACAGAATGGCTCTTTCTTTTGATGGCAGTTTTTCTCGTAATTGCCCTAGAGATTGTTAATTCTGCCATTGAAAATGTTGTCGATTTGGCCAGTAATTATCACTTTTCGATGCTAGCCAAAAATGCCAAGGATATGGCTGCAGGAGCTGTTTTAGTGGTTTCTTGTTATGCACTCATTACGGGTATGATTGTTTTTATACCTAAAATTTGGCACTTAATTTTCAATTAAAAGGAAATAGGAAAGAAGTTTTATGACATTTAAATCAGGATTTGTGGCTATTCTTGGCCGTCCTAATGTAGGAAAATCAACGTTTTTGAACCATGTTATGGGGCAAAAAATTGCTATCATGAGTGATAAGGCTCAAACAACCCGTAATAAAATTATGGGGATTTACACAACCGATAAGGAACAGATTGTCTTTATCGATACCCCAGGGATTCACAAGCCTAAGACGGCTCTTGGAGATTTCATGGTGGAATCTGCTTATTCAACCCTTCGTGAAGTGGATACCGTCCTCTTTATGGTACCAGCGGATGAACCCCGTGGTAAGGGTGATAATATGATTATCGAACGTCTTAAACAAGCTAAGGTTCCAGTTATCTTGGTAATCAATAAGATTGACAAGGTTCATCCAGATCAGCTCCTAGAGCAGATTGAGGATTTCCGTACACAAATGGATTTCAAGGAGATTATTCCGATATCTGCCCTCCAAGGAAACAATGTTTCTCATCTTGTGGATGTCTTGAGTGATAACCTTGAGGAAGGTTTCCAGTATTTCCCAGCGGACCAAATCACCGACCACCCAGAGCGTTTCTTGGTATCGGAGATGATTCGTGAAAAAGTCCTTCAGTTGACACGTGAAGAAATTCCACACTCTGTTGCGGTTGTCATTGATGAGATGAAGCGTGATGAAGACACGGATAAGATTCATATTCGTGCGACAATCATGGTTGAGCGTGACAGCCAAAAAGGTATTGTCATTGGTAAGCAAGGTTCCATGCTCAAGAAAATTGGTACCCTTGCCCGTAAAGATATTGAAATCATGCTTGGGGACAAGGTCTTCCTTGAAACCTGGGTTAAGGTTAAGAAAAATTGGCGTGATAAGAAATTAGATCTTGCCGATTTCGGATACAACGAAAAAGAATATTAAAAAGCTGGGCATTTGCTCGGCTTTCTTGTTAGAAGGAGGAGCAAATGCCTGAGTTACCTGAGGTAGAAACTGTTAGACGAGGGTTAGAAAGATTGGTAGTAAGTCGGACCATTTCGTCTGTTGAAGTTAAGGTCCCGAAAATGATTAAGACCTCCTACGATAGTTTTTTGAATGACTTACCTGGCCAAACTATTCAAGCCATGCGACGTAGAGGCAAGTACTTGATTTTTGATTTTGGACAGTTGATTATGATTTCCCACTTGCGCATGGAAGGGAAATACCTCTTGTTTACGGATCAGGTCCCTGCTAATAAGCATTTCCATCTTTTCTTTATCTTAGATGATGGCTCGACTCTTGTTTATCAGGACGTCCGCAAGTTTGGGACCTTTGATTTATTGGCTAAAAATCAAGAGGAGGCTTATTTTACAAAGAAAAAGCTTGGTCCTGAGCCTACTAAGAAGGCTTTTAAATACGCCCCGTTTGAGAGAGCCTTGATGACCTCTGCAAAGCCCATTAAAAGTCTCCTTTTGGAGCAGAAATTGGTGGCTGGTCTAGGCAATATCTATGTTGATGAGGTGCTTTGGGCAGCCAAGGTTCATCCTGAGACGCCAGCAAAGAAACTCAGCAAGGCAGCCATGAAGCGAGTCCATGATCAAACGATTGTTATTTTACAGCTAGGAATTGAAAAAGGTGGCTCAACTATAAGGACTTATCGTAATGTCCTTGGTGAGGATGGGACCATGCAGAACTATTTGCAGGTTTACGGAAAGACGGGACAGCCTTGTCCACGCTGCGCAAGCACAATTGAGAAAATCAAGTTAGGAGGGAGAGGAACACATTTGTGTCCTCATTGTCAGAAACGATGATTATTGGGTTAACAGGTGGTATTGCTTCAGGAAAATCAACTGTAGTTGAAATGATTAAAGAGGCAGGTTACAAGGTCATTGACGCTGATCAGCTTGTACACGACATGCAGGCCCAAGGGGGCCGTCTGTACCGTGCCTTGCTTGATTGGTTGGGAGAGGGGGTTCTCCTTCCTAATGGTGAATTGAATCGTCCTAAACTAGGGCAACTGATTTTTTCCAATGAGGAGATGAGACAGCGGTCTGCTGAGATTCAAGGGACAATTATTCGAGAGGAACTAGCAGCTCAGAGAGATCGTTTGGCCAAGGAAGAAGATGTTTTTTTCATGGATATTCCCTTGCTTATTGAAAATGGGTATCAGGACTGGTTTGACCAGATTTGGTTGGTGGCAGTGTCACCGGAGGTCCAGTGCCAACGCTTGATCAAACGTAATCACTTAAGTCTTGAGGAAGCTAAGATGCGTATCGATAGCCAAATGTCTTTAGAAGAAAAAGAGCCTTATGCCAGCTTAGTTCTTGATAATAACGGCAGTCTCGATGATTTGAAGGAGAAAGTGAAGAGCGCAATAAATGATTTAACGAGCTCCTCATAGCTAGCCATTGTGATATAATGGATAGTGAATTTTAGAAAGAAGATGATTATTTGCGCCAAAAAGAGCTTAAAAGTACTGATTGGCAACGTAACCTTAAAATTGCATGGATAGGAACCTTTTTTACTGGAGCTAGTTTCTCCATTGTTATGCCTTTCATGGCCCTCTACATTGAGGAACTGGGTGTTAAAGGAGATATGGTTGAATGGTATGCTGGCTTGTCTGTTGCCATCTCTGCCTTAGCCTCTGCCTTGGTTTCACCTGTTTGGGGACGCCTGGCTGACCGTTATGGTCGAAAGCCCATGATGATTAGGGCCAGCATGGTGATGACTTTTACAATGGGAGGTCTTGCCTTAGTCCCAAATGTTTTCTGGCTGCTTTTCTTGAGAACGCTGAATGGTTTGTTTGCGGGCTATGTCCCAAATGCCACAGCTTTAATTGCTAGCCAGGTTCCTCAGAACCGTTCTGGCTATGCCTTGGGGACCTTGTCTACGGGTCTAACGGCAGGTGTTCTGATTGGCCCTTTGTTAGGTGGTACCTTGTCTGAGGCGTTTGGTATGAGGGGCACCTTTTTATTGGTTGGACTCATTCTATTTATCTGCTGCCTCTTAACTATCTTTGGTTTGAGAGAGAATTTCCAGCCTGTCAAAAAGGGAGAGATGATGACCCTTTCTCAGGTTTTTGCAAGAATTCCCAGCAAATCTATGTTGATTGGCCTGTTTGTGACCAGTATGATTATCCAGATTTCTGCCCAATCGATTGCGCCTATGTTGGCCCTTTACATTCGTTATTTAGGTCAGAGGGAAAATATCCTTTTTTACTCAGGGTTAATTGTTTCTGCTATGGGCTTTTCTAGTCTCTTAAGTACCCCTTTTCTGGGAAAACTGGGAGACCGTATTGGGAATCATCGCTTGCTTTTAATGGGGCTATTTTATAGCTTTCTCTTGTATTTCCTCTGTGGTTTTGCCGGTTCAGCTTTGCAACTGGGTATCTTACGTTTTGCTTATGGCTTTGGCGTGGGTGCTCTGATGCCTAGTGTCAATTCTTTATTGACCAAGATGACACCCAAAGAAGGAATCTCAAGAATATTTAGCTTTAATCAAAGCTTTTCATATATTGGACAGGTTTTAGGTCCTTTTGTTGGGTCAGCAGTTGCGACAGGGCTTGGTTATCGCTGGGTCTTCTTTGTGACTGCGATGATTGTCTTTGGAAATTTTGTCTGGTCCTTAATCATCTTTAGAAAATTGCTAGGAGTCAAGAATATAGGTGAGAGTTAAAATCAATTTAAAGTGTAGTGAATGTGGGAGCATCAACTATCTCACAAGTAAAAATAAACAGAATCATCCTGAGAAAATTCAGGTACCCAAATTCTGCCCTAAGGATAGAAAAGTAACCTTACATGTTGAATCTTAAAGGGTTCTATGGTAGAATAAAAAGGACTTTTTCGGAGGAATAACTATGTACGACTTATTATTAACGCTGCTCTTGGTGATGTCAGCTATTATTGTGATTGCGGTATTCATGCAGCCACAAAAAAATCCAAGTAGCAATGTCTTTGATGGTGGTGGGTCAGAAGCACTATTTGAACGTAGTAAACCACGTGGTTTTGAAGCCTTTATGCAACGCTTTACAGGAATCATGGTTTTTCTATGGATTGTAGATGCAATCGTCCTTTCCATTCTCTCAAGTAAGTAATGAGCTGACTGAGGTTGGCTCATTTTTTGCGTTATAGTCAATAAATAAAAGAAAAGGAAATCATGAAAGAATCTATTATAAATTATTTGAAGGAGCATGGGAAATCTAGTGTAAACGACATTGCCCAGGCTCTTAATCATGCTGGGGGAGAAAAGTTCCCTCAGCTCATCAAGGCCATATCAGCCATGGAAAGTAAGGGACAGTTGCGTTTTAACCGAGATGGCTCTGTATCCTTGCGTCCTAAGAAAGAAAATCCTAATCAGGTGACTGTTGAAGGTGTCTTCCGTGCCAATAAGAACGGTTTTGGTTTCTTGCATGTCGATGACAGTGAAGATGACATGTTCATCGGTCGTAATGATGTTGGCCATGCCATTGACGGTGATACAGTTGCCGTTGTCATCAAGAAGCCAGCGGATCGTTTGCGTGGGACTGCAGCGGAAGCACGAGTTGTTGAAATTGTAGAACGTTCGCTTAAGACTGTTGTAGGGAAATTTATCCTTAGCGACGAGAAAGAACCTTATGCGGGTTACATTAAGTCAAAAAACCAAAAAATTCAGCAACCAATTTATATCAAGAAAGAACCAGTTGCCCTAGATGGTACTGAAATTATCAAGGTTGATATTGAAAAATACCCTAACCGTCACTATGATTATTTCGTAGGAAGTGTTCGTGACATTATTGGTCATCAGGGGGATGCTGGTATTGATGTCTTGGAAGTCTTGGAATCAATGGATATTGTTTCAGAGTTCCCAGAGGATGTCATGGCGGAAGCAGAAGCTGTCCCAGATGCACCGAGTCAGGAAGACCTCCTTGGTCGTGTTGACCTTCGTCAAGAGGTAACTTTTACCATTGACGGAGCTGATGCTAAGGACTTGGATGATGCGGTCCATATCAAACATTTGCCAAATGGTAACTTTGAGCTTGGTGTTCATATTGCCGATGTGTCTTACTATGTCACTGAAGGCTCTGCTCTTAACCGTGAGGCCGTAGCACGTGGGACTTCTGTTTATGTGACAGACCGCGTGGTACCAATGTTGCCTGAGCGTCTTTCGAATGGTATTTGTTCACTTAATCCCAATGTTGATCGTTTGACGCAATCAGCCATTATGGAGATTACTCCTAAAGGTAAGGTGGTTAATCATAAGATTTGTCAATCTGTGATTAATACAACCTTCCGTATGACCTACAGTGATGTCAATGAGATGTTGGCTGGAAATCCAGAAAAGATTGAGCAGTTTAAGCCAATCATGGATTCTGTATCAGCTATGGCAGAATTGCATAAGATTTTAGAAGACATGCGTGAGCGTCGTGGTGCCCTTAACTTTGATACATCTGAAGCTCGTATCTTGGTTAATGAGAAGGGAATGCCAGTGGATATCGTGGTGCGTGAACGTGGAACAGCCGAGCGAATGATTGAATCCTTCATGTTGGCTGCCAATGAATGTGTGGCAGAGCACTTTGCTAAGGCTAAGTTGCCATTTATTTACCGTATCCACGAAGAGCCAAAGGCTGAGAAATTGCAACGCTTCATGGATTATGCCTCTATCTTTGGTGTTCAAATCAAAGGAACTGCCAATAAGATGGATCAGCTAGACTTGCAAGAGTTTATGGCCAAAGTTCAGGGAAAACCTGGAGCAGAGGTCATGAACATGATGCTGCTTCGTTCAATGCAACAAGCCCGCTATTCAGAACACAACCACGGACACTATGGACTTGCGGCTCAGTATTATACCCACTTTACTAGTCCAATCCGTCGTTACCCAGACCTCTTGGTTCACCGAATGATTCGTGAGTACACTAACAATATGTCTCAAGAAACACGTGAACATTTTGAAGAGGTTATTCCTGAGTTAGCGACATCATCTTCAACTCTTGAACGTCGTGCCATTGATGCCGAACGTGTCGTTGAAGCTATGAAAAAAGCGGAATACATGGAAGAGTTTGTTGGCCAAGAATTCGATGGTATTGTCGGAAGTGTGGTTAAATTTGGTATGTTTGTGGAATTGCCAAACACTATCGAAGGTTTGGTTCACATCACGACCCTTCCAGAATTTTACAATTACAATGAACGTACCATGACACTTCAGGGTGAGAAAACTGGTAAGACTTTCCGAGTTGGTCAGCCTATCCGTGTCAAATTAACACGTGCGGATAAGGAAACAGGAGACATTGACTTCCAATACCTTCCAAGCGAGTATGATGTTACTGAGAAAGTAGACCACAAGGCTCGTCAGGAACGTGAAGAGAAGGCGAAAGCCTTCCGAAATAGAGGTCTACGTCGTGACCGTCAAAATGGAGACTTCGAACGTCGAGGTAAACGTGGGGATAACCGTAACCATCAAGATGCTAATGGTCGTAAAGGCTCTTATGACGAAAAACGTAAGTCATCTAAGAAACCCGACAAGCGTAAGAATCAAAACCGTCCTCATAATGATAACAAGGGACGTGAGAGTGGCCGTCGTAAGAAGAAAGGGAACAAACCTTTCTACAAGGACGTTGCTAAAAAACGAAAATAGGATGAGAATGGAGGGACTGCTATGCCAAAGGGTGAAGGCAATGTTGTTGCTCAGAATAAAAAGGCTAGACATGACTATAGTATCGTTGATACTATTGAAGCAGGTATCGTGCTAACAGGGACGGAGATTAAATCCGTTCGTGCGGCACGCATCCAACTAAAAGATGGCTATGCCCAAATCAAGAACGGTGAGGCTTGGTTAATCAATGTTCATATTGCTCTTTTTGAGCAAGGTAATATTTGGAATCAAGATCCAGACCGTACGAGAAAATTATTGCTCAAGAAGAAGCAAATCACCAAACTTCAAAATGACCTTAAGGGAACAGGAATGACCTTGGTTCCTCTTAAGGTGTACCTAAAAAACGGTTTTGCCAAGGTATTGCTTGGTATTGCCAAAGGGAAACACGATTACGATAAACGTGAGTCTATCAAACGTCGTGAACAAGAACGTGATATTAAACGTATTATCAAGAGTGTTAACCGTTAAAACGCCTATCATCTAAGACTGCTATAGTCCTAGATGATTTTTTGTTTTTGGCTTTAAGACATGATATAATGGGAGTACCATACGGTCTTTAGTTAGGATAGCAGATATACCTAACTCTGGACGTGATACTGTAAAGGAGATTAGCGATGCCAGTAGATGCTAAAACAAAATACAAGGCCAAGAAGACAAAGATTGTTTTCTTCGACATTGACGACACCCTTCGTGTCAAAAAGACAAGCTACATTCCTGAATCTATTAAGGCTGTTTTCAAAGGGCTTAAAGAAAAAGGAATTTTGACGGGGATTGCCACAGGGCGTGGCTACTATGGTGTCGTTGAGGACATTCGAGACCTAGAGCCCGATTATTTTGTAACCATCAATGGAACTTATGTGATTAATCGAAAAGGGGAAGAAATTTATAACCAGCCCCTAGCTCGTGAGGTTACAGAAGCCTTTGTTGCTTGGTGCAAAGAGATTGGAATTGCTTGGGGCTTTGCTGGTAAGGATAAGCCAGTTGTCTCAGAGCGTTCAGATTTGATTGATAATGCTATGAAACCAGTCTATGGTCTTTGTGATGTGGAGCCAGACTTTCACTTGTCGAATGATGTTTACCATATGTGGACTTTTGCGGAAAATGATGGTGACCTTGAATTACCAGAAGAACTCGCATCCCATGTCCGTATGGTACCCTGGCACGAACACTCCTCTGACGTCGTAGCAAATGGTATCTCAAAGGCCTCTGGTGTCGAGCATGTCTTGGAGCATGAAAATCTTAAACCAGTCAATGCCATGATGTTTGGTGATGGTCCAAACGATATGGAAATCTTTGACTATGTTGGACTTAAGATTGCTATGGGTAATGCTACACCAGAATTGAAAGAAAAAGCAGATTACGTTACAGGAACAATAGAAGAAGATGGCATTTTCAATGCCTTGGAGGAACTCGGATTGGTAGAAAAAGAACTTCATTTCCCACAACTTGACTTGGATGCAGTAGAAGGTCCAGTCGTAACAATTAAAACAAACCATGGTGATTTGGTCATCAAACTTTTCCCTGATCATGCACCATTAACAGTTACTAACTTTGTCAATTTGGCCAAGAGTGGCTACTATGACGGTGTGATTTTCCACCGTATTATCAAGGACTTTATGATTCAAGGTGGTGACCCAACTGGTACTGGTATGGGTGGTGAGTCAAGTTTCGGTGGTAGCTTCCAGGATGAATTTTCTGAAGAACTCTATAACCTCCGTGGTGCGCTTTCTATGGCCAATGCTGGACCAGATACTAATGGTAGCCAGTTCTTCATCGTTCAAACGCCTGAAATTCCTTATGCTAAAAAGGAACTCGAACGTGGTGGTTGGCCAGCACCAATCGCGGAAGCTTATGCTGAAAATGGTGGAACACCTCACCTAGACCGTCGTCACACAGTCTTTGGTCAATTGGTGGATGAAGACTCTTACAAGGTGCTTGATGAGATTGCCAATGTTGAGGTTGGAGCTCAAGATAAGCCACTTGAGGATGTTGTGATTGAAACAGTTGAGGTAGCAGACTAAGATGAAAATTGGAGACAAGCTTAGGGGTGTTATCACAGGCATCAAGCCTTACGGTGCCTTTGTTTCATTGGAAAATGGTACCACAGGCTTGATTCACATCTCGGAGATTAAGACAGGTTATATCGACAACATCTACAATACCCTCAAGGTAGACCAGGAGGTCTTGGTTCAAGTTGTTGATTTTGATGAATTTACACAAAAGGCCAGTCTTTCTTTGAGAACCCTTGAGGAAGAAAAAAATAAAATCCCTCATCGTCATCGTTTCTCAGATAGTCGTTTGAACTATGGCTTTAAACCTTTGGCAGAAGCAATGCCAGGATGGATTGAAGAAGGACTTGACTATCTTAGACAAGAGCATGAGGAAAAATAGCAAAAAAAGCTGACTCTCAATGAGTCGGCTTTTTTGGTGTTTTCGATTTGGCTACAAACAAAAAGATCTTCAATTTAATTGAAGACCCATGTTTATTAATTAGACATCAAAATAGATCAATTCTTTTGGTGTGTGTGTGAAGACTTCAAAGCCATCTTTTGTCACATAACCACAGTCCTCGATACGAACACCAACTTTTTCAGGAATGTAAATACCTGGTTCAACAGAGAAGCACATTCCTTCTTCGATTACCAAGTCATTTCCTTCCATGATAGAAGGGAATTCATGCACATCCATTCCGATACCGTGTCCGAGGCGGTGGTTGAAGTATTCGCCGTAACCAGCTTTTTCAATAACATTACGTGCTGCAGCATCGACTTCGCTGGCAGTTACACCTGGTTTAATCATATCTAGGGCAGCCTGTTGAGCTTCTAAAGTCAAGTGGTAGATTTCTTTTTTGAAATCATCGGGTTTTCCAACAGCGACTGTTCGCGTCATATCTGAAGCATAGCCATTCACCATACAGCCCAAGTCGAAGAGAAGAAGAGCATCTTTTTCAATTTTGTTGCTTCCAGGAATGCCGTGTGGGTTGGCTGCATTGTTACCAGTCAAGACCATAGTTTCAAAGCTCATTTCATAGCCCAAGCGTTTGATGCCAAATTCGATTTGAGCAATGATGTCTGTTTCAGTAACGTCGAGAGAGATATTGTCGAAACCGATATTAACAGCTTTATCAGCATAATCACCGGCAACCAACATTTTTTGAATTTCATCAGCTGACTTGATAACGCGCATCTTTTGAATGAATGGTGTCAAGTTTTCAAAGCGACCATCAAAGACCGTTTGCAATCCTTGGAACTTAGTCACATTGAGATTGTCAAACTCTGCATAAATAATAGGGCTGTCTGTACTTGCTAGGCCAGCTTTGATTTTTTGCCATGGATTTTCAGAATCCACATATCCAAAGACTGGGAAGTCGAGTACAGCAGAGGCACGTGCAACCTCAAGAGCAGGAACAAAGAGGGCAGGTTCACGATTTTCGTAGACGAAGAGGAACATTTGGCGTTCATGTGGGTCACAATCAAAACCAGTAAGATAATTGACAGTTACAGGATCTGAAACAATAGCTAGCCCTGCTTTATTTTCATTCAAAAAATGACGAATGCGATCAAGTTTAGACATAGAAAAAACTCCTTTGTATTTCTTACACTCATTCTGTCACTTTTATAGGGAAAATGCAAGTTGTTTTTTGGCTTTTCATTAAATCATTTACTTTCATTGAGACTTTTTTAGGCTAGTTTTGTAAGCGATGGATAGTCTTGGAAACACGAAATGAGAGGCCTTTTTCTGAAATGGCTTTCTTCCTCGTAACCATAAAGAAGGAATCCCTTTCATTTTTTTGTAAAAAATCAGTCAAAATAATTGAAAGTGTTTTCAGAATCTGATACAATTAGAATGAATAAGTGAGCGTAAAATGAGAAAGGAAGTGTTTTTATGAATACTGATGAAACAATTACTATATACGACGTTGCGCGTGAAGCAGGTGTTTCGATGGCGACTGTGTCTCGTGTGGTAAATGGAAATAAAAATGTAAAAGAAAACACCCGAAAAAAAGTGCTTGAGGTCATTGATCGTTTGGATTACCGTCCAAATGCGGTTGCGCGTGGCTTGGCGAGTAAGAAAACCACTACTGTAGGAGTTGTCATCCCAAATATTGCTAATAGTTATTTTGCTACTTTAGCAAGGGGGATTGATGATATTGCAACCATGTACAAGTATAATATTGTTCTTGCATCTAGTGATGAAAATGACGATCACGAAGTTACCGTGATTAACTCTCTATTTGCCAAACAAGTAGACGGTATCATCTTCATGGGTTACCACTTGACGGAAAAAATTCGTGCAGAATTTTCCCGTACTCGTACGCCGATTGTCCTAGCAGGAACAGTGGACCTCGAACACCAATTACCGAGTGTTAACATCGACTATAAAGCTGCCGTTGAGGATTCTATAACACAGCTTGCCAAGAATAATGAAAAGGTTGCCTTTGTATCAGGGCCACTAATTGATGATATTAATGGCAAGCTCCGTCTAGCTGGTTATAAGGCTGGACTTGAAAAGAATAATTTGCGCTACAATGAAGGACTAGTCTTTGAAGCTAAATATAGCTATAAAGATGGCTTTGATCTAGCACAACGTGTCTTGAACTCTGGTGCCACTGCTGCCTATGTTGGAGAAGATGAATTGGCTGCAGGTCTCTTGAATGGCCTCTTTGCTGCAGGTAAATCAGTTCCAGAAGACTTCGAAATCATCACAAGCAATGACTCACCAATTACAAGCTATACACGTCCAAACCTTTCTAGTATTAATCATCCTCTCTATGATTTAGGGGCAGTTAGCATGCGTATGTTGACTAAAATCATGAATAAGGAAGAACTTGAAGAAAAAGATGTTATTCTTAATCACGGTATTACCTTACGTCAGTCAACAAAATAAAAAAGGAGTTGGGACATAAGTTTGTCTCAACTTCTCTTTTTTAGAAAAAGGGAGAACCAATGACTTTTGAGGATGCTTATTTTAAAAAGAAAGTCCTAAAACCTGATAGCCTAGAACCTTTTGGTTTTACAGCTACTGAGCAAGGCTATGAGTTCAGAAAAACACTGATAGCTGAAGAACTTGAAGCTCGATTGTTTATTGATTTAGAAGGTAAGTTGACGGGACAGGTTGTCGATAGTGATCTTGATGAGCCTTATGATATCTTCAGGAGTCCTCAGGCTACTGGAACTTACGTTGGTCAAGTCAGAGAGGCTTATGGAGAACTTCTGTCACAGGTAGCTGATTCTTGTTATGAAGATCAATTATTCTCATCTCCACAAGCTAATCGCCTGGCTAAATTTTTAGCTCAAGAATTTTCAGACCAAGCAGACCATCCTTTCGAGAAAGAACCAAGCTATCTATCTTTTAGAGTTGATGGTAAATGGTATGCCTTGTTTTTTCCTCTTAAGGGAGAAAAACTAGGGCTTGATGGAGAAAAGGCAGAATTAACATATGATGTGGTTAACCTCAAGGTTAATCCGACGCAAATGGATAAGCTCTTGAAAATGGATGGCGTTTTTCCTAGCTACCATATGTCCAAGAAGACCTGGGTTAGTCTTGTTTTAGATGAGACCTTGCCAGACCAGACTGTTTTTGAGCTTCTTAGTGAAAGTCGTTCCCTAGTGGCTCCCAAACATCTTAGAAAGGCTTCGGAGCCTCATTATTGGATTATCCCGGTAAATTTGAAATACTACGATATTGGGGATGAGTTTTCCGCAAATGAGGAGATTCTTTGGACACAGAAAGCTAGTATGCAAAAGGGAGATTTTGTGGCTATCTATATTACGGCACCTACCAAGGCCATCCGTTACGTCTGTCAGGTTTTAGAGGCAAATATCCCTAATCAAGGTTATCGTGAAGAGGAGAGTATTAAAGAGTTGATGCGGATTAAGCCCTTATACACTTTTAATGACACTGACTTTGATAGTGATAGACTAAAGAGTTTAGGTATTAAAACTGTTCGAGGTCCTCGACATATGACGGAAGAGTTAGTTCAGGCTTTATCCCCTTACCTAAAAGAAAAATAGAAGGAGGACATCATGCGAATTTTGATTGCACCTGATTCATTTAAGGAAAGTTTATCTGCAAAAGAGGTCGCCTTAGCTCTTAAATCAGGTTTTGAAAATGCCTTACCCGACGCTGATTTTGACCTCATGCCAATAGGTGATGGTGGCGAGGGCACCTTAGATGCTCTTGCTGAAAATCTAAATCTTGAGAAGAAAAGTATCAAGATTCCTCATGCCTATACAAGTGACGGAAGTGTTTCTTTTGCCAGCAATGGCCAGACTGCCATTTTTGAAATGGCTGCGATTTGTGGCTTGGAGCATATTCCTAAGGAGAAACGAAATCCTCTAGCTCTAACGACACAAGGCGTAGGTGAACTAATTGTTCATTTGGTTCAATCTGGCATCCGAGAGTTTATTATAGGCGTAGGTGGATCTGCTACCAATGATGGTGGTATTGGTATGGCATATGGATTGGGGTATCGTTTTTATGATTCTGAGGGACAGGAGCTTGAGCCAATAGGTGCTAATCTTGGTCTCATTAAGAAGGTATCCTCTAAAAATAAGCTTGATTTGTCTGGTGTCACCATTCGTCTGATTACTGATGTAGACAACCCCTTGTGTGGCCAACATGGAGCAACCTATATTTTTGGTGGACAAAAAGGCTTGTCTCCTTCACAATTTAAAAAAGTCGACCAAGATATGTCTCAATTCTACACTGACGTTGCTCCAGAAGTTTTAAAACTGGCTGGTTCAGGAGCAGGGGGAGGCATGGCTGCAGGTCTGGTGGCTTTCGCAGGCGCTGAAATTAAATCTGGGATTGACTTTGTACTAGATTGTGCGGATTTTGATCAGCGTGTGAAAACGGCTGATTTAGTTATAGTAGGAGAAGGGCGCATGGATAGTCAGTCCTTGTCTGGTAAGGCACCGGTCGGGGTAGCTAGGCGGACACCATCAGCTATTCCTGTCATTGCAATCTGTGGTAGTCTGAAGGATGACTTGCCTGATTTTCCAGTAGCAGGCATTTCAGCTGCTTTTCCCATTATTGGTCAAGTAGCAGACTTAGACCAAGTTTTAGCTGCCGCTAAGGAGAATCTCTATCGCACAGGACTCAATATTGGGAATGTCATCAAGCTCAGTAAAACATTGTGATATAAGAAAAAGCTGACTTTGCATCAGCTTTTATTTTCCGAATAGTTTAGCAAAAAATCCCTTTTTTTCAAGGATAGGTTCAGTTTCACTAGGAGCAAGGATATCAGGATAGAGTTCTGAAAATAACACTTTATCAAGATTCTCTGCTTGATTACTATGTACGATAAGACCGTATGGTGAGTGGGCCTTGGCCTCGTCAACGATAGTTGCAGAAATATTTAGTGCTTGAGCGGTCTTGATATAGGTAAATTGTGTCTGGTCGGCTAATTTTGGCGAAAGTTTGAGACTAAGATTAGGGTAAACGGCTAATAAGTCTTTTAATATTTGCGGAAAATTGTCAATTACAGTTTTCTTTTCGGCATTTTCCAATAGAACAGCTAGGACTACACGTTCCGCATAGGTTCCAAAATACTGACGAAGTTCATCGGGATTAAGGCGTTTTTCGCCACTAGCGCATTGGAGTACTTTGTTTTCAAGTGAAGTCATAGGAATCTCCTGTAAGTTTTCTACTTGTATTATACAATATTTTGAATTCCTTTTCATTCGGGTCGTTTTCTGAGATTTTCAAAAACAATTGAAAATATTAAAAAATAGAAAATCGCTAGAAAATTCTGGTTTTAATTTGCTTAAGCCTTGATATTATGGTAATATATAGGTGTAAAAAATTTTAACTCATAAGGAGAGTATTGTAATGTCAATTATTACTGATGTTTACGCACGCGAAGTCCTTGACTCACGCGGTAACCCAACACTTGAAGTAGAAGTTTACACTGAATCTGGTGCATTCGGTCGCGGTATGGTTCCTTCAGGAGCTTCAACTGGTGAACACGAAGCAGTAGAACTTCGTGATGGTGACAAAGCTCGTTACGGTGGTCTTGGTACTCAAAAAGCAGTTGATAACGTAAACAACGTTATTGCTGAACACATCATCGGATTCGACGTACGTGATCAACAAGGTATTGACCGCGCAATGATCGCTCTTGACGGTACTCCAAACAAAGGTAAACTTGGTGCCAACGCTATTCTTGGTGTGTCTATCGCTGTAGCACGCGCAGCTGCTGACTACCTTGAAGTTCCACTTTACAGCTACCTTGGCGGATTCAACACTAAAGTTCTTCCAACTCCAATGATGAACATCATCAACGGTGGTTCTCACTCAGACGCTCCAATCGCTTTCCAAGAATTCATGATCGTACCTGCTGGTGCACCAACATTCAAAGAAGCTCTTCGTTGGGGTGCTGAAATCTTCCACGCGCTTAAGAAAATCCTTAAAGAACGTGGACTTGAAACAGCCGTAGGTGACGAAGGTGGTTTCGCACCTCGTTTCAACGGAACTGAAGATGGTGTTGAAACTATCATCAAAGCTATCGAAGCTGCTGGATATGTACCAGGTAAAGACGTATTTATCGGATTTGACTGTGCATCATCTGAATTCTACGATGCAGAACGTAAAGTTTACGACTACACTAAATTTGAAGGTGAAGGCGCTGCTGTTCGTACTGCTGCAGAACAAATCGACTACCTTGAAGAATTGGTTAACAAATACCCAATCATCACTATCGAAGATGGTATGGACGAAAACGACTGGGACGGTTGGAAAGCTCTTACTGAACGTCTTGGTGGTAAAGTTCAATTGGTTGGTGATGACTTCTTCGTAACTAACACAGCTTACCTTGAAAAAGGTATTGCAGAACACGCTGCTAACTCAATCCTTATCAAAGTTAACCAAATCGGTACTTTGACTGAAACTTTCGACGCTATCGAAATGGCGAAAGAAGCTGGATACACAGCAGTAGTATCACACCGTTCAGGTGAAACTGAAGATTCAACAATCGCTGATATCGCAGTTGCAACTAACGCTGGTCAAATCAAGACAGGTTCATTGTCACGTACTGACCGTATCGCTAAATACAACCAATTGCTTCGTATCGAAGACCAACTTGGTGAAGTTGCAGAATACCGTGGTTTGAAATCATTCTACAACTTGAAAAAATAATTCTATAGTCATATAGAATAAAAAGAGGTTCCTTAAGGAATCTCTTTTTTTGCTTGTTCTATAGAATTTTAGCCTATGATAGGTACTGTACCTAAATAGGACTTCCAAATATAAAATTCCCCTCAATCAATAGAATTGAGGGGATTTCGTCTTAGAATAGACCTTTAATCTTGTCTAAAGCGCCACTGACCATTTCGTTGCCTGACACAAGAGATTTAGCTTGATCAAAGTACTCGCCCAAATCATCTTTGTTTTCATCGACAAACTTTTTAGCAGCTTCGAAATCTTTCTTTTCGATCATTTCTTTTACTTGGTTAAATAATTCCATTGGATTCATATCGGTTCTCCTTTATAAGTTTTCTTACAAATCCTATTTAATCACGCTTATAGCAAACTAGCAAGAAATATGTTTGAGAGTAACTAGTGAGATGAGAGTTACAATTTTGCAGCCAAGTGGTATTGAAACTTTTTTAATCTAAAAAAGGCAGTCCATATTGGACTGCCTTTAGGGGTTATTGTTGTTCCGTTGAAGAGCTGCTTGGCTCTGATTCACCCGAACTTGAGCTAGAGCTTGATTCGGATTCTGCAGGATGTAGCTCCTTGTAAGATGGGGTCTTGAATAGATCAGCTGTTGATTTATTGCCTTTTTGCTTGTAGAGGCTAGTTGATTTATCTTTCATCTTTTTGTTAATCTGTTTCAGTTGATCCATCTGTTTCGTGTAGGAAATCGTGCTGGAATCAACAGGTTTCAAACCATTTGGTGTATAGAAACGAAGGAGGTCACCTGTTTGAACAGCGTCACTCATTGAAAGCTGAGTGGCTACTGCCTTACGAATGGCTTCGTTATCCTTTTTAGTCGTTTCATCAGGGTTGGTAATTTCTTCCCCTGTTTGAGTGTTATAGAGTCGACCAGAGTAGCTGGTGTATTGAGGAGTAACATATTGACCTGAGGTCCTAAATGCGACGGTTTGCTTATTATCAGGAGATAGGAGGTCTTGTCCCATCTGGATATAAGAGCTAGTGTCAACACCAAGAATGTGAAGGAGAGTTGGAAGGGCATCGACCTCACCGCCAAAGGTGTTAGAGATGCCACCACCAGTATATCCTGGAATATGAATCATGTAAGGAACACGTTGAAGCATGGCCTTATCATAGTTTGACCAAGTTTCAGGGTTCTTACCGAGAAGTTCAGCAAGATTGCTGCTTCGTGTATCAGAGATACCATAGTGGTCACCGTACATGACAATAATCGAGTTGTCGTAAAGACCGGTTTCCTTAAGGTAATCAAAGAAGTCTTTGATTGCTGAGTCAAGATAGTTAGCTGTTGCAAAATATCCGTTGACTGTCTCATCTTTTGTTTCAGCGAGTGGGAAACCTTGTTCCTTTTCATCGCCTGAGAGTGAAGTGTATGGGTAGTGGTTAGATACTGTAAGGTATTTAACGTAGAAAGGTTGTTGCATTTGTTCCAGATATTTGATGGAATCTGGGAACATGTACTTGTCATTTAGACCATACTGGAATGAGTTTTCATCAGTTTTTTCAGTGAAGGCTGATGAGTCAAAGAAGTAATTATACCCCCATTGTTTATAGGTGTTATTACGATTCCAGAAGGATCCAGTGTTTCCGTGGAAAACAGCTGACGTATAGCCACCTGTTTGAGCTAGGATAGATGGTGCAGCATAGGCTGTATTGGTACCACCATAGTTTACCATGTATGAGCCTGTGCTTAGTCCAAAGAGAGACGTTTCCATCAAGGTTTCAGCATCAGAAGTTTTCCCTGATTTAACTTGGTGGAAGAAGTTTGAAAAGGCTAGGGTTTCGTTTGAGTGGTAAATGGAATTGATGAATGGTGTAACCTCATAGTCTTGACCGTCTACTTTGAGCTTGTAATCAATGAGGAACTGTTGGAAGCTTTCCAGGTGAATAACGATGACGTTTCTTCCTTTAGCAATTCCATAATACTTAGGATCAGGTGCTGCATAGTGCTCTTTAACGTAAGCTTCAACCTTTTTCATATCCTCAGCTGTTGCAGATGAACGAGCCTGTGAGGCCTGATAAGTTAAGTTACCAGAATAGGCTGTGAAGAAGGGAATCCCCATAGCACGAACAATATAGTTATTTGAGAAACCACGTGTCAACAACTCGCCACGGTTAACTTCCGCTAAGAAGAGGTTAACTGAGAGAAGGAGTGTCGATAGTGCAGTGACGGCAAAACTAGCTCGTTTGTTAAATGGCTTGCTGTCCATCTTAAGCTTCTTCCTGAAACCAGCATAGATGAAGAAAGGTACATCAATCAGGTAGAAGAGATAGCTTGGCTCAAGAAGGTTTTTGGCGGAGTCTCCTAGTCCTGCTGCCGAACTAGAACTTGCTAGGATGGTATTTACAGTGATGAAGTCTGTAAACTCTCCAAAGTAAATCACATTAGCAATAAGTAAGAGGTTAAGGATGACATAGATAGCAATGGTAATACTATAAAAGAAACGTCGTTTCTTGAAGTATAGTCCTAAACCTAGAAGCATTAATCCTAGTGGAATAGGGTTAATCAGCGAAAGCATAACCTGATATCTGCTTTCCAACTCAAGATTAATGTTGACGTAATAAGCGAATATGGTTTTTAGCCAGTAAAAGAAGAGTAACAAGAGGATAAATCCAAGTCTTGATGAAACTCCTTTCCAAAAGGCTTCATTAATTTTTTTCAAAGTAATACTTCCTTTGATTCTATATTATCTTAATCATTATACCAAATAAGATAATGACTCTCAAAAATTTACTGCCATTGAGTGTGATATTCCTTGACATATAATTGATAAAATCTAGTTACGAAACAGAAATAATAGCATTTTTTTGGTATAATAGTAACATGAGTATATTGACGGTAAGTCCCTTTGCGGAGAAAAAAATCAAACAAGGAAAACAGCTTCTTTTAGCAGAAGATTTTCCAAATATAACTGAAAATAATCAGTTGGTTTACCTTTATAGCCAGTCCAAAGACTTTTTAGGAACGGGCTATTTGTCAAGTCAAAATAAGGGGATAGGATGGTTTCTGTCCCCTAAAAAACAACAATTGACAGTGACTTATTTTCAAGGACTTTTTGAAAGGGCTAAGGCCAAACGTCAATCCTATTATGATAATGAGTTAACGACAGCTTTTCGTCTTTTCAACCAAGATGGTGATGATTTTGGTGGTCTCACAATTGATTTATATGGGGATTATGCCCTCTTTTCATGGTACAATGCCTTTGTTTATTCCTTGAAGGATATTATTGTAGAGGCTTTTCAAGTTGTCTTTCCTGAGGTCTTGGGAGGCTATGAGAAAATCCGCTTCAAGGGTCTTGATTTCGAATCAGACCATCTTTTTGGGCAAGAGGCGGCTGATACCTTCACCATTTTAGAAAATGGGGTAACTTATGAAGTTTTCCTCAATGATGGGCTAATGACGGGGATTTTCCTTGATCAGCATGAAGTGCGTGATGGTTTAGTTAATGGCCTAGCTTTGGGTAAATCAGTTTTGAATATGTTCTCCTATACGGCAGCTTTTTCAGTTGCTGCGGCTATGGGTGGAGCGGTTGAAACGACATCAGTTGATTTGGCTAAGCGTTCACGTGAATTATCGACGGCTCATTTTGAAGCTAATGGTTTCAGTATGGACAATCATCGCTTGGTCGTGATGGATGTCTTCGATTATTTCAAATATGCAAAGAAAAAAGGCTTATCTTATGACCTTATCGTCATCGATCCGCCAAGCTTTGCTCGAAATAAGAAACGCACTTTCTCAGCAAATAAGGATTACCACAAGTTAATTGCACAGAGTCTTGATATTTTATCAGAGCATGGGACAATCATCGCAAGTACCAATGCTGCTAATATGACCGTGCAACAGTTTAAAAAACAACTCCGTAAGGGCTTGGGAGATGTTTCAGCGGACTTCGTTAACCTGCAACAATTACCAGCGGATTTTACCGTCAATCCTAATGATCCAACATCAAATTATTTGAAAGTATACACAATAAAGGTAAATAAATGAAAATTGTAGTTCCGATTATGCCAACTAGTTTAGAGGAGGCACAAGAGCTTGAACTGTCTCGTTTTGAGGGGGCAGACATTATAGAATGGCGTGCAGATTTTTTAGATAAGGATAGTATCTTAACGGTTGCTCCAGCTATTTTCGAGAAATTCGCAGGCTTTGAGATTGTCTTTACCATCCGTACAACGCGTGAGGGTGGCAAGCTTGAGTTAACGGATGCGGAATATGTCGCACTAATTGAGGATGTCGCTGCTATCTACTCGCCAGATTATATTGATTTTGAGTATTTCACTCGTAAGGCTGTCTTTGACCAAATGCTGGATTTTTCAAACTTGGTTTTGTCTTATCATAACTTTGAGGAGACACCTGAAAACCTCATGGAGCTTTTGTCAGAAATGACAAACCTAACGCCAAGGGTGGTTAAGGTGGCGGTTATGCCTAAGCATGAGCAGGATGTTCTTGACCTTATGAACTTCACACGTGGTTTTAAGGCCTATAATCCTGAGCAAGAGTTTGTGACCATGTCAATGGGTAAACTAGGTCGTTTGTCACGTTTTGCGGGAGATTTGGTGGGGTCATCATGGACCTTTGCTAGTCTTGATAATGCCAGTGCGCCAGGACAAATTAGTTTAGCAGACATGCGCAGAATCATGGAGGTTTTGGATGCAGATTGATGGACACACACGCTTAGCGGCTGTTGTTGCCAATCCTATCAAGCATTCCATTTCACCATTCATTCATAATTTGGCCTTCGAAAAGACACAAGTTAATGGTGTTTATGTGGCCTGGGAGATTCCAGAGTCAGACCTAGCCGAGACAGTTGAAAATATTAGACGTTACAACATGTTCGGTATCAACTTGTCGATGCCATATAAGGAAGCAGTCATTCCTTTTTTGGATGAAATTAGTCCTGCAGCTCAACTGATTGGTGCCGTCAATACAGTTGTTAATCGTGATGGTCATTTGATTGGTCATAATACGGACGGTTTTGGCTTCTTTGCTAGTCTAAAGGACTTTAGCCCTAGAGACGCTCATCTGATGATTTTGGGTGCTGGTGGTGCCGCTAAAGCTATTGTGACGCAGGCAGTTCTTGATGGTGCAAAAAAAGTCAGTGTCTATGTTCGCCCTCAGTCATTGGATAAGGCAAAAGAAAGTTTTAAGTCCTTACTTGAACAGGCAACTTGCCACTTGGAGTTTCATGCTTTAAATGATTTTGAGTATTTTCAAGAGGAACTAGGCCAGGCTGATTTATTGGTGAATGCGACGAGTGTTGGGATGGATGGCGAATCCTTGCCTATTCCTACAGACACAAAATTTCCTAAGGGACTCTTGGTTGCTGATATCATTTATCAGCCTTTTGAAACACCTTTCTTGGCCTTGGCTAGAAAACAGGGAATCGAGGCTGTGAATGGACTTGGCATGTTGCTTCATCAAGCGGCAGGTGCCTTTAAATTGTGGACCGGCAAGGACATGCCAACAGACGCCATTTGGCAGGAATTAGAAAATATTTACAATAGCTAGGAGGGGACGACTATGAAACTAGAGGTAAATTTAACACATAACCCTTATGACATTATTATTGAAAAAGGAGCCCTTAAGACCGTCGGTCAATGGGTGAAGTCACTTTGGGAACCGCAAAAGATTGCACTCATCACAGACAATCATGTGGGAGCTCTATATGCAGAAAAAGTTAAGCTTAGCTTGGAGCACGAAGGTTTTGAGGTAGTCGTTTTTGATTTCTTAGAAGGTGAAGCAAGTAAAAATCTTAAAACTGTTAATAAGGCTTATGAGTTTTTGATTAAGAATGGCATGACTCGTAGTGATGGGATTCTTGCTCTTGGTGGTGGCGTTGTTGGTGATTTGGCAGGCTTTGTCGCTTCGACCTATATGCGTGGGATTCACTTCGTTCAGGTTCCAACTAGTCTAACTGCCCAGGTGGATTCATCTATTGGTGGTAAGACAGGTGTGAACACACCATTTGCTAAAAATATCGTGGGAACTTTTGCTCAGCCTGATGGGGTTTTGATTGACCCTAATGTTCTTGAGACACTTGGTAAACGTGAATTGATTGAAGGTATGGGTGAGGTTGTCAAATACGGTTTAATTGACGATCCTGAGCTTTGGTACTTGCTTGAAAGCATTGATGGTTCAGTTCACAGTATCCTAGAAAACTCTGAAACCATCATTTATCGTTCATGTAATGTTAAGCGTAAAATAGTGGTTGAAGACGAGTTTGAAGGTGGCGTTCGTATGTATCTAAACTTTGGTCATACGATTGGGCATGCCGTTGAACAAACAGCTGGTTACGGTAAAGTCATGCACGGTGAAGCGGTGGCTATCGGAATGGTTCAGATTTCACGAGTTGCTGAGGAAAAAGGTCTGATGCCTAAGGGAATCACACGTCAAATTGCTGAGATGTGTGTTAAGTTTGGCTTGCCAGTGGACTATGAGCCATGGCGTGTTGAGGAGCTTTACACAGCCCTCACACATGACAAAAAAGCCCGTGGTAATAGCATTAAGACAGTTATCGTTCCAGAGATTGGTAAGGCAGCTATCAATCAAATTCCTTTAGTTGAAATGAAAGAGTACTTGGAGAAATAAATGAGATATTTAACAGCAGGTGAGTCTCACGGCCCACGTTTAACAGCAATTATCGAAGGTGTTCCAGCAGGTCTTCCCTTGACGGCTGAAGATATCAATGGCGATTTGAAACGTCGCCAAGGTGGCTATGGTCGTGGTGGCCGTATGAAAATTGAGTCTGATAAGGTTGAAATCACTTCTGGTGTTCGTCATGGGAAAACAACAGGGGCTCCAATCACCCTTCATGTCATCAATAAGGATCATCAAAAATGGTTGGACATCATGGCTGTGGAAGATATTGAGGATCGTTTGAAAACCAAACGTAAAATCACTCACCCACGTCCAGGACATGCTGACTTGGTTGGTGGAATGAAGTACCGTTTCGATGATTTGCGTAATTCTTTGGAACGTTCTAGTGCGCGTGAAACAACTATGCGTGTGGCAGTAGGTGCTGTCGCTAAACGTATCTTGGCTGAGCTTGATATTGAAATTGCCAACCATGTCGTTGTCTTTGGTGGTAAGGAAATTGATGTGCCAGAGAATTTGACAGTCGCTCAAATCAAGGAATTGGCTCAACAATCAGAGATTTCAGTTGTTAACCAAGAACGTGAACAAGAAATTAAAGATTACATTGACCAAATCAAAAAAGAGGGAGACACAATCGGTGGTGTCGTTGAAACTGTTGTTGGCGGCGTCCCTGTTGGCCTTGGTTCTTATGTCCAATGGGATACCAAACTTGATGCCAAGATTGCTCAAGCAATTGTATCTATCAATGCCTTCAAGGGTGTAGAATTTGGTCTTGGTTTCAAGGATGGCTACCTCAAGGGCTCTCAAGTAATGGACGAGATTCTCTGGAATGAAGAGGATGGCTATACGCGTCGCACTAACAACCTTGGTGGTTTTGAAGGTGGTATGACCAACGGGCAACCGATTGTGGTCCGTGGGGTTATGAAACCTATTCCAACCCTTTACAAGCCATTGATGTCAGTAGATATCGAAACACACGAACCTTACAAGGCAACAGTTGAGCGTTCAGATCCAACGGCCTTGCCTGCAGCGGGTGTCGTTATGGAATCCGTAGTTGCTACAGTTGTAGCCAATGAAATCTTGGACAAATTTTCTTCTGACAACATGGAAGAATTGAAAGAAGCGGTAGCACGTCACCGTGACTATGTGAAAAACTTTTAAGCAGCATCAGACAATAGATGGGAGTAGTAATGAGTAAGAAAACTATTTATATCGCAGGATTGGGCTTGATTGGTGGCTCCTTGGCCTTAGGGATTAAAAGGGACCATCCTGATTATGAGATTCTTGGATATAATCGCTCTGACTATTCTCGAAATATTGCACTTGAGCGTGGCATCGTTGACCGTGCGACAAGTGATTTCAAAGAATTTGCTCCCTTCGCGGATGTTATTATCCTTGCAGTGCCAATTAAGCAAACCGTGGCCTACTTGAAGGAGTTGGCTGACTTGGAGCTCAAAGATGATGTCATCATCACAGACGCAGGGTCTACTAAGTTGGATATCGTTGAGGCAGCTGAACGTTACCTAACAGGTAAAAATGTTCAGTTTGTAGGTTCTCACCCTATGGCCGGTTCCCATAAATCAGGGGCTATTGCAGCTGACGTGACACTTTTCGAAAATGCTTATTATATTTTCACACCGACGAGTCTAACAAGAGAGACAACTATCCCTGAACTTAAGGACATCTTGTCAGGGCTTAAGTCACGATTTGTGGAGCTTGATGCGGCTGAACATGACCGTGTAACCAGTCAAATCAGTCATTTTCCACATCTTTTGGCTTCTGGACTTATGGAGCAGGCAGCTGATTATGCTCAGGCTCACGAGATGACCAATCACTTTGCGGCTGGGGGTTTCCGAGATATGACCCGTATTGCAGAAAGTGAACCTGGCATGTGGGCTTCCATTCTCATGACCAATGGGCCAGCTGTTTTGGATCGTATTGAAGATTTCAAAAAACGTTTGGACCATGTGGCCGACTTGATTAAGGCTGAAGATGAGAATGCCATTTGGGAGTTCTTTGACAACGGTCGTAAGAAACGTAAAGAGATGGAGATCCACAAAAAAGGTGGCGTGGAAAGTGCCTTCGATATTTTTGTGGATGTGCCTGACCGAGAAGACGTTATCCTTAGCATTATGGAATTGCTGCGAGGAACGTCTTTGGTTAACCTTCGTATTAATGAGGAAAATCGTGAGGATATTCACGGTATCCTACAAATTACTTTTAAAAATGAAAAAGATCGCACACATGCTAAGACTGTTATTGAAGCCAATACGGATTATCATGTGGTGATCGCCTAGGAGAATAAAATGACAAATATTTATGATTTAGCAAATGAGTTGGAACGTGGCATTCGTGCCCTTCCTGAGTACAAAACTTTGGTAGAGAAAAAAGAAGCTATCGCAGCTGATGCTGAAGCTAGCGCTCTTTTCAAAGAGTTTACTGATTTCCAAGAGGATTTCTATGCTAAAATGCAAGCTGGGACAATGCCAACTGCAGAAGAACAAGCAGCTGTTCAAGAATTGGGTCAAAAGGTAGAAGCTAATGCCCTTTTGAAAGAATACTTGGCTGCACAACAAGGCTTGTCTGTTTATTTGAATGATATTGAACGTATCATCTTCAAACCTTTGCAAGAATTGAATAGCTAATCAGAGAGGGTGTGTCAGTTGACAGGCCCTTTTCTGCATTCAAAAGAGATTGTCTAAGAATGAAGATCAAATATTAAGGAGGAGAATGATGTCTCGTAAAATTGGAATTATTGGTATGGGAAATGTTGGAGCTGCGGTAGCTCATGGAGCTATTGCTCAAGGTTTGGCTGATAGTTATGTCTTTATAGATATCAATGAGAAAAAGGCTGAGGCGGATGCCCAGGATTTTAAAGATGCTATGGCCAATCTGCCTAGCTATGCCAACATCGTGGTTAATGATTATGCAGCACTTGAAGATGCTGATGTGATTATTTCATCTCTTGGAAATATTCAGTTACAGCATAATGCCGGTGAGGACCGTTTTGCTGAATTTCCATTTACCCGAGAAGCTGTTTATCAGGTTTCTCAGGAACTCAAAAAATTGGATTTTAAAGGTATACTCTTGGTTATCTCAAACCCTGTAGATGCCGTATCAGCTCTCTATCAAGAGTTCACAGGTTGGCCAAGGGAACGTGTGGTTGGGACAGGGACTCTACTCGATACAGCTAGAATGAAGGCAGCGGTAGGAGATGATTTATCAGTCAATCCAAAATCAGTATCCGGCTACAATCTTGGCGAACATGGGAATTCCCAATTTACAGCCTGGAGTCAAGTCAAGGTCAAAGGTCAAGATATTACAGCATTGATCAGTGAAGAAGAGCGTCAAAATCTTTTTATGGCTTCCATGAAGGGTGGTCACAAGGTATTTTATGGTAAGGGCTATACTTCATACGGCATTGCCAGTGCGGCTCTTCGTTTGGTATCTATTATCCTTTCTGATGCTCAAGAAGAAGTGGCAGTATCTAGCTATCAAGCAACTTATCAGACCTACCTTGGCTATCCAGTTATCCTAGGGCGTCATGGGGTGGCTGCTCCAGTTCGCTTGTCTTTGTCGGCTGAGGAAAAAAATCTTTTGCAGGAGTCTGCTAACTTGATTCGGAACCGTGTTCAAGAGGCGGTTGCCTTCTTGAAAGAAAAGTATGGCAATACAAGCGAGTGAATATTTTGACAATTCAGTCTATGGTTAGGCTTTCAAATATGGTATAATGGGAATAACTATAAAATTTTTAGGAGTAACCTATGAAACTAGAAACCAAGGCTCAAGGTCTTCATGGCAGCTTGCGCATCCCTGGTGACAAGTCAATCAGTCACCGTTCTATCATGTTCGGAAGTCTTGCCAAAGGTGTGACAACTGTTCGTGATATTTTACGAGGTGAGGATGTCCTCTCAACTATGCAGGTCTTCCGTGATTTGGGTGTGACTATCGAGGATGATGGTGATGTGGTACGCATTCACGGTGTTGGTTTTGATGGTCTCAAGGCTCCTCAAAACAAGTTGGACATGGGGAACTCTGGAACATCGATTCGTTTGATTTCAGGTGTGCTTGCAGGTCAGGATTTTGATGTGGAAATGTTTGGAGATGATTCCCTTTCAAAACGTCCAATGGACCGTGTGACCATTCCATTGCGTCAGATGGGTGTAGAGGTTTCTGGTCAAACAGACCGTGATTTGCCACCATTGAAAATGCACGGTAGCAAGTCCCTTAAACCTATTCATTACCAATTGCCAGTTGCCTCTGCTCAGGTAAAATCTGCTCTTATTTTTGCAGCGCTTCAAGCTGATGGCGAATCTGTCATCATTGAAAAGGAAAAAACACGTAATCATACGGAAGATATGATTCAGCAGTTTGGTGGTCAGCTTCAAGTAGATGGCAAGGAAATTCGTATTTCTGGTGGCCAAAGCTTTACTGCTCAAGAAGTCGTGGTTCCAGGTGACATTTCTTCAGCTGCCTTTTGGTTGGTAGCAGGACTTGTGGTACCTAACTCTAAGATTGTCTTGGAAAATGTTGGTATCAATGAGACGCGTACGGGTATCATTGATGTGATCAAAGACATGGGTGGTAAGATTACCCTTTCAGATATTGACCAGGTTGCAAAATCTGCGACCATTACGGTTGAAACTTCAGAACTTAAAGAAACTGAAATTGGTGGCGATATCATTCCACGTTTGATTGATGAACTTCCGATTATCACACTCTTGGCGACACAAGCCCAAGGTAAGACAGTGATTCGTGATGCTGAAGAACTCAAGGTCAAAGAGACCGACCGTATTCAGGTGGTGGCAGATGCCTTGAATGCTATGGGGGCTGATATTGTTCCAACAGAGGATGGTATGATTATCACTGGTAAGACCGCTCTTCATGGAGCAGAGGTCAATACCTTTGGAGACCACCGTATTGGTATGATGACAGCTATTGCTGCTCTCTTGGTTCAAGATGGTGAGGTTGACTTGCAACGTGCAGAAGCTATCAATACAAGTTACCCAAGCTTCTTTAGTGACTTGGAAGGATTGCTCAATGGCTAAGGTTTTATTGGGCTTTATGGGAGTTGGTAAGAGTTCCGTCGCCCCATACCTGGATGGTCGTTTCGTTGATATGGATCAGGTCATCGAGGAGAAAATCGGCATGTCCATTGCTGATTTTTTTGCAAAAGAAGGTGAGGCAGCCTTTCGTCAGATTGAGTCTGAGACTTTGGAAGAACTTCTCCAAGAGGGAGATGATGTCATCATCTCTACTGGAGGTGGTGTCGTTGTAACGGAGCGTAATCGTCAGCTCTTGACCAAGAATCGTAAGCATAACGTTTGGCTCTACGCTTCTTTCGATGTGGTCTATGATCGCATTAAGAAGGATACCAAAAATCAACGCCCCCTCTTTCTCAATCATTCCAAAGAGGATTTTAAGGCTATTTATGACGGTCGAATGGCACTCTATCAAGATTTAGCAGATTTGGTTGTCACAGTTGATAACCGAACGCCAGAAGAAGTAGCAAGGTTTATCAAATGTATGTAGGTTATTTGGGCCCAAGTGGGTCGTTTACGCATAATGCAGCCTTAAAGGCTTTTCCTGAGGCAGAATTGGTTTCATTAGGTACCATTACCGAGGTTATCAAGTCTTATGAAGAGGGACGTGTGGATTATGCAATCATTCCGGTGGAAAATTCCATTGAGGGCTCTGTTCATGAGAGTTTAGACTATCTCTTCCATCAGGCTGATATTCGTGCTGTGGCAGAGATTGTTCAGCCTATCAAGCAGCAGTTGATGGCGACTAAACATCATAAGAAGATTGAAAAAATCTTTTCACATCCACAGGCCATTGCCCAAGGGAAAAAGTATATTAAACAGCATTTTCCACATGCCAAGATTGAGACAACAGCAAGTACAGCCTTTGCGGCTCGTTTTGTCGCTGATAATCCAGATCAGCCTTATGCAGCAATCGCTCCACATGCAGCTGCTAAGGAATACGGTCTTCAAATATTGGCTAAGGATATCCAGGAGATTGAAAAGAATTATACCCGTTTTTGGGTGCTGGGGAACACTGTTCCTGAGATTCCGCTCAATCAGATTGATTGTAAATTAACGCTGGCCTTGACCCTGCCTGACAATATGCCAGGGGCACTTTATAAGGCCCTATCGACCTTTGCCTGGCGAGGCATTGACTTGACCAAGATTGAAAGCCGTCCGTTGAAGACGGTACTTGGCGAGTATTTCTTCATTATTGATTGTGATTATACAAAGGAAAAGTTGGCTCAGTTCGCTCTTGAAGAGCTAACTGCAGTTGGAATTGGATATAAAATCTTGGGTGCTTACCAAGTCTATGAAATTTAAAGGGAAATCTTATGACCAAATCTAACAATGGGCCGTTTACGCATCATGAACGGTTACGTTACAGCTATCTTTTAAAAAATCTTGCTCACCTGAATGGACAGCAGGCTTCAGAATTCAATTATCTACAAGGAAAGTTAGATGCTTATGAAGCTGAGCGAAGGTATCAAGCGCAAAGAGAGGATTATCAAGCAGCATGGCGCCAGCCTTATGACAATCGTTATGACTACTATCAAGAGCGTGATTATGAGGCTGCCAATCAGCTGACAGAGGAAGGGCTTCCCATCTATCGAGAGGAAGTTGCTCAAAGTAAACCTAAACGAAAAAAGGTTCAAAGACAAGCAGCCCCTTCAACAACGTCGGCTCCAAAGTCCAAGTCGCAAGTAGCCCAGAAGAAGCGGCCAAAGAAAAAGAGAAGGCTCAAGAAGGTTGTCAAGCTAGTACTTAGTTGCTTAAGCCTTGGAGTTGTGTTCATGGTGCTAGCCATGGCCTATCAATTTTACAAGGGAACAGACCTTTCTGCTGCAGGTAATAATGGTAAATCCTACCAGCCTGCCATAGTTGAGACCTTTAATGGTAAGGATACCAAGGATGGGGTCAATATCCTTATTCTAGGTTCTGACCAACGCGTTAGCCAAGAATCTACCGATGCCAGAACAGACTCCATTATGGTGGTCAATGTGGGCAATAAAGAAGGTAAGATTAAGATGGTTAGCTTTATGCGAGACACCTTGGTCAATATCAAGGGGGCCTCAGAAACCGACTATTCTCAGGACTTGAAACTCAATACGGCCTTCAATATTGGTGAGCAAAATAATCATCAAGGAGCAGAGCTCATGCGTGAGACGCTCAAACGAAATTTTGATATTGATATCAAGTACTATGCCATGGTTGACTTTGAAACCTTTGCGACAGGGGTTGATACCCTCTTCCCAAATGGTGTGGAAATCAATGCGAAGTTTGCGACCATTGATGGTAAAAAAGTTTCTTCAGTTCAAGTTCCAGATGATTTGAAAATGGATAAAAACGGTCACGTGCCAAATCAAACCATAAAAGTTGGTAAGCAAGATATGGATGGCCGTACCCTTCTGAATTATGCCCGTTTCCGTAAGGATGACGAGGGAGATTATGGCCGTACCAAGCGCCAGCAACAAGTGATGCAGGCTGTCATGAAGCAGCTTAAGAATCCACTTAGCCTCTTCAAAGGGCCTGAGGCTTTGGGAAAGGTTTACTCACTGACCTCAACCAATATGAGTATGACGGACATGTTGGACTTGGGACTTTCAAATGCTGGTAGTTTCAAAAAAGGTATTAATTCGCAAACCATTCCTTCAGATGGTGATTGGATTGACAGCTATGATTTGTATGGCGGTCAAGGGATTGAAATTGATTTTGACACTTATCAGGCAAAATTAAAAGAACTAGGATTTAGATAAGAAAAGAAGCAGGTTCATACTGAACCTGCTTCTTTTTTGGTATTAAGAGCTTGTATAAGCGCCTTGTATAAGAGTTTTAGAAAATGATAGAGCAAATAGGTCATGATAAGAAGAATAATGACGAACTCTACCTTATAAATCAATTGGGTAGCTGGATTGACTAAACCCAGACTGGTGGTAGCTGCCTTAAAAGCATTGACACTATTGACCAAGGGAAAGCTAAAAGCTGCAAAAAGTGGCATAAAGCCTTTTCTAACCAGTTTTAGAAAGAGATTAAGAGCATAGAAAAAGAATGCTTGTGAGAATAAAAGTAGGGCAAGTAAAATGATAGTTGCAGGTCTTTGATTACTCTTGATTGAGCTGGTAATGAGAAGGGCCAGAGGTGCTGCTAAAATAGCAAGTATAGGCTGATATAGGTGAGGGATGGCTATCTGTTTCATTCTCCATAAAACAAGTGGAAAGAGGGCCAAAGTCGCTAATCCCGTTACTCCTAGAATAAGTCCCTTGATGCTAGTTGGAACACTAGCCGGTACTGTCACAAGACTGATAGCAGGGCCAACATAGACCACGAACCAGCTTGGAAAGACTTGGTTCAAAGATAGTGGGCGCATAAAACGCAGACTGAAAAAAATAATATAGGCAATATAAAGTCCAAGGAGTCCAATCCAAGTCACACTTAAGCCTGTTTGAGCTAGTGGGAGGCGGCTGGCAAAGAGAAAGGCAGCCATAAAGAAGCTAGCGAAGGCCGAAGCAATGACTGGATTTCGCAAATCTTCCCTTACTTGTTCAAATCCAAGAATCAAGCGACCTAGTATAAGTATAAAACCGATACTGGCTAGAAACCAAATGCCCTGAGCAATCAGGGCAAAGTGGCTTATTTGATTGGATAAACTAAAGAGGGCAAGAACTAGACTAGATAGGGCCAAGGGAATTTTCTTAAAAAATACCTTCATTGGTCCACCGGCCTTTCTAGCTAGCTGCAAGAATGTGACGAAGCTGCACCGCACTCGGAGATACAATTGGAAGGAAGACGCCTTCATTCCAACGACGGATAAAGCTTGACTCTGATTCTTTCAAATAGCCGCGACCACCACTAGCCTGAAGTTCGAGGAGCAGGCTGTTGGCTACGACATCGACGATATCGATACGCAATTGGAAAAGTTCACGTGGTTTTTCAATGAAATAATCGGCATCATTAAGCCCTGCAAAGAGTTTGTCTTGAATAGCAAGAAGATTTCCACGTGTAGCTTCAAATTCCTCACGAAGAACGCTACGGTTACTGTTTAGACTAGCTTCAACCTCATTAAGAGAACGTTTGGCCAAACCAAAGGCAAGACCAAATTGGAAACCAAGGAAGTTCGGACGTGTTTTGGCAATATAGTCCGTACCTTCTTTTGAAAGGACCCAATTAGGATCTAACTTAACGTGATCGAAAGTAAGAGAGGCAGTGTTAGCACCTTGAAGGGAAACGAATTCCAAATCTTCAGAACGGCTGAGTCCCTCAGCTTCAGATGGAATAGTGATAATCCAAGGTTGGCTACCGTCTTTAAAGTCAGCAGCAAAGAGAGCAGCGAATTTATCAGAACGTAGGTTAGTCACCCAAGGCAAACGACCATCAAGATAGTAGTCATCACCTTCTTGACTGATGGTAACATTCAATTCTTCAATATCTGACAAGAATTTGACCGCATTTGACAAGCCAGTTCCACCAGCACGCTCACCGGTATACAATTCTTTCAACCATGTTTCACGAGGATAAGCATTGTCGCTAGCTAGGATATATTCGATGAAAGTACGGTGTCCCCAAGAAATAAAGGAAGCTGTCAAAGAGTGTTGTGCCAATTCATCAAGCACATCAACGACTTTAGTAGGACCACCACCTAGGCCATCAAACTCAGCAGGTACGCCGATTTTAAAGACGTCGTTTTCAGCAATTTTTTCAAGAAGTTGGTCCGCAACGGGTCCAGACTCTTGGTCAATATGGTCAGCGTTGGTGTCCAACCAAGTAAGGAATTCTTTTGAAAAATGTGACATAGGCTTAGGTCCTCCTCTAGTTTATCTTTATCAGTTTATCTTTGCATTAAGCGAATTCTTGGAGTTCAGGGTTAATCGGTGTTTGTGCGAGATTGTTAGCGTAGTTACACAAGCTAGCAAGGCTGACACCCAAGATAACGTCAAGGGCGTTTTGGGCAGTGTAACCAGCTTCCAAGAAGTCATTGTAGGCTTCGTCACCAACAGCACCTTTGGTATTGATCACGGCAATAGTGAATTTAGCAAGGGTATCAAGTTTTGGATCATCTTCGATTGGTGTACGGTTACGAAGGGCTTCCAAAAGTTGAGGTGTCATTTGGATTTGCTTGATTGAAAAGGCTGTATGACCTGCCACACAGAAGGCACAGCCATTAGTAACAGCAGCTGTAATTTGAACAACCTCACGTTCAGTTGGTGTCAATGAATTGCGACGGTTGATTTCACCGACAGTACGGTAAGTTTCAAGCGCAGTTGGCGCATTAGCAAGGAGACCAATCAAGTTTGGAATGTATCCCCCATTGGCATCTTTGACTGTTTGAAGGACGTCTTTGACTTCTTCTGGTGCAGTTTCGATTGTATGAATGGTAATATCTGGCATGATTATTCTCCTTTATATAGAAACGACTTCTAGCCAAGCGGCTGAGTCGTTTAATTTTTTGTCATGGACCTATGATAGCACTGTATGACTTTTCTGAAAAATCTATATTATTTATGGCCAGCCATAAATTTGATTTATATGTGCTATAATGGAGGTTAGTAAAAGGCTTTGGAAGATATGCTTAAGCCCTATAAGAGTAAAGAAAGTTGAATTATGTTAAATAAAAACGCTATTGTAGAAGTTGAAATTGTCGATTTGACACATGAAGGAGCAGGTGTAGCCAAGGTGGACGGTTTTGTCTTTTTCGTGGATAATGCCCTACCAGGTGAAGTCATCAAGATGCGAGTGCTTAAGCTCAAGAAAAATATCGGCTTTGGTAAGGTTGAGGAGTATGTGACCCTTTCACCAAACCGCAATCAGGACATTGATGCAACCTATCTCCGTTCAGGAATTGCTGATTTTGGGCATATGACTTACGAGGAGCAACTTAAGTTCAAGCGTAAACAAGTTGTGGACAACCTCTATAAGACAGCAGGTATCTCAGACGTAGAAGTCGCTGAAACATTGGGGATGGATACACCGTACGCTTACCGTAATAAGGCGCAGGTGCCCGTTCGCCGTGTTAAAGGTCAGCTTGAAACAGGTTTTTACCGCAAGAATTCGCACGACTTGATTCCAATTGAAGATTTCCTTATTCAAGACAAGGAAATTGATAAACTCATTGTCTTTGTCCGTGACCTTCTCCGTCGCTATGACCTCAAACCTTATGATGAGAAGGAGCAGACAGGCTTGATTCGTCACTTGGTGGTTCGTCGTGGTCATTATTCAGGTCAGATGATGTTGGTCTTTGTAACGACCAGACCAAAAGTTTTCCGTATTGATCAAGTCATTGCTAAGATTACAGAAGCCTTCCCAAGTGTCGTTTCCATCATCCAAAACATCAACGATAAGAACACTAACGCCATCTTTGGTAAGGAGTTCCGCACCCTTTATGGCCAAGACACCATCACAGACAGTATGTTGGGCAATGACTATGAGATCTCTGCCCAGTCTTTCTATCAGGTTAACACCGAGATGGCTGAAAAACTCTATCAAACAGCTATTGACTTCTCAGATCTAAACAGCGACAGCATTGTTATTGATGCCTATTCAGGAATCGGGACAATCGGTTTGTCATTTGCAAAACAGGTCAAGGAAGTCTACGGCGTTGAAGTCATCGAAACAGCCGTCGAAGATGCCAAGAAAAATGCAGAACGCAATGGCATTACAAATGCCCACTATGTAGCTGATTCAGCTGAAAATGCCATGGCCAAGTGGAGCAAGGATGGCATCAAACCAGACGTCATCATTGTGGATCCACCACGTAAGGGCTTGACTGAAAGCTTCATCAAAGCCAGCGCTGCCATGGAACCTGAGAAGATTACTTACGTCTCATGTAACCCAGCAACCATGGCGCGTGATATCAAACGCTATCAAGAATTGGGCTATGAATTGAAGAAAGTCCAGCCGGTTGACTTGTTTCCACAAACGCATCATGTCGAGGCAGTATCACTGCTTGTACGAGCTGTGAAATCAGCGAAGTAGAAGCAGATGTTCCGCCCATGCGACAAGGTGAGACCGAAGGTCGAGAAGGTGCCCTGGGGTATAGCTGTCGTAGAGTAAGGAGTTTACGACGAAACGATACGGTAACAGCGAACCGCCGAGTGTGTGAGTTTATTGGTAAAACGTAGTTAAACATCTCGCTTTTAGATTTCAAGGCGAGATGCTTCAAAGCTCCACTGGAGCTTTGAACTCCCACAGATGCATCATGTCGAGTGTGTAGCTCTGCTCGTGAAAGCCTAGAAACCTTTTAGCGAAAAGTTTTATGAAGTCACTGGAAACAGTGGCTTTTTAGCTTTAGTGGGACGTATGATAGTAATATACTCAAATTGAAATAAACACCTCTAATCTTTTATTTCAGCGAGGAATGTTAAATCTATTTCTATAGACGAGTGGTATGTTGCTTGTGCTAACTAGTCACCAATTTAGATTACCTTCGTTTTTATTATGGCTTCAAGCTAGTTTTTCTTATTGAAAATACAAGAAAACCACCAGCTTAGCTAGTGATTGACAAGGTTTTGAGCTTTCATTTCTTTTTCCTGATATAATCTAATTGTTCGGGCAAGACAAAGGAGGAAAAAGAAATAGCTAAAACTAGTTACAGTTTATCACATACCAAATGGATGTTCAAATATCATACCATCTTTACCTCCAAGTACCGCAGAAAAACTATTTACTACAAAATAAGACGAGATCTTATTGAGATTTTCCGTAATCTATGTTAATACAAAGGTGTGGAAATTATTGAGGATGCCAGATCATGTTCACATGCTTGTCTTAATTCCTCCTAAACTTTTGATTTCCGACTTCATGGGGTACTTGAAAAGTAAGAGAGTTTTGATGATATTTGATAAATACACCAACTTAAAATATAAGTATGGTAATCGAAAATTTTGGACGAGAGGGTACTATGTAAGTACTGTTTGACTGGACGAAAAGATAGTTGCAAAATATATTTGCGAGCAGGAGAAAAATGACATTGCCCGTGATAAGTAAAATATCAAAGAGTACGTGGGTCCGTTCTCAGATGGCAGATTTAGAACAAGATAAAATCTCGTTATTACGGGCTTTAGTCAAGTAATCATAGCACAAACCTGAATGAAGTTTAGCGAATATCTTTAGATGTCTATGGAGGAAAGCAGCTTATAGCCAGTGTACAAGCCACCCGTTCTTGATATGCCCCCTGTCAAGTAGACAGGTTAAATATCTAAAAAAATGTCTGTTTTTGAAGGTCAGTCGTACAAAATAAATGTACGACTGTTTTTTTATGCAGACCACTTAGACTTGTACTTTTCAATTTTGTTATTCTTAGCGATTGGATATGACAAAGGATGTTCTGATGTTAAGGCAGCGTTTCTTACTGCCAAAGGCGTTTTACAGTCGTATCTGCTTTGTGGTCGTTCATGACTATAAAATCGGATATAGTCTTTGATGGCATATCGGAGGGAGGCCTCATCTGAAATCTCATACATCTGATACATTTCCGATTTTATAATTCCCCAAAAACCTTCTATTGGTCCGTTATCAATACAATGGCCTACTCTTGACATGGATTGCATCATATCAGTATCTTTCAGCTTTTTTTGAAAGTTCTTATTGGTATAATGAAACCCTCTATCGCTGTGAAGTATAGGCTTCGCTGCGGGATTTTTTTTAATGGCTTTGTCAAATGTTTTGAAGACTAGCCGATTGTCATTTCGACCACTTATGACAAAAGCAATAGGATAGCGGTCATATAAATCAAGTATGGCACTAAGATAGAGTTTCTTATGAGAGTTAGGAATCTTAAACTCTGTAACATCTGTTACCCATTTTTTGTTCGAAGCAGTTGTATAGAAGTTTCTTGCCAACTTATTTTCTGCAGTTTCTTCAGGTCTAACAGTCTTGTATTTTTTCTTTTTCTTACGGATAAGGGCGTGAATATCGAGCTTTTTCATAATTCGGTGAATTCTCTTTTTTGAATAGTTCGTATGATTGAAATGATTGATCCAATCGGTCATTCTTCGGTATCCCAAGATATGTGAAAAACGTTCGTCATATTCTTTAATTAACTCCGCAATTTCGTTGTTTAATTGTTCTTGTTCTGGAACTATTCTATGTTTCCATTTATAAAATGCAGACCTCGTAATGCCGAGCTGATGACACATCCAGCTAATGCTCCACCCTTTATTGGTGTTGAAGTCTTCAATCGCTAAGTATTTTGATTCGTGGCGCTGTTTGCCTAGCCTCACATCCTTCCGAATTCTTTTACTTTTTTTAAGAGTTCAACAGCCATATCCTTTTCTTCTAACTGACGTTTTAAGCGCACATTTTCTCTTCGTAAACGTTCTAATTCATCAACCTCATCATCTAGTTTGTGATGACCCCTTTTGTCAACTAAACCTTCTTCACCATCACTATCATACTTTTTCACCCACGAATACACTTGGCTATAAGAAACATCATAAAGTGACGCCTTTTCCTTATAATTGCGATTGTGTTCAATACAATAGTTGACAATCTCTTTGCGTTCATCAATAGTGGTTTTACGTCTTGCTTTTGCCATATAGACCTCCCGTTTTGGATTGTAATCCTTAAGTTCTATATTGGCATTATACATCCTAATCCACTTTCTTAAAAGTCCTGAAGAAATATCATACTGATGACCTAAATCAATAGATGAAGCCTCACCACTAATACATTTTTCTACAAGTTCCATTTTAAATTCTTTTGAATAGGAACGGTTTTTTGTTTTCTTTGTGAATCCTAAAATCCCATATTTTTTATAGATGGCAGCCCAATCTTGAATCGTCCTTGTGGAAATATGGAGACAGTTACATATCTCAGATCTGGAACGATTACCATTAATATAATCGAGACAAGCTTGTTCTTTCTCGTATGGGGTGAATCTTTCTCTTCTAGACATAAAAATACCTCTTAAGTAGATTTTAGGTATTTACCTTGTCTACTTAAGAGGTATCATATCAGAACGGATGGTTATGACTTAAGCACCAATCTATTATAAAAACTATCTAGCATCCTTAAGATGCCTTGGATTCTGAATAGTTTCACTTATTGAATAATCTGTTTTTAGACAGTGATATAAGTATAATCAATGATAAAAGAAAGGAATCCTCTATGCTTTCTTTTCAACATATTTTTTATAATGTTCAGAGTAGTACTCCATAATAGTTTTCTCTTCAAGAATTTCAAAAATATAAATTGCCTGTTTCATCTTCATTTTCCCTGATTTAATCTGGTTTTTAAAATCAAAATATCCTTTAGCGTATAAAAATACAGTCTGCTCATAATAATTTAATTCATTGTTTAGTAGTTGTTTAATCTTACTAATTAAATAGGTAGAATCATTGAAGAAATTGTTATCTATACTTATAATTAAACAGTTAATTGAGAGTTGAGTAACTAACTTTTTATTAGTTGTGTTTGAAGTTAAATAAATAAGATTTTCTAACATTTCTTTTGTTAATAAAAAAAGTGTGCTGTATTCTATTGTACGAATACAATTTCCAAGAAGTATTATTTCATAATATCCCCAGTTTTCAACTTTAAAAAGATAATCAGTTAATTCAAGCAATTCATTTTTGGTTGGTTTTATTAAAGAATCGAATGAATAAATAATTGATTTTATCATCGTTTTTTCAAAAGAATTAATAGGAAATATTGATTTTGGTGATAATAAATTCTTTATATTATTAAAATTTTTCATTGTATACTGTTTGCGAATAAATGTTACTAATGATTCAAAAGTTTCCTTATCATTGTATTGGCTATTATGAAGCGCAAAAAATTCTTCAGCAGAAACTTTTAATTTATTAAGTAGGTTAAGTAAACGGATACATGATATTTCAGACTCTCCTCTTTCAAATCTGGAAATTTGAGATTTAGAAAGATGTTCGTCTGCAATTGAATCAAGACTGATGTTTTTGCCTTTGCGAATTTTTCTAAGTGTTTTGCCTAGTGATGATTTCATTAAAATTCCCACTTTCCCAACAAATTTTAAGTTGTTTGCTACTTATTGTACAATAAGTATACTAAAAGAAAAAGGGGAGAGGAGTGATTACATGAAAAAAAAGTTTAATTTCTTAGCAATTCTAGTTCTTTTAATGGATATCATTATTATAGTTGGTGGATAGAATGCTTACTAGTACAAATGGAAGTCAGCCTTGGTCTCTTAATCTTGGTCTATTAATTAAGAGCTAACAATAGTTCTAATGGATTTTGGCAAACCATGAAAGTTGATTTGTAGTTTATTATTCAAATAATTATGATGTAGATGAGTTCAATTATAAATCAATTCATTGTTTTATAAGGTGTTTATAATATGAAAACTATTTTGAAAAACAAATTATTTTTAGTGATTCTATTTACTGATTTATTTTCCAATTTTGGTGATATCTTATATTATTTAGCTTTAATGAGTTATATATTGAAATTAAATAATCCTGAGTCAGCATTATCTTTGATAACACTCTCTGAGACACTACCTATTTTTACAGGTATAGTGTTTGGTTTTTTCTCGGATAAAACAAATAGGAAAGTTTTACTTATTATAGGAACCCTTTGCCTTCGTTTTTTGATTTATTTTAGTATAGCGCAGATAATTACAGAAGAGCCAACTCAATGGATAATTTGGGGATTAGCAATTGCGAATTTATTTTCAGACTTGGCAGGGCAATTTGAAAATAGTTTATTTGTTCCAATAAAGATGGGAGTAATACCCAATGAAGAGCGTGAGATTTACATGGGTTTTTCTTCTTCAATAACATTGGGCTCTTCTATAGCATTTAATTCTTTAGGAGCTTTATTGGTAGGTTTTTTTACTATGAAAGCGTTAGCCTATTTAAATGCAACGACTTTTGTAATTTGCGGCCTGATTATGTTGTTAATAAAAAGTAGATTAACATCAGCAGTAAAAATTAGCAAAAATGACAATGAAGTTAATAGTAGTTTGTTAAATGAGTTGATAGAAAATATAAAATTTGTTGTAAAGGAAATGGTAGAAATAGAAGTTGTTAGATTTTGCATGATAATAGTTCCCGTATTGAATGCACTTTTAAGTGGATTGTCCATAATAGTAGTTCTGATAATTGGAAGTGATGGTTTCATATTTATCAACGCTCCAGTAACTATTGCTGTAGTAAATATTTCCTTAGTATTTGGGCAAATATTAGGAGGTCTGCTAGTAACCTTTTCTATAGCTAATAAAGATCCTTTAAAATTATTAAAATTATCTGTTTATCTTATGAATTTTGCTGTATTAGCTTTACTCTTCAAACAGTTGTTTATTCTGTTGTTAGTTTTATTTTTGTCGGGTATTCTTATGGGAATTATAAATCCCAAGTTACTATCTATAATTATGAATAATTTACCAGAAAACAAGATGTCAATAATGGCGAGTAGTATCTCTACATACTTTACAGCAGGAATATTTATATTTAAATTAATTATGTCAATATTAATTCTTTATTTAATGCCTGCGCAGATCTTAATTGTATTAGAGGTACTATGTTTACTTTTAACAGCCTATGTTCTGAGAGATTGTATACGAAATTGATGTAAGGAAATATGAAAAAAAAAAGTGTATTTGAGCTATGCTAAGAAAATAATATCTAAATTTTCTTAATGGAATTATCAAATTTAGATCGCAGTTCCCCAATTTTGTAATCAGTTACTTTGTAATACTGAAACTTTTAAAATGTTTGAATAGAGAGTAGGAAGAAAATGACACAATTTGAATTAAATAATTATAAAGTAGGTATAATTGGATTAGGTTATGTAGGACTTCCTTTAGCTATACAATTAGGGAAGAATTTTTCAACTATTGGATTTGATATAAATCTTGAAAAAGTTAAAAAATTACAAAATGGTGAATCACCAATTGACGATATTGAAGATGCTGAAATACAAAAATCTCAAGTTAAATTTACAAATAATTCTTCAAATCTAGCTAATTGTAATATTTATATTGTTGCAGTTCCAACTCCTATAGATTGTTTTAATAATCCATTACTAAATCCACTTGAAAAAGCTTCAGAAATTGTAGGGATTAATTTATCTCAAGGGAATATCGTAATTTACGAATCGACAGTTTATCCTGGAGTGACAGAAGAAGTATGTGTTCCAATTTTAGAAAAATTTTCTAAATTGAAATTAAACTTAGATTTTGGTGTAGGATATTCTCCAGAAAGAATTAATCCAAGTGATAAAATTCATACTATTAATAAGATAACAAAAATAGTATCTGTCTCTAATCAAAAATTTTTAAATATGATTTTGAAGATATATACTAGTTTTATTGAAGAGGGAATTTATGTTGCTCCAACCATCAAGGTTGCTGAAGCAGCCAAAATTCTAGAAAATACACAAAGAGATGTTAATATTGCTTTGGTTAATGAATTTTCTATTTTGCTTCACAAGCTTGGGATTGACACAAAAGAAGTGTTGAAAGCAGCTAAAACCAAATGGAATTTTTTGGACTTTAAACCTGGTTTTGTAGGGGGACACTGTATTGGTGTAGATCCTTATTATATGATATATAAATCGCATCAAGTAGGCTTTGTCCCTTCAGTAATGATAGCAAGTCGTAATACAAATAATGAATATACAGATTATGTTGTTAATCAGATTATTAAGAAGATTATAAAAACGAAACTAGATTTTAATACTTTGAGAGTTGGGATTTTGGGAGTGACGTTTAAAGAAAACTGTGCTGATACACGAAATTCTAAAGTTATAGAAATGATACAAAAATTAAGGGAATTTGGTATTGAACCGAATATATACGATCCGTTAGTAACAAAAGATGAGATGTTAACTAACTATAATTTAGAGATTGAAGACGAAATTTTGGGAGAGTTAGATGTATTAATTCTTGCTGTTCCACATAATAATTTTTGTGAACTCAAAATGATAATGCAAATGTTTGATAAGAATAAAACACCGAAAGTCTTTTTCGATTTAAAATGTATGTACGATAAATCAGATTTTTCAGAATATAATATAGAGTATTGGAGACCTTGAGATGAATTCAAATACTAAAATTTTAGTGACAGGTGGTGCAGGTTTTATCGGCTCACATATAGTTGATAAACTGCTATCATTGGGTTATCATGTAACTTGCTTGGATAATTTTACTAGTGGAAAAATTGAAAATATTTATAAGCATCTGAATAATAATAGTTTTAAGTTGATTGTTGGAGATATCCGTAATCTAAAAACGTGTTTAAATGCTTGCAAGGGTATAGACAAGGTAATCCATTTGGCTGCGATTGGAAATGTTCCAAGAAGTATTCTTAAGCCTCTATTGTATCAGGAGGTGAACGTAATTGGAACACTCAATATATTTGAAGCATCTAGAAAAAATAAGATTAAATTAGTAGTTTATGCTTCTTCCTCTTCTGTTTATGGAGATTTGGAATCTCTACCAAAAGTTGAGTCAGAAATTGGCCTACCTCAGTCTCCATACGCAGAGAGCAAACTTTCAGTTGAAAGATATGCAAAGTTATATTTTACATGTTATAAGCTTAGAACAATTGGTTTACGCTATTTTAATGTATTTGGGCCAAGACAATCAGCTGATGGAGACTACGCTGCTGTTATTCCTAAATTTATTAAATTAATAAAAGAAAATAAAAAGATATTAATAAATGGGTCAAAAGAAATATCTAGAGATTTTACTTTTGTTGAGAATGTTGTATGTGCTAATCTATTAGCTTTGGAACAAGGGGAAAATTTAGACTGTGAGGTGATGAATGTTGGATGTGGTAAATCAATTACTCTCTTGGAGTTGTATACTGAAATTAAAAATCAGTTAAACTCTTCAAGTACTTTTACAATCGGCGAATATAGAAGAGGAGATATAGAGCACTCGCTAGCCTCTCTTGAAAAGGTAAGTAATGTTTTAGGATACAGGCCTGTTGTAAGCTTTGAGGAAGGCATAAAGAGAACATTACTATATTAGTTTTAGGAGGAGTTAATGAAAAAATCTGTTGTCATAGTAGGTTTTGGGAAATCTGGTCATAGATTTTTTGATGTTATTTCAAATCGAAATGATATTGAAGTGGTTGCTATTGTAGAACCTAATATTAAAAAAACCAAAGGTCTACCGAGTAGAATAATAGTATTCAGAAATATTGAATATCTTGTTCAATCAGAAATCGATGCGCCTGATTATTTTATCATCTCAACAGTTGATAAACACCATTACTCTGATATTGTTGCAATCAGGGGAAAGTTTCCTGAAAGCTTATTTATTGTAGAAAAACCTTTAAGTAAGAAAATTTGCGAAGCAATTAGCCTTTCTGAAATTTTTGATGATGAGGAAATAGCAATCAATTTTGTAGAAAGATTTAGTAAAGCCGTTCAACAAGTTAAAAATTATATATTAGATAATGATTTAATACCTGTACGAGCTACAACATTTTGGGGGAAAAATCGTTTGGGAGACTCGAGGGAAACTATGGGGGTATATTCAGAGATATCACATTCAATTGATTTAGTGTTTTATTTATT